>ENA-OSET01000680-OSET01000680.1-sediment-metagenome-genome-assembly--contig:-NODE-680-length-37226-cov-4.396646_pt1 | contig 37226 bp, 31 predicted proteins | sample MGYA00237882_ERZ534229 | MGnify/ENA primary metagenome ERZ534229 (study PRJEB26408, sample SAMN06266212) | sediment metagenome | isolation source: Hudson Canyon methane seep mesocosm | place: USA:Hudson... | reverse complement strand
TAGCGCAGAGGGTAATGTCGCCCAAAATATTGGGATGATTTGGTTGGAGAAAAGCAAAGAGGTTTGGCTATGGGGCTAAATGAATCTGCAGGGTATTTGGCAGTAGGCGGAGTTGCATTTCTTACAGGTTGGATAGCAAGTGAATACGGTTTGCGACCTTATCCATTCTATTTAGGAGTTGGTTTATCCGTTGTAGGACTATTGGGCTCGTGGATCTTTGTGAAAGATACAATTCAACATGTAGCAAAAGAGACCGCTGTTAGCAGTATTAAAAAACTGAAAAACATCTTTTGGGAAACTACTTGGAAAGATAGAAACCTTGGCTCTATATCGCAAGCTGGATTAGTCAACAACTTAAATGACGGAATGGTTTGGGGATTATTTCCTATACTTTTAGCTACAAAACATTTTAAATTAGACGAAATAGCAACCATCGTAGCTATCTACCCCATCTTTTGGGGAGTTGGTCAATTATTCACGGGTAAAATGGCCGATATTTTTGACAAAAAGAAAATGCTATTCCTCGGGATGCTTCTCCAAGGAGTTGCTCTTTTATCCATGATTTATGCAATAACATTTTGGCACTTTGCAATATTATCTTCTGTTCTTGGAATAGGAACCGCAATTGTTTATCCAACATTCCTTGCTGGAATAGGTGATTATACTCACCCCGAACAAAGAGCCAAAAGTATTGGAATATTTAGGTTATGGAGAGATTCTGGATATGCTTTTGGAGCAATAATAACAGGTGCAATCTCTGACATATATAATATTAACACTTCTATTGCTTTAATCGGTAGTCTTACTATTTTATCCGCTTTAATCATTCAAATACGAATGAAGACAAATGTTAATAAAAGCGATTCAAACTCTTGACTAAACAAGTTTTTTTGAAGAGGAAAACAGAATATAAATCGACAGAATGAATTTTTTAGTCGATAACACAAAAAACCCTTTCTTTTTTAACTACTTTTGCACAATAATCTTTTTTAGAAATTAACAATCTACACTATGAAAAAAATTTACCTTATAACAAGTTTAGCTTTGTTCACTTTATGTGCAAATGCTCAAATTATTTTTAACGTCCAAACTCCAGCTATTTTTGCAGGGAACCAAGACTTTATGGCTGCTGCAACTACTGGCTGGGGAATACCTGACATGACAGACCCAATAAACTCCGTAGTAGACACATTAGCATTTGTTAACGATGGTACTGCTGGAGATTCACTTGCATGTGCAAATTCTGTAGGACCTGAAGTAGATGGAAAAATCGCTGTCCTTTACAGAGGTGGATGTGAATTTGGACTTAAAGCTGAAAATGCTCAAAATGCCGGGGCAAGAGCGGTTATTATTATTAATAACGTTGGTACCCCAAGTTTCAATGCTGGTGGCGGAACAAATGGACCAAATGTTACAATCCCTGTAATTATGATTGATAGCGCGCTTGGAGCTTTATTCAAAGACTCTATTAATAATGGTAACATGGTAGCTTATATTGGAACTCAATACGGATATTTCAATGATGATTTAGGTTTTCAAAACAACCATGTAATGCGAGCAAAACAATTCGCTAATCCTTCTCCAATATCTCAAAACGCATCCCAATTTGAAGTTGAAGTTGGCACTTGGGTCTATAATTTTGGTATAAATTCTCAATCGGGAGTTACATTAACAGCAAATATTGACCTAGGTGGTTCAAACATATACTCGGAAGCTTCTTCGCCAGTCACTGTAGCTTCTAATGACAGTGCATTTATCTCCTTACCTACATTTACACAATCATCTTATACAAATGGGTATTACACATTAAATTATGACTTAACAGCTTCTGTAAGTGATGAATTTCCAGCTGATAACACTGTGTCTACAAACTTTGTAGTTAACGACACAATGTATTCTTATGGTGGGTTAGACAGTACACTTGCTCCAATTGTTACTGGTGGATCTAGATTGAGCGGAGGAACAGGTAACTTTACAGCTTGTATCTCTTTTAAAAATGCAAATACTTCTGCTGTTGGACTATTCCCAACAGGAATGACATTTGCTGCAATGACTAATACAGGTGATGATTTAATAGGTAAATACATGGAATTAACGTTATACCAATGGGACGATGTATTCACAGATATTAATGATGCTGCATTCACAAGTTTAAATGGTGTTGCTTTTGGTGAGTATGTTTACTTAGATGATGATCAATACACACCAGTATATGCTGAGTTATTTCCTCAGGTTGCATTGCTAGACAACCAATGGTATTTAGGATGTGTAACTGCAACTGATGCTGCCGTTTTTATTGGATATGACAACGATATTGATTATCAACTAAATTCTACTACATACAAAATGCCAATGTTCCCTGTAGGTGAAACTGCTCCAACTCAACCAGCATTTGGTGGTGGTTCTGGAGAAGGTGGTTTAACTACTCAAGCTCCAGCAATTGTAATGCATATGCAGACTGGCGTTGGAATTAATGAAACGGAAGTGGTAAATATCACTCCTTATCCAAATCCAACATCTGATTATATCAGTATTCCTTTTGGAAAATTAGAGGGTGATGCTACAATTACAATTTCAGATATGTCTGGAAAAATTGTTAAAACAGTGACTGTTTCAATGCTATCAAATGATGTAACGAAAATTAACGTTTCAAATTTACCAAGTGGTATGTATGTTTTCCATACTGAATTGGAGAGCGGAAGTGTTGCTAACTTTAATGTTGTTATCAACAAATAACATACACCATCCTAAATAACAGATACTGATTATTAAGGAATTAAAAAAGTTAACTAAAGCTGAACAATGAAATCATTGTTCAGCTTTAATTATTTTAGATTTTACTATAAATTAATACGATGAAAAATTTACTCAAAAGTACTATAGGATTATTTTGTATAATATTTTTCGCTTCATGTGGTAAATGTAAAGAATGCCATTGTGAAAATTATTGGACTAGTGATACTGATATATATGAAATCTGTCGAGATAATTTCATGTCGAATTCAGATTATAAAGATTATATTGAAGATCGAGAAAATCAAGGTTGTAAATGTAAAGCTGATATACTGTGGTAATTAAATTAGATGCTTAATGGATTAGGCTCCTGCAGTTTGCCTGCCTAATACGAGTGCATTGGAGTGCTTTCGAAAAGCTATTACCGTGTATTCGGGTTAACTCGTTACATAAATCAAAGGTCCAGCTCCATATATTTCACAGTGGGATCTGGGTTCAAACAATATGCCTCGATTTCATAAAAGCCTATTTTTTCATACAATCCGATAGCACTTTTAAGTTTTGATACTGTATCCAATCTCATTTTGCTGTACCCCAACTCACGAGCTATTGAAATAATTTTTTCACAAAGAACCGCTCCCAATCCTTTTCCTTGAAAAGAGCTATAAACGAACAGGCGCTTCATTTCACAAATTTTTGAATCCAATTTCCGAATCGCTACACCCCCAGCAATTGCTCCATCTATTGTAGCATAGATAAAACAACCTTCAGATTTGCCATACATTGTTTCGAACACTAGGAACTCTTTCTTCGTATTTTGGAAATTAAGGTCCATCTCCAACCATTTCAAGTAATCTTGGGTAATAGTTCTAGCAATGGCGAATTCCTCTTTTGAATTACAGATATGAATAGTAAAATCTTCCTTCATTTACGCTTCCTTAACATTAATTTTGAGCAATATAAATAGAAACTAACGAATGAACAAGATTATGGATTCCAGCGGACAAACTGCTATGGTTTTATTCTATTGTAATTATATTATTAATAATTTAAGTCTACTTTAGCATTGTAATATTATAAATAAACGCACATGAATACGCTTAGAACAATTCTTGCATTTCTTGTAATTTCACTTTCTTCTCATGCGCAATTAACAAATGGTTCAATTGCTCCAGATTTCAATCTAACAGATATTAATGGAAACTCGCACCATCTGCACCAGTACTTAGCAGAAGGAAAGACCGTATTTGTTGAGTTTTTTGCTTGCCATTGTCCTTCTTGTTGGAATTATCATAATACTGGAATATTGGAAAGCCTTTATCAAAATTATGGGCCTAGTGGCACCGGTCAGATAATGGTAATTATGATTGAGTACGATCAATGGAATGGCATAAATGAATTTAATGGAACAGCTGGAAACACCCAAGGAGACTGGATTACTGGAAGCTCTATTCCTAAAATCAATGCAGAAAACCCGGATAGAGGAATATTTACAAATTACAATGTGAATTATTATCCAATAGTATATAAAATATGTACTGATAAAACTACCGAAATAATGGACATCAGTTATTCAACTGCAGAGTTATTTCAAAAAGCAGATGCATGCCCTGGAGCACTTATTATCGATGAAAATAAAGAAGCCATAGAAATAATTGTGGACAACACAAACAAAAAAATTATTTTGAAAAATATCAATAAATTGGAGTCTTTAAACATTATCGATATCACAGGACAAATTATAAAAAGAATGGAAGGCAATAACCACAATAGTTTTGACACATCTTTCTTAACCAATGGTATTTATCTCTTGCAAATTGAGCATGCAGGAGTATCAATTGTTAAGAAAATATATATAAATGGTTAAGGAAAAAGATATGGCTCGTTAGCAGAAACCATTTTTCTAATATTCTCTACAGCTCTTTTCATATAAACTTTCCAAAAAAGTTTTGCAAATAACCAATTTAGAGGATAAAGAATTTTACTCTTTGAATGCATTGTATAGGTATATTCAATTTGAATTTTATTTGAATCAATTTTAGCAGTGTTCCATTCGCCAACAAATTTATAAAACCCCAACATCCAAGTTTGAAAATCACTCACTTCTATTTTCCAATATTTATTTTCAACTCGCTCAATAACCTTATCCATTGACCCCCAGCCTCCTTTTTGCGTAAATGACTTTGCAAAAAACACTTTTTTACTATTACCAGGAATTCCCCAACTTTCATCTTCCGTACAATGCGTAACCGCAGGCATAAACATATATCCCGTATGAATTTTGGTTACATCACAAAGCATGGGAGTCTTAAATGCTCTTTGAAGCGAGCAATTATAAATTGTTTTAACCGTTACTTTAGTAATCATTTATGGGTTTGCTTTTCTTAGCAATAATTTTTTAGCTATAACTGTTTTATAATTGGCAATAAGAATGGCTAATTATTCGATATTTCATCTGCATTATTTACTAAAACAGCGTTATCTGTCCCTCCTCATCATCTTCATTGACAGCCCCTTTCGAAGGATTCTTTTTCTTGTCAGATTTATCTTCATCCGCCTTTTTTGCAGGTGCTATATCCCATTCCATCTCAACAGGTTTATCATCCTTGACTGGTTTTGATTTCTTAGTAGGCTTTGCTTTAGTCTTCTTTTCAACATCTTCCGTTCCAGTCACAACTACTCCTTCTGTTAGCTTTTCTTGATCGGCAACCCCGTTTTCCGTAACTTCAGAAACCGCTTCAATTTGTTCTTCTACAATTTCCGCTATTGATTCCTCAACAACATCAACGGGCCATTCTTCCCCATCAATTGTAGCAAGTAACTCAATATCTTTTACAGCTAATTTTGTAAGTTGATTACCTTGGGCTTTTAAGCCTTTTATATCAATAATATCGTTTATTTCCTCAACCTTATCCTTAAGGTGCTTGGTTTCTTTTAAACGCTTATTGTAAATAATTTTAATTTTTGGCTTATACTGAGTAGAAGCAACTACTAGCTCCACACCCTTTTCTTCCGGTATGAACAATACTTTTTTCGAGGAAGATTCCACTAAGAATCGTTTTATGTAATACAATTCTTTAACAGAATTCCAATAAACAGCAGCCACCGGATGACTTGGATTCCATTTTTCAATACTAATCAAATCATGGTCAAATTTAGTTGCCAACTCAAAACCACTTAATTTATAATTCCCAGATTGATGTAAGGTTAAAATCTTATCCTCACCTCTAAATTCACCCAAAAGGGTGCCTCTACCATCATCGTTTAGTCTACGAACAACATCGTCCCACCAAACTTTACGCGCAGCCAATGTTGAACCGCCAACTTCTTTTTGTTCTACTTTACTAATCATGTCTTTGGTGACACGATTCCCTTTGGAGCCTCTTCCTTTAATCAATAATTCACCAAAGTCAATATCAAAACGTGATTTTTTAAGATTCGGTTTTGAGCGCATTTTTACTGCTACAACTTCTTTTCTTCCATTCGGATTACAAGATAAATAATGTACTTTAGAACCGGCAGCTCCATTCGTAAGATCGTACTCTTTATCTCTTGTTATACTGCTCACATCAAAACGCTTCATGTAGGAAGCCCCCCCCTTGCCATCTTGATAAATTAAATGGTAAATCGTTCGTTTATCCCCTTTTTTCCAAACTCCAATATGCAAAATACCTTTTCCGACAAACTTTTTATCCGAAACTCGCGTAACAAGCATTTTTCCTGTAGCGAAAAAGACAATTACATCGTCAATCTCAGAACAATCAGAAACAAACTCATCTTTACGCAATGTCCAACCGATAAACCCTTCCTCTTTGTTTACATACAGCTTTTTGTTTGATACAATTACTTTTTTAGCAGAAATGCTATCAAAAACTCTTATTTCAGTTTTACGCTCCCTACCCTCACTATATTTATCTTTTAAGTCCTTAAAATAATCAATTGCAAATGGAATTAATTGGTCCAAGTGGCCTTGTACCTCTTTTAGCGCCTCTTCAATTTTAGCAATAATCTCATCCGCTTTAAACGCATCAAACTTTGAAATGCGCTTAATCTTAATTTCTGTTAAACGAACTATATCTTCCTCAGTAACTTTTCTCTTTAATTGCTTGATATGTGGTTTCAATCCTTTGTCAATGGCAGAAATAACACCTTCCCAAGTTTCCTCTTCTTCAATATCACGATAGATTCTATTTTCGATAAATATCCTTTCTAAAGATGCCCAATGCCATTGGTTTTCCAATTCAGACTTACGAATTTCTAGCTCCAGTTTTAACAAATCAACTGTTCTATCTGTCGAATGCTTTAGCATTTCATTCACACTAATAAAAACAGGCTTATTTCCTCCTTGAATAACAGCAGCATTTGGAGAAATAGAAACTTCACAATTTGTAAATGCATACAATGCATCAATCATTTTATCTGGTGACACTCCAGGAGGCAAGTGGATAATAATCTCTGCAACCGCAGCTGTATTATCCTCTACCTTTTTGACTTTAATTTTATTCTTCTCAGTTGCTTTTACAATGGAATCAATTAACGTATCAGTTGTGGTTCCAAAAGGTATATCACTAATCTTTAGTGTCTTTTTGTCTACTTTAATGATTGTAGCACGTACACGAACTTTACCACCTCTTAAACCTGCATTATAATTCGTAAAGTCAGCCATTCCTCCATGGGGGAAGTCAGGGTAAATATCTACTTTTTTGCCTCTGAGATGACTAATGGAGGCATCAATTAACTCAATAAAATTATGCGGTAATATTTTACACGCCATACCTACCGCTATCCCTTCAGCTCCTTGAGCTAATAACAATGGGAATTTAACAGGAAGGTTGTTTGGCTCTTTATTTCTACCATCATAAGATGATAACCACTCTGTTGTTTTTGGATTAAAAACAACGTGTTTAGCAAATTTCGTTAAACGCGCTTCAATATAACGAGGAGCAGCTGCACCATCACCTGTTAAAGTGTTACCCCAGTTCCCTTGACAATCAATTAACAATTCTTTTTGTCCAATCTGAACCATTGCATCACCAATAGATGCATCGCCATGAGGGTGATACTTCATTGTATTACCAATTACATTGGCAACCTTGTTATAGCGGCCATCATCCAATTCATTTAAAGAGTGTAATATTCTTCTTTGTACTGGCTTTAAACCATCTTCCAAAGCTGGAACAGCTCTTTCAAGTATTACATAAGAAGCATAGTCTAAAAACCATTCTTCGTACATTCCTGAAAGTGAAACAATGTTATCATCTCCTCCAGCTGGTATTCCGTTTTCATTTGCACCATCCAACTCACCAGATAGCTCTTCCTTTCCATTAGAATTAGCTTCCTCTTTATTCAACTCTTCTTCTTCGCTATGTCCGGATTCTATGCTCATGTTGAGTGTTTTCTGAAAGTTATTCTTGTTCTGCTAAATCCTCTTCAGTCTTCAGGTTGTTGATTATAAATTTTTGTCTATCTGGAGTGTTTTTCCCCATGTAAAAAGTCAATATTTCTTCTATCGAATGATCCTTGGTAATCAAAACTGGTTCAAGACGCATATCTTCACCTATAAAATGCTTGAACTCATCAGGAGATATTTCACCTAAACCTTTAAATCGAGTAATCTCTGGATTTTTACCTAAATCAGACAATGCTTGTAAACGTTCCTCTTCAGAATAACAATATCTGGATTCTTTTTTATTTCTAACTCTAAATAATGGTGTCTGCAATATCTTGACATGTCCTTTCTTAACTAAATCTGGAAAGAACTGTAAGAAGAACGTTAATAGCAATAAACGAATATGCATTCCATCAACATCAGCATCCGTTGCAATAATAACATGATTGTATCGAAGGCCCTCTAAACCATCTTCAATGTTTAATGCAGCTTGAACCAAGTTAAATTCTTCGTTTTCGTAAACTACCTTTTTTGTAAGACCAAAAGAGTTCAACGGTTTTCCTTTCAAACTAAATACAGCTTGCGTTCCCACATCCCTACTCTTTGTAATAGAGCCACTTGCCGAATCTCCTTCCGTAATAAAAATAGAAGTTTCTTCTCTTCTATCGTGTTTTAAATCATTGAAATGAATACGGCAATCTCGTAATTTTTTATTGTGTAAATTTGATTTTTTAGCTCTGTCTCTAGCCAATTTACGAATACCTGAAAGTTCTTTACGCTCTTTCTCTGCTTGTTTAATCTTGTTTTCAAGTACCTCAGTAACTTCAGGGTGCTTGTGTAAATAATTATCTAATTTATCTTTCAAGAAATCCATTACAAATCCACGCATAGATTTACCTCCTGGCTCAACTTCTAAAGAACCTAATTTTGTTTTTGTTTGTGATTCGAAAACAGGCTCCATTACTTTTACTGCCACAGCAGCAACGATTGACTGTCTAATATCTACTGGGTCGTACTTACCAAAGAAATCTTTTATCACCTTAGCAATAGCTTCTCTAAAAGCACTTTGATGTGTTCCGCCTTGCGTAGTATGTTGCCCATTTACAAAAGAATAATAATCTTCACCATAACTACGAGCATGTGTAAATGCTACTTCAATATCCACACCTTCCAAATGAATGATTGGGTACAATGGATCTCCATCCATATTATTCTCTAGCAAATCTCTTAATCCGTGTTTAGAATGAAATCGTTTGCTATTAAACTCAATTGTTAATCCTCTATTCAGATAACAGTAATTCCAAAAAAGTTTATCTAGGTATTGATTTCTATAGTGATATGCTTTAAATACATCAGCATCTGGAACAAATTTTACATACGTTCCATTTTCTTTATCTGTTTTAATTAAGTCATGATCATTTAAAATATTCCCTCTTTCAAATTCTACTGTTTTCTCCTCTCCTTCCCTAAATGATTGCACTTTAAAATAACTAGATAAAGCATTAACAGCTTTTGTACCTACACCGTTTAAACCAACTGATTTTTTAAAAGCTTTTGAATCATACTTCCCTCCTGTGTTCATTTTGGAAACAACATCCGCAACTTTCCCTAAAGGTATTCCTCGCCCCCAATCTCTAATTGAAACTGCATCCTCTTTTATTTTGACAACTATTTTACGACCATTACCCATCACAAACTCATCGATACAGTTATCTACAACTTCTTTAACGAGAATGTAAATCCCATCGTCAGCTGATTTACCATCTCCTAATTTACCAATATACATCCCAGGACGTAATCGTATATGCTCCTTCCAATCAAGTGAACGAATATTATCTTCGGTATACTGTACTTTTTGTTCTGCCATAATCCTACCCAGCATTTAAGTTGGTGAAATTAACGAATAAAACACGTGCTAACTACCTTGAAACAATGGGTTTTATTAACATTTTCCATGTTAATTACGAATAAAAAAGCAAAAAATGGTTAAAAAATGCAATTTATTAGACAAAAACAGAATAGATCTTTTAGGATAGCAGATTAATTATTTGTTTATAATGTCATTTTGGGGATAAGAAAAACCAATCAATTCTATTCCAAAGATATTTATAATTACTTTCCAGGAGCTTTCTTTACTTTTAAAGTAATGGGGTTTGCTACTAAATCATCTGTTAAAGCTAATTGAATAACCTCATCCATTGTTTTAACATAGCTGAACTTCAACCCTTTAAGATATCTAGGATTGATTTCATCAATATCCTTCCTGTTTTTTTCGCAAAGAATCAACTCTTTAATATTTGCTCTTTTTGCAGCTAAAATCTTTTCTTTTATACCTCCAACCGGCAACACCTGACCTCTTAACGTTATTTCACCTGTCATCGCTAAATGACTTTTTACTTTCCTTTGCGTAAACAAAGAAGCTAAGGCCGTCAACATTGTTATTCCAGCAGATGGTCCATCTTTCGGTGTTGCTCCCTCTGGCACGTGTACATGTATATTATAACTATCAAATACTTCTTGTTCGATTCCTAAATCAGTACTGTGAGCTTTTAAATATTCCAACGCAATAACGGCAGACTCTTTCATCACATCACCTAAATTTCCGGTAAGCGTTAATTTTCCCGTTCCTTTAGTAATTGATGACTCAATAAACAGTATGGTCCCTCCGGTCCGTGTCCATGCCAATCCTGTAACAACACCAGCTACTTCGTTATTCTCATAACCATCTTTTTCATGAGCTGGCCCCAAAATTGCTTTTAGATCGGATAGTTCAATTGCGACATTATATTCTTCTTCCATTGCAATCTGTTTTGCTCTATAACGAACAACTTTTGCAACTTTCTTTTCTAGCCCCCTAACGCCACTCTCATTTGTATAAGACTCTATTAACTTCTCAACAACCTTGTCCTCTATTGAAAATAGCTTTTTTGACAACCCGTGTTCTTTTACCTGCTTAGGGGTTAAATGTCTCTTAGCAATTTCTATTTTTTCCTCAACGGTGTATCCGTTTACTTCAATAAGCTCCATTCTATCTAACAATGCTGGCTGTATAGAACCCAATTCATTGGCAGTTGCAATAAACATTACTTTCGATAAATCATACTCAATTTCCACAAAATTATCTTGAAAAGAATCATTTTGAGCAGGATCCAAAACCTCTAGTAAAGCAGATGACGGATCGCCATGATTACTCTTACCCACCTTATCAATTTCATCCAATACGAAAACTGGATTCGATGACTTAGCTTTTTTAATATTCGTCATTATTCGACCCGGCATCGCTCCGATATACGTTTTTCGATGCCCTCTTACTTCTGCCTCATCATGCACTCCGCCAAGAGATACTCGGACGTAATTTCTTCCAATTGCCTCTGCAATAGATTTCCCTAAAGATGTTTTACCAACACCAGGAGGTCCATGCAGACAAAGAATAGGAGACTTCATGTTACCTTTCAATTTCAATACTGCCAAGTATTCAATAATTCTTTCCTTCACTTTTTCTAAACCATAATGATCCCGGTCTAAAATATCGGTAGCTCGTTTCAAATCAAATTTATCCTTTGTGTAAACTCCCCAAGGCAAATCCAATAGCAATTCACAATAATTTGATGGAACGCCATACTCCGCTCCTTGTGGATTCATACGTTCCAGCTTATTCAATTCTTTGTAAAAAGCATCTGAAACCTTAGTTGGCCATTTTTTCTTAGAAGCTCGACTCCGCATGTCATTAACTTCTTCTTGCACTGGATTATCACCTAATTCGTTTTGAATTTCCTTCATTTGTTGATGAAGAAAATACTCACGTTGTTGTCTATCAAGATCGGTGCGAACCTTAGATTGAATATCATTTTTAATCTCAAGAACCTGTAATTCTTTATCTAAATGCTTTAGCAAAAGATTAGCCCTAGCCTCTAAGTTTACCTCTTCCAAAAGGTCTTGTTTCTCTTCTATTTCTGCTTGCATATGAGAAGAAATAAAATTGACCAAGAATGAAGAACTTTCTATGTTTTTTATAGCGAAAGAAGCTTCTGAAGGTATATTTGGCGATTGCTTAATAATTTTTAGTGCCATATCCTTTAATGAATCAAATAGCGCAATCAATCTTTTATCAAACTTTTTAGGCTTATCATCTAAAAATGTCTCAATTTGAGCTTTTAAATAAGGATCTTCTTGAATTGGCGAAATTAATTTCAACCGTTTTTTACCTTGAATAATAACCGTGGTGCTCCCATCAGGCATTTTAAGCATTTTTATTATTTGAGCTACCGTACCAATTTCAAATAAATCCTCAAAGCCCGGATTCTCTAAAGCAAAATCTTTTTGCGATACTACACCAATAATTTTATCTGTTTTGTAAGCATCCTGAATTAACTTAATCGACTTGTCTCTACCTACAGTAATAGGTATAACAACACCTGGGAAAAGGACGTTATTTCTTAAAGATAAAATAGGCAATTGTTCTGGAACAGCCTCGTTATCCATTCTTTCTTCATCCGCTGCAGAAATTAACGGAATAAATTCTGTTTCTTCTTCTCCCATACCTGCAAACCCAACCCAATCATTTTCTGATAAAAAATCACTCATTTCTATAATATATTTTTCATAACGTCATAATGGCAGATTAATAACACCCCCTATTTACACGTTTATTTCTATTAAACCAAAAACAACCCTATTTACAATGCTCTTAGAGCATATTAGACTTTATTCTAGCTGCCTTCAATTTTTACTTGTCAAGCTACATGCCAATCAACAAACACTGAAAAATTGTCATTATTCGTTTTCTATCACTTACTGCCCCTTTTCAGGTCGAGTTAGTAGAAAAGCAAAAGCAAAGATCATTAAACCCTTTAATAAAATACAAAGGTTTGTTACTTCAAATGAAATAAACTCCTTATTTTTGCAGCCGAATTTAAATTGAAACTTACTAATAATATAGATATGGCTGGTACAAGAACTTTTACAATGATTAAGCCTGATGGAGTTGAAGACAACAACATTGGCAACATCCTACAAATGATTACAGATGCAGGATTCACTATCAAAGCAATGAAATTAACAAGGTTATCAACTGAGCAGGCTCAAGAATTTTATGCTGTTCATGCTGAAAGACCATTTTATGGTGAGTTAGTCGAATACATGACTTCTGGACCTATAATCGCTGCAATCTTGGAGAAAGATAATGCAGTTGAAGATTTCAGAACACTAATTGGAGCAACTAATCCAGCTGAAGCAGCTGAAGGTACAATTAGAGCTAAATATGCTGAATCTATTGGCCGAAATGCTGTTCATGGATCTGATAGCGATGAAAATGCTGAAATAGAAGGAAACTTTCATTTTCCAGTTGCTGAAGTTGTAGCTTAATCTTACTCAAATACTTACTTATTAAATCCCTGTAATCTGCAACTTACAGGGATTTTTCATATTCTGACTTACTTTATATGAATAGCTTTACTTTATTGTAAAACATTCTAGGCTCATATTAACAACGCCTTATTTGTCACAATACTAAGCTCTGAAGCAAAAAAAAAGGGCTATCTAAATCAATAGATAGCCCTTTTTTAACTTTAATAAAATACTAAATCTATTCCCAAGCAAATTCACTAGACTTCAATTTAGCATTTACTTTAATATCAGTAACTGTAAGCTCCATTACTTGTGGGCCCATGTTCCTAGAACGTGTGTAGGGATATTTAATTCCGTTAACCTCCTTATAATCACTAAATTCAGAATAAGATTCCATTTCACTTCCATCAGGTCCTTTTTCAGTTGATGTAGTATATACTTTCAACTTAGACTCAACCTCAAAATAATCGTAGCTCACATTTCCTTTAGGATCAGTAATTGCAACTTTATAAGCATCTTTTCCATTCACATCCTCTATGGATTGAAGTTTCAAAGTATAACCAAGAGCTTTGTATTTTAGCTCTTTGTTCATAACGGCCTCATCCTTCACTGACTCTAACTCTTCACCTTCTAATGCTTTTTTACCTTGCATTCCAGATGAACCGCCTTTCTCTCCATCAAAAACTTGTTTTTGAACAGTCATTCCTTGCATATTAAATTCAAAAAGAGACTTATTTGGAGCCATTTTCTTTGTAATTATTTCTAATTTCATTCCTTGCATTTCTGCCTCCATCACAATTGTGATATCTTTAATTTTCTTGTACTTCTTTTGAACACTTTTCATTGAAGACTCTCCAGTAATAGCAAATAAATAATCTTCTAAAACCTTTTCAGCAGTCAATCCTACCGGAAGTTCTTTTGCTGGTTTATCAACTTTAACATCCCCATTTATGTCATAAAACTCTATAACACCATCGCTATCAAATTTCGTAAGCGTACCAGCTATATCTTTATTTCCAACTACCAGAATAATACAGTTTTCTGGATGAATGTATTTCTTAGCAGCAGCTTCTACATCAGCAAACTGAACATTTTGCAAACGGCTTAAATAAGTCTGATAATAATCTTTCGGCAAACCATATCTCTCAATGTTTAATGCAAAACGCGCAATGGTTTGATCATTCTCTAATGAGAGAGCAAACCCACCATTCATATTATTCTTAATACGATCTAAATCAGCTTGAGATGGTTTTTCATTTATAATATGATTCATCTCAAACAAGAATTGCGTTACAGAACTATCAGTTACCGCATTTCTCACACTTGCTCCAGCGTTAAAAGACCCTACTCTATTATCCGCTCTAACACCACCACGAGCTCCATATGTGTATGCCTTATCTTCTCTCAAGTTTGCATTTAAATAACTTGAAAATGCACCTCCAAAAATACTACTCATAACACTTACAGAAGCAGCATCTGGAGCTCCCACTTTATAATCTACTGGATATATAACCTTAATAACAGATTGAACTGCGCCTGGTTTATTTACAAATGCAACGCGTACACCTTTAGTTGCTGCCGGCATATCATATTTATGTTCAGGAACATTAGCTTTTTCCCAACTTCCTAAATATTTTTCAGTCAATTTCTTTGCATCTTCAACTGTGATATCGCCTACTATTACTAAATAAGATATATTTGGGCGAAAATAGGTTGTGTAATATTTTTTACAAGCATCTATTGTAATATTTTCAATATCACTTTTCATTTGAACCTCACCATAAGGATGATCTTTACCATATTTCAACACACTTGTAACACGTCCAGCAATTGCATCTGCATTTGTGGCCAATGACTTTAATGATGAAAATGCTCTTTTCTTTTTCTTATCTAACTCTTCTTGAGGAAAAGCAGGGTTTAGTAAAATGTCAGCAGCTATCCCTAATACTTTATCAGAATGCTTCGTTAATGAAGAAGCATAAAAACCGGAAGAAAATGTAGATACAGATGCTCCCACAAAATCTATTTCCTCATCAATTTGCGCTTTTGTTTTACTAGTAGTTCCCGCACCTAGCATATCTCCCATCATATCAGCTAAACCAACATTTCCATTTTCCAATACAGGATCTTTGTCTATTGTTAACTGAAAAGATACTTTAGGTAATTTATGATTTTCTACTACAAATACTTTTAGACCATTCTCTAAAGTAAAACTTGCTGGAGTTTCAATATTAATTTTTGGAGCTATACCCGGCTTAGGTGCAGTTGTTCTATCGATAACTTGTGCATTCAATAAAGAAACACTAGCCGTCAATAATATCGTCGTTATTATATTTTTCATTTTAATTTTATTAATCAGTTATTGTTTTTCTTATTGTTCTTCTTTGGGTAAGTAATAAAGAACGACTCTATTGTCTTTAACGAAATATTTCTTAGCCACACGTTGAATATCTTCTCGTGTTACTTTCATGTAACGTTCAAGTTCAGTATTGATAAGATTCGCATCACCAAAATACATTTTGTAATTAGCCAAATTTTCAGCAATTCCTACTTGAGAATTAAAGTTGTAAACAAAATCGTTCTCTACCATGTTTCGCAATTTTTGAAATTCTGTTTCAGTAATTAACTCATTTTTTACTTTTTCAAACTCTCCGTTAACCTCTGCTTCCAATTTATCAGGAGCAACTCCTGCGTTTGCAATACCAAAAACAAATGACAGGCCTGGATCTTCGGATGCAAATGGGAACGAGCCAACAAACATTGCTGATTGCGTTTGTTCAACACATTTTTTATTTAACCTAGAGCTACCTCCACTTGACAATGCTTGTGATAACATATCAATAGCGTAATAATCATCTGTTCCTTGTGCAGGAATTCTGTACGCCATCATTACACCAGGTAATTGGATGTTGTCATATACAGTGTCTCTTACTTCCCCTCCTAATGCTGGTTCAACTATTGTTACTTTTTCAACATCTTTTCCTCTTGGAATTGGAGAGAAATAAGCATCAATCAATTTTTTAGTCTCTTTAATGTTTAAATCTCCAGAAATTGAAAGAATAGCATTATTCGGCACATAAAACTTATGGTAAAAAGCGACAAACTCCTCTAACGTTGCAGCGTCCAAGTGCTCCATTTCACCAATTGTAGTCCATCGGTAAGGATGTTCCTTGTAAGCTCTCTTATTCATTTCTCCTAAAAAACTACCATAAGGTTGGTTGTCAACTCTTAATCTCTTTTCTTCCTTTACAACTTCATTTTGCGTATCAACACCTTTCTGATCAATGTTTGCATGCATTAATCTTTCTGACTCTAACCACAACCCTAATTCTAACTGATTTGATGGTAGAATCTCATAATAAAATGTTCTATCATTTGTAGTATTCGCATTATTTTTTCCTCCTGCATTTTCAATATACTTGAAAAACTCTCCTCTTGGAATATTATCAGAGCCTTCAAATAACAAATGTTCAAAAAAGTGAGCAAAACCTGTTCTTTCAGGGTTTTCATTCTTAGCACCAACGTGGTACATTATTGAGACTGCCACAATTGGTGTAGTATGGTCTTCATGTAAGATTACATGCAATCCGTTTTTCAAGTCATACTCTTCAAAGTCAACTTTAACGCTTTGAGCACTAGCCCCAAAACTAACTAGAGCTAGCCCTGTTATCAATATTCTTTTCATCTTTTTTTTATTTTATTCGAACGAAAATATTCATTTATTAGAATATAGGCACTTTTTAATACATTAATGGAATAACCAATCTTCATAAACATAACATTTTCAATTGTTTAAGCTAATTTAAAGAATGTATATGGTTTACAAACGGTAAGTCAATAAATATTCTAAAATTGGTTAGTTTTGCCACATAAAGAAGATGAAACGATATATACCATTATCAATAATTACTTTTTTAGCTAGTTGGCTAAATCAATCTTGCAATTCGAATCCCAACGATTTACCAGAATTTGTAACCTTCTCAGAAATTATTAATTCTCAAATTGCACTTGACTCTTTTTATACCCAAGGAATAGCTTCAGTTGATTTAAACAACGATCTATATCCAGAATTGTACATGACTAATAGTTGGGAAGGATTCGAAAATCATTTCTATAATAACCGGAAAGCAACGCATACTAAAGATACTGTTTCATTTAAATTAAGTGACAAGTCTTTCTCAAACGGTTGTGCTTTTGCTGATTTGAATAACGATGGGTTTTTAGATTTATGTCTCGCTAACGCAAATGATAAATGCAACACAGTGTTATTTGGAAGTAAAAACCAGCGCTATTCCGAACACTTCATTGATACAAATGCGACTAATTGGTCTTACAGTATAGCAATTGCAGACGTGGACAACGATGGCACGCTAGAAGCCTATATTTCAAATTTTCACTCCCAAAATAACATGTTTTATCGCATAAATGGAAATCAATTTATTGAAATTGATTCTACAGAAATCACCACAGATACTTCTAGCACTCTGTTTTCTACATGGTCTGATTTAAACAATGATGGTTTACAAGATTTAATTGTATGCAACGATTCTGCAAATTATATATTTCGAAATGAAGGAAACCAAGTTTTCACACGAATAAATAATGATTTTTCTATAGATAAAAAGATGACCTATGGTTGCGCGGTTGCAGATTATAACAATGATGGACTAATGGATGTTTTTATTACTAATTGGGCCGGAAAAAATTGCCTATTCAAAAACAATGGTAATTTCAAATTCGAAAAATTAAATATTCGTCCTTTTAATTTTGACTATCATAATTCGGAAGGTTCTTGTTGGGGAGATTATGACAACGATGGCTATACCGATTTATTCATTACAAATGATGGAGTTAACATTCTCTATAAAAACCTGGAAGGAAAAGCATTTGAAAAACAATTATTCCCTACCATTTCAGATACAAACAGAAATTCTAATGGTATGGTTTGGACCGATTACAATCTTGATGGAGGGTTGGACATTATTATAGCCAATGGCGGAAATCAACGAAATCAAATATTCAAAAGCTCTAGGAATCGCAACAACTGGGTTAAAATAAAATTGGAAGGTACAATCAGTAATCGTTCAGCCATAGGTAGTAGAGTTATTGTTTATTCTAGTGGTTTAATTCAACATCAAGAAATTCAGGCGCAATCAGGTGGTGGATGTGGTTCGCAAAAACCCTATTTATTGCATTTTGGTCTAGCTCAAAATACCGTTATAGATTCTATTCAAATAAAATGGCCACTATCACCAATGGTAACCAAAACAAATTTAAACTGTAATAACATCTATACTTTTACTGAGTAATTTGAAAATAGTTGTATTAATATCATTCTCATTTATTTCTTCTTTCCTATTCGCTCAAGAAAAGGAAAAAATATATAATTCCATCCAATTAGACACCTTAACCATATTCGCAGAGAATGAATTTGACATTAAGACATTTATCCATAGAATTAAAGACGACACCACCTTTTACCAAGCTTTTATTAACTTACGCTATTACCCCCATAAAGCACTGGGAAATCTTTGGGTTTATAACAGAAGAGAAAAAGAGAAAGCAGCTGAAAAAATATCCGTAATCCAACATTTGAATAAGTCATACATGTGGCAAGATCGAAAAACTATTTCTTCTTCAGGAAAACTAAGAACAAAGAAAGGAAAATATCGATTTACTACCGCGGAAATATATTATGACATCTTTTTTCCTTCAGACACCATACCTGTATCTACTGACATATCCAATGTAAAAGAGGAATCAGTTGAGAAGAGCAAAAAATCCAAATATATACATGATTTAAAATTAATGATGTTTAATCCTGGAGAGGATATAAGCGGAGTTCCAATCGTTGGAAAAAAAATGTCCATATTCGATAATGATATGGTTCAATATTATGACTATAAAGTAAGTATTATAACTTTTAATGGAATGGAATGTTATCAGTTCGCTTGCGTAGCAAAACCAGAATATAAAAAATATAAAACAGTTATAAAGTACCTTACAACTGTTTTTCATAAAGAAACTATGATGGTTTTAAACAGACAATATTCTATGCGCTATAAATCCATTTTATTCCAATTTGACGTGAAAATTAATGTTAGAAACGAAATGTCAAATGGAATCATCACACCTCTATCAATTAGCTATACTGGATATTGGGACATTCCATTTAAAACACAAGAAAAGATAGCGTTCACAATTGTAAATAGTGACTACACATTGAAGGACTGAAGCATTAATTCATCAAGCCAACCTTCATTATTTTTTACCCAATCTTTTTTTGCTCCACAAATTGTAAAGCCAGATTTTTCGAATAAGTCAATGCTAGCTTTATTTTCAGACAAAACATTACAATATACTTGATGTAGATTCAAATGGTTGAAACAATATTCTTTGATTAAAAAAACTGCTTCCTTTGCATATCCATTTCTTCTATCTTCAAGTTCAGCAATAAGTATTCCCAAGCCAACTTTTTGATGATATGGATCAAAGTCAAATAAGTCAATTGCCCCAATTTCTTTATCGTTTTCTACTAAACAAATTATAAAACGAAGTTGTTTTATTGAATAAATATCCTGTGCAGAATTAACGTAATCTTCAATTAATTTTCTTGAAAAAGGGACCAAAGTATTACTCACTCTCCAGTTATCTGAGTTGTTTTCCCACTTCAAAATAATATCAGCATCTGCAGGTTCAAGTGTTCTCAAATAGATTTGCTCTCCTTTTAACATGTTTCTTGTAGTTTAACAATTCTATTTACAATATCTTCTTTAGAGTAAACCTTTAATTCGAAAGAAGAATCATTCATATACAATGAAAAGGAGTCCGATATTAATTTACGATTATGTAGAATAGGAATCAATTCAAACACAAAATTTGCAGATGTAACATCTTCTCCGATACTGTTGATGTAATCTTTTATCGGAAGTAAACATGTTTGATTCTCCTTCAATTTTGGATAACTTTTAAAAGCTGTAGCCAACTTGTCCATATCCACTACAATATCTAATTTAATGAATAACGTTGGAATTGTACTTTGATTCACCCTTCGCAAAATCAATTCTGCATTTTCCTCTACCCGACTTCCTTTAGCACTTGTAGAATAATATTTTCCTTCAACAACCAATCCCAAATGAGGCGGTGTTTTATCTGTCCCAAAAAGACATAAAAAAGTTCCCCTATTTAAGTTCTTAGCTAAAAGTGGCGTTATATTTTCTATTATCCTCAAATGTTCAGCTATCATCACACTTCAATTTCACCATTAAAAACAAACTTTGTTGGACCTATTAACCAAACATCTTCAAATCTACCTTCAATTTGAACAAACGAAACTGATAAATCTCCTCCTATGGTGCTAACCTTTATCTCACCGGATGGAGCTTTACTAACTAATGCAGTACTCAACGCACAAGCAGTAACTCCAGTACCGCAGGACAAGGTCTCATCCTCAACTCCTCTTTCATATGTCCTTACCTTAATTCCATTAGAAAGGTGTTCAATAAAATTAACATTGGTCCCTATTTCTTTGAAGCGCTCATTATAACGAATTTCTCTTCCCATGGTAACAACATCAATCGCGTCAATATTTTTTTGAAAACAATTATAATGTGGAGATCCGGTGTCCATATAATGATGCGACTCACTTACTTCGATATTAGAAACATTATGCATTTTCAATTTAACCAACCCATTTGAATTTATACTTGCTTCATGATAACCATCAGTTGAATTAAATTTTGCAAAATCAGAAATTAAACCTAATTCTTTTGCAAATGCAACGGCGCAGCGACTTCCGTTCCCACAAAAACTTTGTGATCCATCCGGATTAAAAAACACCATATTAAAATCCCATTCAGCATGGTTTTCTATCAATATCAAACCATCCGAACCAATACCAAATTTACGGTCGCAAAGATGTCGAACCAATTCAATATTATTTTTATCAAAATGGGTATTTCGGTTATCTATAATGATAAAATCATTTCCAGTTCCTTGGTATTTATCAAACTTTAGTTTCATTATCAATTTTCTCTACAAAGCATTGTAGCCTTAACATTATTTAACAAGCGCTAAATGTAACAAATCACATTTAAAACGTTAACTAAATACTAGTAAGTCAAAAGTAGCGAAGATATCGCAATAAAATTGTTTCTAACTCTCTAAAAAACTCAAAATGGTAAAAAGTAGCATAAAAATTATAACAGCAGGAATGATAGGTGGATTATTATCCTTTGGATTGACGTCAACTTTTAAACCTGACACTCCATTAAAAATAAGTAAAACTAATAATCAACCAAGTTTGACAGCACGTCAAAATAATAATATTGCGCAAGATAACTATGCAACTCCAGTTATTATGCCTGAATTTGAATCTGATGTGAGTTTTACAACAGCCGCAGAAAAAACGGTGAATTCAGTAGTACACGTAACTACTCTGTATGAAATGGTAAGCAGTCGGGATCCATTTTCTGAGTTTTTTGATAGAGGCGGCCTCTCAACACAAACTTCAACGGGGTCAGGAGTTATTATTTCAGGAGACGGATATATTGTTACCAACAATCATGTTGTAGATCGTGCTGATAAAATTGAAATCACATTAAATAATGAAAGAACATATACTGCAGAGGTAATAGGAAAAGACCCTAATACGGACTTAGCTTTGATTAAAATAAATGAAAAAGATTTACCATTTATCAACTTTGGTAATTCAGACGATGTAAAAATTGGAGAATGGGTATTAGCAGTTGGTAATCCATTTAATCTTACTTCTACAGTAACAGCAGGTATCATCAGTGCCAAAGCAAGAAACATCAACATTCTACAAAGAGGCTCTGGAACTAAAGATTTTCCTTTAGAATCATTTATTCAAACGGACGCCGCAGTCAACCCTGGAAACAGTGGGGGGGCGCTCGTTTCCGCGACAGGAAATTTAATTGGAATAAACACTGCTATAGCATCACAAACAGGGTCTTATACAGGATATTCTTTTGCTATACCTTCCAACATTGTAAAAAAGGTGACAGAAGATTTATTGGAATATGGAATTGTTCAAAGAGCATTTATTGGAGTCAGCATTCAAAATGTAAATCAGCAAGTTGCTAACGATTATAAATTACCTAATTTAAAAGGTGTTATTGTAAATGGAATAACAAAAGATGGTGCCGCAAAATCTGCTGGAATTCAAGTAAACGATGTTATTCTAAAAGTTGGAACTATCGAGGTAAATGACGTACCAGAACTTCAAGAGCAAATCGGTAGTTTTAGACCGGGTGAAAAAGCTTCAATTACCATTAGAAGAGGATCTGAAATCAAATCTTTAACTATTGTATTAAGAAACAAAGAAGGAAGCACAGCTAAGATTAAGAAAGAGGACATCAGTAAACTAACTGTACACGGGGCATCGTTTATAGCTTTATCACCCCAAGAATTAAAGGACTTAAAAATAAATAACGGTGTTAAAATTTCTTCTATAACGTCTGGAAAACTGAGAAATGCTGGCATTACAGATGGTTTCATTATTACTAAAATTGACAAACAACCGGTAACAAATCCTGAAGCTGTTGTGAAATTTTTTAAATCAAAAAAAGGCGGAATATTGGTTGAAGGAATTTATCCAAACGGAGCAAAAGGTTACTTTGGATTTGGGCTTTAGACCACTTCCAAATATGGTTAATAACTTTTGCATATTACCTGAAACCGTTTACAGAAAGGAATCTTCTATTAACAACCTGTTACTAGTACAGAAAATTAAAAAAAATAGATGTGAATACACTTGACATGAATACGTGTTTTGGTGTATTTTTGCATCCTCTTTAGATGAGGTTTTTTATTCACTTAAAATCGATAATAAATACATGAGACAACTTAAAATCACCAAATCAATAACCAATAGAGAAAGCGCATCATTAGATAAGTATTTACAGGAGATAGGAAGAGAGGACTTAATTACTGCTGAAATTGAAGTAGAGTTGGCTCAAAGAATTAAAGCAGGTGATGAAATAGCATTAGAAAAATTAGTAAAAGCTAATTTACGTTTTGTTGTTTCTGTTTCAAAACAATATCAAAACCAAGGATTGACACTTCCAGATTTAATCAATGAAGGAAACTTAGGGCTAATTAAAGCAGCACAAAGATTTGATGAAACAAGAGGATTTAAATTTATCTCTTATGCGGTTTGGTGGATTCGTCAATCAATTTTACAAGCATTAGCAGAACAATCAAGAATTGTTCGCTTGCCATTAAACCAAGTTGGTTCTTTAAATAAAATAAACAAAGCATTCTCTAGATTGGAACAAGAGTTCGAGAGACCTCCAAGTTCTTTTGAAATGGCTAACGAACTAGACTTACCATCCGACAAAGTGGAAGATACACTTAAAGTCGGTGGAAGGCATATATCAGTTGATGCACCTTTCGTTGATGGAGAAGATAACTCTCTTTTAGATGTTATGGTTAATAACGATTCACCAAAAGCTGATACATTGTTAATGATAGAATCATTACAAGGAGAAATTGAAAGATCCTTATCTACATTAACTGAGAGAGAAAGAGATGTGATTCGCCTATTCTTTGGGATTGGGTTACAACATGGACTAACACTGGAGGAAATTGGAACAAAATTCGACTTAACAAGAGAACGTGTTAGGCAAATTAAAGAGAAGGCAATTCGTAGACTCCGACATACGTCAAGAAGCAAATTATTAAAAACATATTTAGGATAACAAACTTTTAAATCGTCCGGCAAAATGCTTGGCGATTTTTTTTTAATTTTTTTTACAATGGATACAACAAAAGTTCAATTAGGCTACGAAGCAGGTCTAAACGATTATGTAAGACAAGAAAAAGCAGCTGTTGAGTTAATTAACGCTGTAGGCACACTAATGTATGATAAAGGTGTTGAATTGGTTTTATTTAGAAACCACTTAGTTGAAATTAGCATTTCGGAGGTAATAAATTTATTTACCAACTACGCAGAAAAAGTGGTTAACAAGCCTATTGATATTGAGACATCAGCAAAACTTGCTAAAGCACTGCTAGCAGTTGATCTTGCTCCTTCTAAGATAGATATTGGAAGGCTAACTTCAGAATACTTTTTGGCTGGTAATGATGGTTCACATGTAGATTTCCTAAAAAACAACCTATCCAGTTTTATAGGTCAAGACAAACATACTTTTGAACCTAAAGATGTTGTTCTTTATGGTTTTGGTAGAATAGGTCGTTTGGTAGCAAGAGAACTTATCAAACAGGCGGGGAAAGGTCAACAATTAAGGTTAAGAGCTATCGTTCTTAGAAAAGTAACTGAAGAAACTTTATTGAAAAGAGCTGATTTACTTAGAAACGATTCTGTACATGGGGCATTTAAAGGAACTGTAATTACTGATGCTGAAAACAAAGCGCTTATCATTAACGGACAAATGATAAAAATCATTGAATCTCCTACACCTGAAAGCATCGACTACACAGAATATGGAATTAACGATGCTTTGGTTATTGATAGCACAGGAGTATTTGGTGACAAAGAGTCTTTAGGTCGTCATTTACAAGCTAATGGAGCTTCAAAAGTATTATTGACAGCTCCTGGAAAAGAAATACCAAATATCGTTTATGGAATTAATCAAAAAGAATTCAACCTTGATGATCACGATATTTTCTCAGCCGCTTCATGCACCACCAATGCAATTAGTCCGGTACTAAAGGTGATAGAGGATAACTTAGGGATTGAAAAAGGACATATTGAAACGGTTCATGCTTATACAAATGATCAAAATTTATTGGATAATATGCATAGCAAACCTAGAAGAGGTCGATCTGCCCCTATAAACATGGTTATTACATCCACAGGAGCTGGAAAAGCTGTAACAAAAGTAATTCCTTCATTAGCAGGGAAATTAACAGCAAATGCCGTTCGTGTTCCTACTCCTAATGGTTCTTTAGCGATTATAAACATTCACATTAATAAATCTACATCGGTTAAAGATGTTAATGCTTTAATGAAAAATGCAGCTATCAAAGGACCTTTAGTAAATCAGATTAATTATCAAATCAATCCAGAATTGGTTTCTAACGATATAATTGGAAATACATGTGCTTCCGTATTCGACAGTAATGCTACTATTGTTTCTGCAGACGGTAAAAGTGTAACTATATATGCTTGGTATGACAATGAGTTTGGATACACAAAACAAGTAATTAGATTAGCTAAACACATAGCTAAGGTCAGAAGGTTGATTTACTATTAAACTCCAAGCATGAAAAATAAAGACGAAAAATTAGAAGAAGTACTGGGTGAAGATGGACTTCCGGTTAGCCCTATACTTCCTAGTGATGTTAAAAATTACATGATTGATATTGATGGTACTATTACAGATGATATTCCAAATGAAGAACCAGAAAGAATGTCAACCTGTAAACCATTTCCAGATGCTCTGAAGACACTAAATAAATGGTATGATGAAGGACACATTATTACATTTTTTACATCTAGAGTAGAAGAACACAGAACTGTTACTGAAGCTTGGCTTAGTAAACATGGCTTCAAATACCATGGTATTTTATTTGGAAAACCAAGGGGAGGAAATTACCACTGGATAGATAACCATCTGGTAAAAGCGACTCGTTACAAAGGAAAATTTACTGATTTGGTAGTAACTTCAAAAGAAATTGAAGTTTTTGACGACACCGAAGATTAATTAATCGTAAATTTATCCATCATAAAGCATTTTATAATGAGAATCTTAAAACAGTTTACACTATTTATAATGTTACTAAGCTTCTTCACACTTGCAAATGGGTGCGGAGAATCAATAGAAAAAAAAGAAGTTGACTTTCCTGAAATTTCACAAGATGAAATTGAAGAAGCGATTTACAATGAAGTATCTGCGGATTATGAGTTTATACCTCCTTCTACTCTTCAGGTAGCCTCTATATTTAAAAAAGCAGGACTGAGTTATGATTTAAAACTTACGAATCCTACAAGCCGTATTGATGAGTATTCCACAAAACTCAGCCAATCTTTAGCATTTGGGGTTTATTCTTCGGATTTAGCATACAGTGTTATCCACGAAAAATATAATGAAGCCAGTGAGTTTTTAAAGACTTTAAGAACACTTGGAAGTAAAATAGGATTGGAAACTATATTTAACTCATCGGGGTTAATTGAACGATTTGAAGCTAATGTAGCTAACCAAGATTCAATCATTGATATTTTAATATTACTTCAAGAAAATACAGATGATTATATTGAAGAAAATGGAAAAGAAGATTTATCTGTCATTTACTATACCGGAGCTTGGATAGAAGGTATATATATGGGAGCTAATACCGTTATGAAGGACCAAGAAAAAAGAGTTGGTGTTTTGATCTCTGAACAAATGACTCTTGGTGAAATTCTAGTAAAAGGACTAAAACATGTTGAAGATCAGAATGACGATATTCAGGACTTAATTGACGATATTCAAGACTTAGTTGATACTTATTATAATCTAGAATCTGTTACAACACTTGGAGAAGAGGCAGATTATATAGATATTGTATTAACCAAAGATGAAATAATTCTTATGTCTGGCAAGATTGTTGAACTTCGTGAATCAATAGTGCAATAACATCTATTTATGAAGCTTAAATATATCATATCGTTTATTCTAATTATTCTTTTGACTGAAACTGCACTTGCACAAAAAAAACAGAAAAAAGATGAAATGGATCCTCAAGCTTTGGCTAAAGCTGAATTAAAAGAAGAGCTTTCTGGGTATAAAAAACTTTGTAGAGCAGCTTTAAACCCTTACCGGTACGATGGTGTAAAAACAACTCAGTTCAATTACAAGCCTTATGAATACATAAAAGAAGTTGAGATAGCAACCATTCAAAATGCAGAATACAGACTTTCTTATAACACAAATGGAATTCATCATGATAAAATCCAAATAAAAATTTACGACAGGCCAGACACTGACAAGAGAAGAGTTTTACTCTATGAACAAGCTGAAGTAGGCGGAGATGAGTTTTCCTTTGAAACAACTGAAATGATAGAGAAATTAAAACAAGTAAAATTAAATAAAGGGATAGATTCAGCTATTGTGGATCAAATGAGATTAAAAAAGATTTTCATTGATTACATCATTCCGGCTGTTGATAGGAAAACAGAAGTAAATGAATTCGGTGAAGATGTTATGGTGAAATTAAAGGGTGCAATTATTCTTTGTGTTGGGTATTATAACCTTTAATTCATTTTTTCTATCAACAACTTTTTTAGAGAAAACATTTCATCTCTTAACACAGCTGCTTCAATAAAATTCTCCTTTTTAGCTTCTTCAAACATTTTTGATTTTACACGTTCAATTGATAATTCCAATTCACTTTTTGACATGTATTGAATAACCGGGTCTGCAGCAAGTCCAATTTCGTTATCAATTTCATAAGAATCTTTGGCTATTTTAGCTATTCCTGTTCCGATTATACCTCGTTGTGGCTTAATAATTTGAGTAGGAATAATTCCATTTTCCTTATTGTGCTTCATTTGTACAGCTCTTCTGCGTGTTGTTTCATCCATGGTTTTTTGCATGGAATTAGTAATTCTATCCGCATACATAATTACCTTACCATTTATATTACGAGCAGCTCTACCTACTGTTTGAACTAAAGACCTTTCTGAACGTAAAAACCCTTCTTTATCCGCGTCTAGTATAGCCACCAGAGAGACTTCAGGTAAATCCAAACCTTCTCTCAGTAAATTGACACCAATCAACACATCGAATAAACCATTTCTCAGGTCTGCTAGAATCTCAACCCTTTCCAATGTATCTACGTCAGAGTGAATATAACGACACCTAACACCCATTTTTGACAAATACTTATCCAACTCCTCTGCCATTCTTTTTGTTAAAGTAGTGACAAGCGTACGTTCTCCTCTTTCGGTGACAACCGTTAGTTCCTCTAATAAATCATCAATTTGATTTAAACTTGGGTGGATGTAAATTTTCGGATCCAATAATCCTGTAGGTCGAATGATTTGTTCAGCAACAATTCCTTCTGATTTTTCCAGCTCATAGTCCGCAGGAGTAGCACTTACATAAATTGTCTGGTCAATGATTTCTGTAAATTCTTCAAACTTTAGTGGACGGTTATCTATTGCTGCTGGCAAACGGAAACCATAGTCAACTAAATTCACTTTACGTGCTCTATCACCCCCGTACATTGCTCTAATTTGAGGGATTGTAACATGGCTTTCATCAATCACCATCATAAAGTCTTTTGGAAAATAATCAAGTAAACAGAATGGTCTTGTTCCAGGTTGTCTTCGATCAAAGTAACGCGAATAATTCTCAATTCCTGAACAATACCCCAATTCGCGCATCATTTCTAAATCGTACTCTACTCTACTTTTAAGACGCTTTGCTTCTAGGTGTTTACCTGTTTCTTTGAAATACTCAGTCTGTGTCATCATATCATCCTGAATCTCATTGATGGCATTATTGATTGTATCCTTACTGGTAATAAATATGTTTGCCGGAAATATTTGATAAGCCTGAAACTGCTCTACGGTTTTGTTGTTAATTGGGTCAAATGTTTCTATCGATTCTATTTCATCTCCCCAAAAGACAACTCTTAAAGCCACTTCTGTATAGGCCAAGTAAATATCGACCGTATCGCCTTTAACTCGAAATGTACCTCGTGTAAACTCTGCAGTGGTTCTTGAATACAAACTTTCAACTAAGCCTAATAAAAATTTATTTCGAGAAACGACTTTCCCCACTTTTATAGTACTTACACCTTGGTAAAACTCCTCTGGGTTTCCAATTCCATAAATACAAGATACCGATGAGACAACTATTACATCTTTCCTACCCGACAATAGCGAGGAGGTAGTATGCAAACGTAATTTTTCAATTTCATCGTTTATCTGTAAATCCTTTTCAATAAAAGTATCGGTCACAGGTAAATATGCTTCTGGCTGATAATAATCATAGTAGGAAACAAAATATTCTACAGCGTTGTCAGGAAAAAAAGCTTTGAACTCTACGTATAACTGAGCTGCCAGTGTTTTATTATGCGACAATACCAAAGTTGGCTTATTCACCTCTCTAATTACATTAGCGATTGTAAACGTCTTTCCTGAACCCGTAACACCTAGCAATGTTTGGTCTTTCACCCCATTTTTTAATCCTTCTACCAATTGCTCTATTGCTTGTGGTTGATCTCCTGTTGGAGAATATTCAGAAACTAGTTTGAAATCCATAATCCAAAACTAAGCATCATTGCTGTTATTTTATTGATTCCATTAAATTTTATTTAGTACCTTGAGACTGATGAATCAAAAAACGTTTAATAAACTTTCACTAAACACAAAAAGAGCTCTTTTACAGAAGGAAGGTGTATTTTTAGCAACCAGACAATATAGATCGCATTTGGTTCACTTATATGACCTAAATGGCAGCTATATAGAAGTTTGGAGTCGAATTGGCTATGATTGTATAGAATGGATAGAATTCACGAATAATAAAGAAACCATAAATAGTTACTTAAAAAAGATTAATATCGAGAAAGATTTAAATATTTGAAAAAAATCAAACACATATTAACTTTACTCATTACAATATACGGAGTAAATACCCACTCTCAGCAATTCAAGTTTCAACATTACTCTGTTGAAGAGGGCTTACCACAGTCTCAGGTATATGCGATGATTCAAGATTCTAGAGGATTATTATGGTTGGGTACAAAAGGAGGCGGATTGTCCAAGTTTAATGGAAAAGAATTTACCACATTTACTAAAGAAGAAGGACTTTCTGGCGACCAAATTTTTTCTTTATTTGAAGACAGTAACCGTAATATATGGATTGGCACCGGAGCGGGTATAACACATTACAACGGAATCACCTTTACTCAACACCCTATTTCAAAAAAATACGATATTGTAGTATCAGCAATTGCAGAAGATAATAACAAAACTATCTGGGCTGCTACTAATGCAGGTTTATATTATTACGAAAACAATAAATGGGTAGCTTTCATTTCGAATAATACAAAACTTAAATACAACGTCAGCTGTCTATTTGTTGATAGTAATGGGATTATTTGGACTGGAAATGATAATGGATTATTTAAGATTGAAGAAGGACACGTAAGTCGTTACACTGTCAAGAGCGGACTTTCATCTAACAAAGTAAGAAGTATTAATGAGGTAAATGGAGGGTTGCTCGTTGGAACATACGGTCACGGCCTAAACGTTCATAATGACAATGGATGGTATATTATAGGAGAATCAAATGAAATAATACATGATGTTTTTGTAGATAACAAACAAAATGTCTGGGCGGCTACGCAAGACAATGGAGCGATAAAATTTAATTTAAAGAAACAGACGGTAAAGAAATATAACCATACCGAAGGATTATCTGCTAATAATGTGCGCATAATACTTCAAGATAGTTGGGAGAATATGTGGTTTGGGACTTCTGGTGGTGGAATCAATAAATACCACGGACAACAGTTTCAACATTATAATTTGGAAGAGGGTTATCTAGATGGTAAATTCTATTCTGTTTTAGGTGGCTCAGACAATACCGTTTGGACGGGAACAGGTCACTTTGGTTTTGCAGAAATGCTTAACGACTCTATTATTTACCACAATCAAAACACCGACTTTCACAACCATAAATGTAAAGCGCTATTCGAAGATCATGTCGGAAACATATGGATTGGAACAGAAGGAAAAGGCGTGTATGTTTTTAATGGAAGTGAGTATATTCAAATTACTGGAAATCAAGGTCTAACGGATGACTGGATTAGATCCATAACACAAGACAAAGACTTCAACATATGGATTGCAACTGTTAGTGGGATTTCAAAATTAACGCCAACCAACTACGCAGATCTTAACTTCACCATCAGAAATTTCAGACAAGAAAACGGATTACCCGATGACAGAATAAACACCCTTGCTAGTGACAATGAAAACAGAATGTGGTTTGGAACAAATAACGGGCATATAGGATACATTCAAAATGGAAAAATAACCAATTACGGTATTAACGATGGAATCAAAAGGTCCGTTATTAAATCCATCTCAATTGACAAACATAATCAACTATGGGCAGCAACAGAAGGTGAAGGATTATTTCAAGCAGATTTAAGAAGTAATTTCATAACCTTTAATCAGATTAAAAAAAAGGACGGAATAAATAGTAATAATATTTACCTATTGCAATTTGACAAACAAGGCCAACTATGGCTTGGTGCTGGTGGTGGTGTGGACAGAGTATCGTTTACCAAATCAGGAGAAATTTCAGATATTAAACATTTTGGACAAAACGAAGGCTTCTTAGGCGGCGAAACGTGCACCAATGCAATTTCGGTTTCAAAAAATGGTGACTTATGGATTGGTACACTTAATGGTCTTAATCGCCACACTCCAACACAATCAAAAATCAACACAATTGCCCCAAGACTGCACATGAGTGATATAACGCTTTTCTACGAAAGCATCACAAAAGGGGTAAATGACTGGTACAATATAAACAATACGCTGAACTTCGATTACAACGAAAACCACATTAGTTTCCATTTTGAAGGTGTTAACCTAAAAAATCCCGAAGAAGTCTTCTATCAATTTAAATTGAAAGGATTCGAAAGCAACTGGACTCCAGTTGACAAAAATAGCGTAGCAACCTACTCCAACCTTCCATCAGGAGAGTACACGTTTATGGTAAAGTCTGGAAATGAAGACGATGTCTGGACAGAGCCTATTGAATTTTCATTCATAATCTCTACTCCATTTTGGAAAACCTGGTGGTTTATAAGCGTAGCATCTTTTTTACTCTTGTCAATAATTTTGTTGATTTACAGAAACAGACAAAGGCAATTAAAGGAGGAAAAAGAGCGCTTACAAATGGAAAAAAATATGCTTGAAATGGAGCAGAAAGCACTAAGGCTTCAAATGAATCCACACTTTATTTTTAACGCTATGAATACAGTTCAAGCTTTAATTGCTAAAAAAGATGAAAAAGCCGCTCGTTATTATTTGGCTAAATTTTCAAAACTTATGCGCAAAGTATTGGAAAACAGTCGAAACACATTAATTACCATCCATGATGAAATTGAAGCATTAGAGAACTACCTAAATTTAGAGCAATTAAGTAACGAGGATAACTTTGATTATGAAATAATCGTGGATAAAAACATTCAAACGGATGCATACGGAATCCCCCCTCTTTTATTACAGCCATTTGCAGAGAACTCAATAGTACACGGAATAAAAGAGCTAAAGCATCGAGGTAAAATAACTATTAATTTTGAATGGAAAGAAACATTTATAGAATGTTCTGTTAGAGACAATGGACGTGGAAGACTTGCAGCCAAAGAAGTAAGACATCAAAAATCAAGCTACCATAAATCAACTGCTCTTGTACTTACTCAAGAAAGGTTGGCCTCATTGAGTGATGAATTACCGGTTAAATCATTCGAGATTATAGATATGAAAGAGCCTTCAGGAACCAAAGTTATCCTAAGGATTCCAGTCATTGAAGTTTTTTAAAGCAAACATTAATTTCTACATGATAAAACTCATGCTTTAATCTTTTCTAATCCATTTAGTTTGCTTTATATTTCGTCATTTATAACATAAATGAAATTTAGACACTTAATACTTATAAGCCTTTCGTTTGCATTAATCACTAGTTGCAGTAATGAAAATACTTTGAATATTGCCACATCAGCAAATATGCAATTCGCTATGAGTGAAATTGTTTCTGAATTCAAAAAGGACAATGATATTAAGGTTGAACTTATAATTACTTCTTCTGGCAAGCTTACTTCCCAAATAGAACAAGGAGCACCATTTGATGTTTTTGTTGCCGCAAACACAAAATACCCCGCCTACCTTGATTCTCTAGGTCTAACGACTTCGGCGCCAAAAGTCTATGCGCATGGAAAATTAGGATTGTGGACCCTAAAAGAATTCTCACCAACTTTAATCCTATTAACAACAGACACTATAAAAAAAATAGCAATCGCCAACCCAAAGACTGCCCCTTACGGAAAAGCGAGCATAGACGTGCTTAAACATTACGGTATTTATGAGCGAGTAAAACACAAATTAGTATTTGGAGAAAGTATTTCACAAGTAAATCAATTTATCACAACAGGATCCGCAGATATCGGTTTTACCGCATACTCGATAGTTTCATGTACCGAAATGAAAACAATTGGAAAGTGGACACCCATCAATTTAAATGACCATGGGAAAATTCTTCAAGCGGCTGTGATGTTAAAAGAATCGACTAACCCAGAAAAAGCAAAAGTGTTTTATAATTTTTTATTTTCCGAAAGAGCTTCAGAAATTCTAAATAAATACGGTTATTTAACCCCTGAAGAATGAATCGACTCAAAGGCAAAATAGAAGGGATCAATAGTCACGATGAATTATTGTTGATAGAACTGAATGTTCAACAAACAAAAATGAAAGCCATAATTATTGGCAAACCTAGTGACTATTCTTATTTGGAAATCGGAAATGAAATAGCAATACTATTTAAAGAAACTGAAGTAATAATATCAAATGATAAAATACTGAATATCAGTACTCAAAATAAATTAATATGCACTATAGATTTAATAAATAAAGGACAACTCTTAAGCCAAGTAAATTTAGATTTTAACGGTGTTAATTTATCTTCTATAATCACTACTAGTAGTGTTAAAAATCTCAATTTAAAACACCAAGACACTGTGACTGCTTTGATTAAAACAAACGAAATTATTCTATCCGAATGCTAGATTGGTCACCTATCATATTAACACTACAACTAGCCTTGATTACAACAGTAATTCTCTTGGTTATTTCCATACCTCTAGCATATTGGATGGCAAACACTAATTCTAGAATAAAATCAATAATTGAAGCCATCGTTAGCTTACCACTAGTTCTTCCTCCAACTGTATTGGGTTTTTACTTATTGATTGCTTTCAGCCCAGAAAGTGCAATCGGGTCCTTTCTAAACGATGTTTTTGGTTTAAAACTAGCATTCTCTTTTTCGGGACTGGTAATTGGATCAATTATTTACAGCTTGCCTTTTATGGTTCAGCCATTACAAGCTGGATTCGCTAGCCTACCCTCTTCGTTATCCGAAGCCTCTTTTGTTTTAGGGAAATCTAAATACCAGACAATTACAAAGGTGCTAATCCCGAACATCAAGAAATCTATTTTAACTGGAATTGTCCTTACTTTTGCTCATACAGTTGGAGAATTTGGTGTTGTATTAATGATTGGCGGTAATATCCCGAACCAAACTAAGGTTGTTTCTATTGCCATTTATGATGAAGTTGAATCACTCAACTACTCTACCGCACATGTCTACTCTGGAATCCTACTAGCAGTCACATTTGCTATATTATTATTGGTTTACATCAACAATAATCGCTCTAATAAATTTTCAAGATGATAGAAATAGACATCCATAAAAGACTACTTTCTACTACCGGAAATTTTAACCTAAAGGTCTCCTGCAGGATCAATAAAGGTGAACTTGTCTCTATTTTTGGCTCCTCGGGAGCAGGAAAAACAACTATTTTAAGATTGATTGCAGGATTGACCCAACAAGATTCAGGCTCCATATCAGTCAACAAAACCACTTGGTTTGACTCAACTAACAAAATCAATCTTAATCCACAAAAAAGAAAAGTTGGTTTTGTTTTTCAAGACTACACGCTTTTCCCAAATATGACGGTAAAAGAAAATCTCGAATTTGCTTTAAACAAAGGTCAATCGAAAGATGTTATTAACGAGCTAATCCAAACCATCGAACTGACTGATTTGCAGGATCGAAAACCAGAAACACTTTCAGGAGGTCAGAAACAACGCGTTGCACTAGCAAGAGCATTGGTCCAAAAACCAAGCATTCTGCTTTTGGACGAACCTTTATCTGCTTTAGATGGTGAAATGCGAATTAAACTGCAAGATTATATTTTAAAAGTTCATAAGAAATATAACCTAACCACTTTCTTAGTCAGTCACGATATTTCGGAAGTATTTAAACTATCGGATCATGTCATAAAATTGGAGAATGGCTCTATTCTGCAGCAAGGAACTCCAGAAGAATTATTTCTAGACAAAAAAACTACAGGAAAATACAAAACGATAGGTACTATCCTTTCCATACAACCTTCAGACGTCATCAATATTGTTAGTATACTCTCAAACAATAATATAATTCAGGTAATTGCTACGAAAGAAGAAGCTTCCAACCTTTCTGAAGGAGATAAAGTAATGATTACCTCTAAAGCTTTTAACCCGATTATTCAAAAGATTTAAGATACTAAACTTAGAAACTCCTTGAATAAATATGACCCTAGACACTATATTAATGATTTCTTTACAAAGGCGACATCAAATAACCATATAGTCTATTTGAAATAGATATCAAATAGACTATATTTGATATCTATTTTGAAACAAATGGATTTGAAACAAATGGAAATAATAAAACTAAAAACATTACAATAATAAAATATAAAACATGAAATCTATCACACTATTAATCGCAGCATTGGTTACTCTTTTATTTACTTCTTGTGTAGAACAACAAACTCCACAACAAGCTGTTGAAGCTTTCAGTAATGCATACGAAACTAACGACTGGGAAACTGCAAAGAATAATGCTACTGCCCATGGAATTGATCAATTAGAAAGTGCTGAAAGCTCTTTACTTAACATGTTTGATGACTTGATCATTTTAGGAACAAATGTTAACGAAACAGAAGGACGTATAATTGAAAACATTAACTGCCCTGAGAATGCTGAAACGACCTGTGAATGTACAGTTACTTTTAAAAATAAAGAAACTGTAGTTTATAAATTAGTTCATGAAGGTGAATTTTGGAAAGTTGATTTTGAATTATCAAAAGGAGAACAAATATTGAATAATATCACTGATTTTGTAGATGAAACTGTTGGCGACGAAATTAACAACGCAGTTGACCAAGCCCTTGACAAAGGAATTGATATGGCTAAGGACTCTTTATTGAATGCAATAGGCTTCTAAGAAATAAAACATTGAATAAAAAAAGGCCTGATATCAGGCCTTTTTTTGTGCTTATATTTATAGTCAAGTACTGTAACTATTTTCCATATGATTGTTATACTCCAAAAAAACCACATGAAATACTTATTTGTCCTTATACTTATCTGTAATAATTGTTTTGCACAAGAACCTAAAGCTGATTTTGAAATTCTTAACTGCAAACCTATTAAAGCAAACTTTCTATGGGCAGCTAAAACTGAGTTAACCAACTTACAATATCTCGAATATCTATATTACATAAAGAAAAATCAAGGTATGGAAACTCATAACAAAATGCTTCCTGACACTGCGGTTTGGAGCAACAAACAGGGATATAACGAACCTTATGTAGCGTATTATTTTCGACATCCTGCTTATCAAAATTATCCATTAATCGGTATAACAAAAAAACAAGCAGAAAGTTATTGTGAATGGCTTGAAATGATATTGAACGATAAATTTAGTAATGACCCAAAACACCCTGTACAAAAGATAAATGTTCGACTTCCTACTGAAGCGGAATGGGAACTAGCGGCTAGAGGAGGTGATCCAAATGCAATTTTCCCATGGAAAGGTGAAGAAATGAGAAGGACTGACAAGAAGTTCAAAGGTCAAATCAATGCGAATTACGTTAGAAGAAGAGGCGATCTCATGGGCGTTGCTGGTAGCTTGAATGATTATGCTGATGTAACAGCTCCAGCAAA
>ENA-OSET01000678-OSET01000678.1-sediment-metagenome-genome-assembly--contig:-NODE-678-length-37276-cov-13.787010_pt1 | contig 37276 bp, 35 predicted proteins | sample MGYA00237882_ERZ534229 | MGnify/ENA primary metagenome ERZ534229 (study PRJEB26408, sample SAMN06266212) | sediment metagenome | isolation source: Hudson Canyon methane seep mesocosm | place... | reverse complement strand
GCAGCTTATGTGGAAGAGGTAGGTCATAAAGTGTTAATGGCTGAGAGTGGTGAAAGTGCTCTGGAGTTATTTGATCAAGAGCACGTTGATCTGGTTTTAATGGATATTGAACTGCCGGGAATTGATGGTTTTGAAGTTACTCGCCGAATGCGGGCAAGACTGGCAGATGACTGGTTGCCTATTGTATTTCTTAGCTCAAATTCATCTGATCAGCATTTTATTAAAGGTATTAAAGCGGGCGGCGATGCTTATCTTGCTAAGCCTGTGAATGGCCCTGTCTTGCAGTCAATGGTTCAGGCAATGGGTCGAATAGCATCGATACAAGAGCAGTTGCAGAAGGTTAATGGCGAGTTAAATCGCTTAGCTCATGTTGATGTGCTGACGGAGTTAACTAATCGTCGTGGTTTTTTTATGAGCTATGAGCGAGAGTGGGGAAGAGCTGACCGAGAGAATGAAGCGCTCTCAGTAATATTGGTCGATATCGACTCTTTCAAGGCCTATAACGATAATTATGGCCACTTAGAGGGGGATGATTGTCTTCGTCAGGTTGCCCGAGCAATGGCCTCTTGCATCCTGAGGCCTGCAGACGTTGTTGCCCGCTATGGCGGCGAAGAGTTTGTCGTATTGTTGCCTAATACCTCTAGTGACGGTGCGATATTAGTTGCTGAACGTTTACGAGAGGCAGTAGAAAAGGAGGCTATACCTCACACTCACTCACTGGCTGGAAAAACGGTATCTGTGAGTCTTGGGGTTGCAGAAAAAGCTGAAGGTCAAACATCAGATGGCTTATTAGAAGCTGCCGACAAAAACCTTTATAAAGCAAAAGAAGGTGGGCGCAATCAAGTGTGTGGAACCTTCTAATAATTGCTGTTATGGTACTCTCTCATAGTATAGGGTTATAAGTGAAAGGTACTGTAAATTAACGAATTTTAGGTGATGTGTGTATGAGTAGTGCTGAGGAAAGTCGTCAGGCAAAGGTAATTTCAGAATTAAGTGTTTTTATTAAGAAAGTTTTGAGTGACCCGACTGTAGCAAGTAAGTGCATGGAAATTGCGCGGCGTGTAAAAAATGAACCGGATTCAGATCTTAAAATGGCGGAAGAAATTAGCTCTGCAACCATCGTTAGAATTCCTGAAAACCATAGTGACGCAGATAAAATATTTTTAGATATAATAAAAGACGTGCTTGAAGATGAGTCTGCACTTTATTAATTTACACTTTATTAATTTTAATGAGGTGTCCGAGTTGCTTAATTAACCCCGGGTGTCGTTTAGCAAACCTTTCCATAGTGGCAAGCTGCATGTCCTGATATTCAAATCCGGGGCAGACAGCTTCACTAATTAGCCCGTAATCCTCAAACGGTCCACCTTCAAACATCAACTGGCTAGCCTTCCAGTCTCCGCCTTTAACCATAAGTTGGAGTTGGTGACCTTGTTCAATATTGGACCCAAGAATTTCTGTGCTTAATTTACCATCAGAGCTGATAATAAAGTACTTAATGGGGGAGCCTGAGTGAAAGAAATGAATAATGTCTGATTTGTTTTGATGCAAATACCCAATGGGCGCTTCGTTTGTGAGCAGGTAATAAATTGAGCTCATTGCCGCTTGGTTAGTTGATGTTTGAATAGGTGATTCGAATGTTCGTCTAAAGTAGCCGCCCTCAACGTGAGGTTCAAGTTTTAAAGTTCGTATTATTGACTCTTTGTTTTGCATAGTTACTAGCTTGCTTGTCTTTTGCTGTTTCCGTTTCCGTATTCAGTGTGCTGACAAAGCTTCTTAAACGCATCAATTTCGCTTGAAATCTTGTCATCTTTAGCTATTTTACTTTGCTCGACTAGAATTTCTTTGAGAATATCGACCGTTGTTAATGGGTTTGCCAGTACCACCCTGAACACCACGCAAGGGAAACCGTTATGACGATCAGGTTCTAATTGTGTTCTGGAAACGAACGCGCGCCCAAGCTCTCGTTGTGTTTTTTGAATGTACTTGGTAATTCGATTGATATGTGTATTTATGCGCTCAGCTTGTTCTGGCTCTACTTTGCTTAACTCATCCTGAAGCCATTGAGGGCAATAACGGTAGGTGAGGATATTAAGTTCGGGTTTAGTGATTAACTCAAAGTCATTATTTTTATTAATAAGCTCCGCAAATGCCCTGGCTTTTTCAATACCCTGATCTATGAGTATTTCATATCCTTCTTTACCTATAATTCTAAGGCCAGAATGAATAAGCATCGACATTCCAGGTCGAGAACCTTCCAGTGTCGTACTGCCCAGATCTTTCGAGCCTTTACGGACTACATATTGAGCATGATGCTCTATGGCACTTAGTTTGGCAGGGTCTTTAAATACTACCAAGCCAGATCCCATAGGGACATATAATTGTTTGTGCGCATCGAGCGTGACCGAGTCTGCTTTCTCGATTCCTTTCAGAAGATGCTTATGCTCGCGGGAAAATAAAGTGGGGCCACCCCATGCGGCATCTACATGAAAGTGTGCTTTGAATTCTCGGGCAATTTCTGCAATTTCTTCCAGGGGATCTATATTTCCTGTTTCTGTTGTGCCAGCAATGCCTACAATTGAGATAATCTTAATTTTCTCATGCTGCAGTTTAATGCATTGCTCTCTTAACTGGTCTAGTTGAATACGGTTGTTGTCATCAGTGTCTATAGCAATGAGGTTTTCACGGCCAATACCCAGAATGTCTGCTGTTTTACTTAGGGAATAGTGACCCCGTTTTGAAACAAGAATAGCTGCGCCTTCATAGCCATAGTAACGAAGCGCTTTAAATAGACCTTGTTGATTAACACCTTTAAAGTTTCCTTCGGCAGGAAATGCTAAATTTCTAGCGGTCCATAGTGCGGTAATATTAGCTATGGTACCGCCAGAGCCCATTGCACCCAGTGCGTAGTGGGTGTTATGCATCCAGTGCTTATAAAACTCACCGTCTTGCTCGTAAACTAAACGGTGAAGCATCCCGGTAACCTGGCGTTCCATAGGGGTAAACGCCTTAGATGTTTCCGTTTTTACCAGGTTTTGATTGAGTGCAATCATAATCTTAGAAAGCGGAAGCATAAAATAAGGGAGTGCTGAGGTCATATGACCCACAAAGCTTGGGGATGCTGTGTGCACTGATTGTGCAACAAGTTTGTCGAGTAGAAACTGGGTTTGCTCTGAAACGAATATGGGTTTATCCGGAATTCTGGAGTCAGAGAAGTCTTTTTCTACTTCAGTTAAATCTTTTTCGACAGCAACAATATGGTCTTGTAGAAAGCCTGCAAGGTTTCTGGAAATATTTTTATCAATCTGCCCCAGGGTTGAATCAGGGGCCTCGGGTACTGTGAATACCCTGTACATGCTTTTAATGCTGGCAAATGCCAGTTTTTTCTTCTGCTGCATAGACTTATCTTCGAGTGTTAACGACTGACTTCTGCTGTTGGCTCGATAGGAAACAATATTTTGGTGCAGTATTATCGGAGCACAGTATAAACTGTCGTGGATAAGATAACCAGAGTACTGTAAATGCATGTACTCTGTTCGCCTAGGCTAAGATTGTAGAGTATGCTTAGCTATAATAATTCAATCAACATGTTATCAGGGAGTTTGATGTATGGCCAAGATGTTAAATGCCTTCTATGTAGTATTTCTTGCGCTGGCGCTTGGCGCTTGCTCGAGTAAAACTGTCATCGAAAGTGATATGGGAATGAGCGGTGCGCCTGATTGGGTCAACGAGGGCACGCAAGCTGTTGAGAATGATGACGGTCGTTTGATTCACGGTGTAGGTATGGCTCCGGCGATGGGCGATGTATCTCTGCAAAAATCAACGGCAGATAGTCGCGCTCGTGCTGAAGTCGCTCGGGTTTTGTCTACCTATATTGACGCCGTCAGTAAGGATTATACTGCAAGCTCTGGAGGCGAGGCTGATCTTAATATTGAGCGTGAAATTCGCAGTACAACCCAATTGGTTTTAAGTGGTGCCCGAATACTTGGGCGCTGGAAGGATGAAGATACGAATGATATTTACGCCTTTGCAGAGTTGGACATGGATGCCATTGAAGCGACGCTGAATACAGCAACTTCTTTAAGTGATGCTTTTAAGCGGTATTACAAGGAAAATACTAACACCAACTTTGATCGTCTTATGGAGAAGAAATAATAATGAGAATCTACTGGGTAATAATCTTGGCAAGCTTGTTAATGGCAGGGTGTGGCACGCAAGTTACGCGTATGGATGTTAATGAAACAATTGACCTTAGTGGAAATTGGAACGATACGGATTCCCGGTTGGTAGCAGAGGAGATGATCACTGATGTGTTGTCACGCCCCTGGATTTCAAATTTTGTTAGCAAAAAAGGTCATGCACCTGCAGTGATTGTAGGCTCTGTGCGTAATCTTAGTCACGAGCATATTAATGTAAAGACCTTTGTTGCTGATATGGAAAGGGCTTTGATTAATTCCGGCCAGGTTGAATTCGTGGCTTCCAGTAGCGAGCGTGGTGAAATTCGTGAAGAAAGGAAAGATCAAGATCTCAATGCTTCTGAAAAAACACGCAATGAAGCGGGTCAGGAAATGGGCGCTGACTTTATGTTGAAAGGCCAGATAAATACTATTGTAGATGTTGATGGAAAGGAGCAAGTGCGTTATTACCAAGTTGATCTGACGCTGATAAGCATGGCTGATAATCGTAAAGTGTGGCTTGGCCAGAAGAAAATCAAAAAACTAGTAGAAAATGCAAAGGTTCGTTACTAATTGTTTGGTTTCATGCCGTTAAAAGCAAAAAGAATATTGTTTTTTTTGCTGCCTTTTTTTTTGCAGGCTTGTGCAATACAGCAAGGGAAGATTAACTCTCTAGCAGAAGGACTTGAGCATTCAAGCTCTGAAGCAACTCTGGCAGCCTTGCAAGAGATTGCCCCCCCTGATCGTGATCGCGCGCAATATCTATTAAATATTGGTTTACTGAAAAGCATCACGGGTGATTTCTCTGGTGCTACGAAAGACCTTCAAGCAGCAAAAGAATTAATCAATACCCTTCAGGCCGCTAGTGTGAGCGAAGGTATTGGTGCTGCTACCATAAATGAAACATTGCGTAGCTATGATGGTGGTGCCAGCGAGCGGGTGTTGTTGCATGAATTAATGTCGATTAACTACTTGATGCTAAATGACCTGGATGCTGCCCGGGTTGAGGTTTTGCAGGCGAGTGTTGTTATGGCTGAGTTGGCAAGCGCAGATAAGCTTATAGGGCAGCTTGCCAGCAGTCATTATATTGCAGGTTTAGTTTATGAGTTAGGCGGTGAGCTGGATAATGCCATGATCAGCTATCGCAAAACTGAAAAAATAATGACTGCGCGTAGTATTCCTCTTCCTATAGCCTTAAAGCATAGTCTTCTAAGTTTGAGTCAATATTTGGGATTAGATGCCGATTATGAAAAATACAATAAGCAGTTTGGTTTGAGTGTAAAGACCTTATCTCCAGATGCTGCAGAAATTATTGTGATCTATTGGGACGGCGTAGTGAGCAGCAAAAAGGAAAAATCATTAAGTGTGTGGGTGCCTTCGTTAGATCAAGTAGTTTCTCTTGCTTTGCCTTCTTACCCGCAATCAAATTATGTGAAAAAATCATTAAGTTTAAACTTTGGAGGGCAGCATTATCTTACCGCTACTCTTGAAGATATTGAAACCTTAATGAGAGAAGATCTTGATGATGAGTCAGCGTTGACTTATTCAATAGCACTGGCTCGCATGATTGCAAAAGTAGAGATGGTTCAAAGTGCAGGCCAGCAAAATGGTAGCCTGGGATTGTTAATGAATATAGCCACATTATTAACAGAGTCTGCAGATATTCGTAGTTGGAATATGTTGCCATCCTCTATTCAGATTGCTCGGTTTACCTTGCCTCAAGGGCAGTACCCTTTACCTCTTGCATACTCTTCAGGTTCAACGCAAATGGAGGAAAAAAAGGCTGAGCTCACTGTAAATGCAGGAGACAAAATAGTACTGTTTGTGCCTGCAGTAAGTCATCGAATATTCTCTTATACCCTCTCTTCAGGGCGTAAGTTTAACAAGAATAAAATATAAAAATGATGAGTCATTTTCCTTATACTTTTAGCTAAGTTTTCAGGGTGGAATAACAATGAATATTAAAATCATATTAACCATTGCCTTAGGCTTTTTATTAACTGCCTGCAGCTTAACCTCAACCCAGCCTACATGGTTAGATCAGCCTGCAGAAAAATACCCTCAGAAGCGTTATCTCAGTGCTGTTGGTGAGGCTGACAATAGGGATACGGCTAAGGGGCGTGCCCTTGCTAATCTGGCAAAAATTTTTGAAGTGGCGATTAAGGATAAATCGTTGGATTTTTCAGAAGCGCAGGTGACGACAAGTCAATCTGGGCGAGAGGTGACTAACAATCAGCGTGTAGCAAGGCATGTTACAACTGAAGCAAAGCAAGTGCTTGAAGGTGCTCAGGTGGTAGAAACCTGGCAATCGGATGAAGGACGGTCTTTTGCTTTAGCCATTTTGGAGAAAGCGCCAGCAGAACGACGTTTTCGTAAAGGTGTGCGCAGTGCTGACCGTAAAATTGAAGAGCGAGTGAAGTATGCCAGGCAACAGGCTCCAACCCCTATTATGGCACTGAAGGTGCTTGAGCAGGCAAGAAAGATAGAGAGTCAGAGAAGTAACCTTAACCGTAATCTCAGTGTGGTGAGTGGAAAAGGTATTACCGGCCACTATGATCAAGCTAAGCTGGAAGTGCTGGTACGGGATGCGTTAGTTAAGTTGCATTTTAATGTTGTAGCAGATTCAGATCAGCTACAACAGAGCTTGGAAAGTGCTATTGGCCTGCTTGGTATTACTCTGGATGAGCGTTCCCTCTATCAACTTAAAGCGACAATGGATACTGAAACCATACAAAAAAAGCAAGGTTGGTATTGGCTTCGTGGTTCAACCGAACTAAGTTTGATGCACAAAGGAGAAGTTATTGTGAAAAAACGTTGGCCCCTTAAAGTCTCTGCAACGGATAAGGGGATGGTGGAACAACGAGCCAAGGATATGCTGAGCATGAAGATGGTTGATTATTTGTATGAGCTGATAATATCGAATTAAAAATTCATACCTTTGTGGTTTTATAGCACACTTTATATGGGCATTTATCCGCCTATATAAAGTGTGCTTACATTTTTGCCTGTTATAGCAGCTCTGTTACTGCCTTTTTCAAAGCCTTATCAAGATAATGCCCTTCTAACTTTCGGCCGTTAATATAAATGGCTGGCGTACCTCGAACCCCCAGGTTTATAGCTTGAAGCTCTGACATTTTAACTTTTTTGGCTGTCGCAGGGTCTGCAGTACAGCTTTCAAACTGTGCAATATCAAGCTGAAGTGTTTTAGCCATAACTAGTGGTGAATCATTGCTGAGCTGAGCCTGATCTTCAAATGCTAAATTATGATATTCCCAAAATTTACTTTGCTGGTCGGCACATACTGCACCTTCAGAAATCTTACGGGAAATACCTGAGCGGTTAATAGGAAAGTCCATGTAGGTTAACTGAATCTGATCTTTATATTCTTCTAATAAGCTATGTAATTGGTGGCTTGCCTCTTTGCAGTGAGGACACTGGTAATCTGCAAATTCAACAATTTTCACTTTTGCGTTGGGATTGCCTGTGCTGGGGTAGCCCTCTGTATCGATAAACACAGTAGGTGATGTTGGTGCTTGAATCAGTAGTGAGAAGTCACCTTTTTGTTCTAGTTCAGCCAGTAAAGAGAGTCGTTTTTCTCTTTCTTTTTGTTGTGTAAGATATTGAGTAATATCGGCCTTTACCTCATAGAACGGCTTACTGATACGATCTTTGTTTGTTTCAAAGAAATTGTTAATTTCTTCTTCAGAGGGGGGGGCTACGGTTAAGAGTTTTTTTATAGCCTCTTCTTCACTGATATTTTCTTTTTTGGCCTGCTCTGCGGCAACAAGTTGAATAACTGCTTCTCCCAGAAAGGCGCGTTGCTTTTCGAAATGCTCATGCTCCATTTCATAATAGGGCATGGCTACACTGGTGGGTAAGTCGTTCAGGGTATAGCTAGAGCCTTTATAGTTGATAAGTTCGCCGACAGCGTCTGCTGACGGGCCTTTGTTGGCATTTATAATGGTTGCGGATATCAGCATTCCAAACGCAAATGCGGCAAAGGCGAAGGTGAATTTACTACGGTTTTGTTGTCTTTGATTCTCGTTCATATCGGTTCGCTTTTAGTGTCATCTATACATTAACGTGGGTGTTGGGTCATCCTAATGATGGCATGGTCACTTTCAAGTTAAAAAACAGTAATGTCATTTGTAAGTATATTTCTTCATCACGGGTCTGGCACGCTCAATAATCTGCGTGCAAACTTTACTCTTTGGCATAGTGCCAATATTGTGGCTGCCGTTAGGGTGTAAGCGAGAAGTACAAAACAAATCGCTTATCATGCTGTTGCCGTTACGGACTAATAAAGAAGCTTGCATAGCTAATGCTAGGCGGTCGACAATATTCCTTGCGCGGTATTCAATGTCATTAAGGTCGGTGAGTTCGGTCTTTAATTGAAGTACAAAATTATCAAGGATATTATTTGAACCTTTCGCTTTATCAACTTCATTAAAGAACACTTCAACAACCTCGGGTGTTTTTGATATAGCACGCAACACATCAAGACACTGAACGTTACCACTACCTTCCCAAATTGCATTAATGGGCGATTCACGAAACATTCTTGGGAAAATGCTGTTTTCCATAACTCCACTACCACCAATGCACTCCATTGCTTCATAAGCGTGATTGGGCGTGCGCTTACAAATCCAGTATTTGCCAACGGCTGTACCTAAACGCATTAATAATTGCTCGGATTCATCTTGTTGGTTATCTAATGAACGAGCCATCCGCATAGTAAAGGCGAGCGACCCTTCTTGCTCTAATGCTAGGTCTGCTAATACATTTTGCATCAAGGGTTGCTGGTCGAGCTTAGCGCCGAAGGCTGAGCGATAATGACAATGATGAGCAGCATGGGCGACTGCCAGTCGTTGACCGGCTGATGACCCTGTCATACAGTCAAAGCGGGTAAGCGATACCATTTCGATAATGGTTTTTACACCGCGACCTTCTTCTCCCACCATATATCCTAAGGCTCCACGCAGTTCTGTTTCACTAGATGCGTTAGCAATATTGCCCATTTTGTCTTTGAGTCGAAGAAATTGAAGCGGGTTTTTGTTTCCGTCTGCAAGCCATCTGGGTACCAGAAAACAAGATAGCCCACCGGGCGCTTGAGCCAGCATTAAAAAAGCATCACACATAGGTGCGGAAACAAAATATTTATGACCAACAAGCTCATAAAGCTGTCCTGATCCGCCTTGGCTAACGGGGTAGGCTTTGGTGGAGTTAGCTCTAACATCAGAGCCTCCTTGTTTTTCGGTCATTGCCATGCCGATGGTAATGCCTTGTTTTTGGTTTGAGGGGATATTTGCTGCATCATAATGCTGTGCGGTAATTAGAGGTTCCCATACTTTTGCCAGATCGGGTTGTGTACGCAATGAAGGGATTGCGGCGAAAGTCATTGTGATCGGGCAGCAATGAGCGGCCTCTATTTGGCTCTGTAGGTAGAACTTTGCACTTCGGGCAACGTGGGCTCCTGGTTTTGGATTTGTCCATGGAGATGAATGTAAACCGCTCTCAATAGATGTTTTCATTAGCTCATGATAGGCAGGATGAAATTTTACTAAATCAATACGTTGACCAAAACGGTTGTGAGTATGAAGTGTGGGCTTATTTTCGTTGGCTTGAAAGCCCAGTTCTATGTAGCTTGCCTGTCCGACCTTTTCACCAAATGATGATATTTCTTGCCTAGCCCAGCCTGCGCCTTCCCGTTCAATGGCTTCATTCAGTGCAGCGTCCTGTTCAAACAAGTTATAATTTTCGAGTTCGGGCGGCTGGTTTTCTACGGTGTGAGTGTCTGCGAGATAGCGGTTGGTCATCATATGTATTCCTTGCTTGTTACGGCTTGCACGCAAAAACGGGCAATAGATTCAATAAGCTGGTCTTCATTAATACTTGAAGGTGTCACGCTGTCGTGTAATTCTCTTCTACTTGGAGGGGAGAGTGGGCCAACCAATGTTTCTGCCATTACACCAACAATAGCCGCAGCACTAACCGACTTACTTTGCATTGGAAGCTCTCCTGAGCGGATTCCTTCTTCTAGCAATGTTTCAAATAACTCCGCATAGGCTTGCCGGTAGAGTAGTCGATCAGCATCAACTAGTGGGTCAACCGGTTCGGCAATAAGCGCCCAGGCTAGCTGTGGAGACTTAAGGGCACGCCTGGAAAAACCGTAAACAGCTGATTTTAAGCGCTCAGTAACTAAGGCTTCGTGGTTGATTGAATCTGCAACTTTGCTTACCTCCTTCTCTGTTGCAGAGCGAAATACCTCAGAGAATAGTTCTGATTTTGAAGGGAAGTGCCTGTATAGGGTTCCCGTTGCAACGCCTGCCTCCTTTGCTATAGCACTGACTGAAGCCGCTCGAAACCCACCCTTAACTACCATATTATGTGCGGAAGAGAGTATTCGCTCTCTGATCTCCGCCTTCTTTGCTTTTGTTTTATCTGTTTCCTGGTATGCCAAGGTGTCAGGTCCTGTATAAGGTATTTAAATAGTGTGAATGACTGTTCATGTCTTTATAAAGTGAACCACTATTCATGCTATGCGGTCAAATTAATTTGTTGAATTGTTATTGGAATGGTCGTTCCGTTATGGTTAAATGTATTGGAATGATTGTTCCTTAATTATGCGTTAGAGGATTTTATGAGGCCGTTAACATTCAATAAGCACAAAGCGCTGGCGGATGTCACCTTGTTATTTTGGTTGCAAGGCTATGAGGGCACATCGGTGCAGCAAATATTAACCTGCATGGGGTTGAACCGAAGTAGTCTTTATTCAACATTTGGCGATAAAAGAGCATTATTTATTCAAGCCTTGGATCAGTTTTCTTCATTAACCGGTCTAGCGTGCGCCCCTTTGACTCAACTTGAAGACCCTAAAGAGGCGGTTCGCCAGTTTTATAACCTGGTTTTCTTTGCCCTGACTGTAGAACAAAGAAAAAATGGTTGTTTGTTGGTTAATACCATACTGGAACAATCTGGCTTAGATGATGATCTTGCCTCAATTGCAGCGAATAAATTAGCTGTTGTTAGCTCTGCATTTAAGGGCTGCTTTGAAACGGCCCAAATAAAAGGGAATCTTAATGGCGAATCAGATGTAGAAGCATTAGCTGCCTTTTTTATGACCTTCACTAAAGGTTTACGTGTAGAGGCCAGAGAAGGGCGCAGTGAAGAATCTATGCGTCAGATGATTGAAACCGCACTGAAAATTTTGGATTAATAAGGAAAATAATAATGACTAATTTGTTTAAATCAGTTTATATTTCTGTCTACGTGACCTTGCTAATGCTTGTATCAATTCATGCGGCCATAGGGTTATGGGAGTCGGGTGTAATAAGTGGCTGGAGCGGTGTTGCTGTAGCTATTTGGCCTATGCTATTTTTCTTTGTTCGTTTGTTTTTGTCGGATGTTGTTAGAACAAGCCCTAACCTTAATGGCTTTCAAATCCTTACATGGGTAGGTAGTGTGGCGACTCTTACTCTGGGCTGGGGCAGTGAACCACTTACTTTGCAATTAGCTTATAGTGCTGGTGTAGGTATTTTAGGTACCGTATTTTATATTTACTGGTATTCACGTTTTCAGCGTGATGAAGCTAAATTTTTAAGGCCCGGTGAGACGTTGCCAGTATTCGAATTAGAGGATGAATCTGGTAATACTGTATCTTCGGATGTATTTGTTGGTCAGCCTTCATTATTGATTTTTTATCGTGGAAACTGGTGCCCTCTGTGTATGGCCCAGATCAAAGAGGTTGCAGGGCAATACAAGGCATTGGCTGACTTGGGTGCTACCGTTGCGTTGATTAGTCCACAGCCGCATGAAAACACGCGCGGTCTGGCAGAAAAATTTAATGTGCCTTTTAAGTTTTTGGTTGATGTAGACAACAAAGCCGCTAAGATACTGGGAATCGACGCAGAAAACGGCACACCTAAAGGGATGGAGGTGCTGGGCTATGATACGGATACGGTTATGCCAACAGTACTTATTACCGATAAGGATGGGACGATTATTTTTGCAGACTTGACTGATAACTATCGTGTGCGCCCAGAGCCTGAGACCTTCATTAACGTGCTAAAAGAGCACGGGATTGCATAATGGGTAACGAGCGCTACTTACAAGTAATCAACAACCTAAAGCAGCAGGCCGTTTCAGCTCGGCACCGACGTCTTCTGTTTCTATCAGGCGACAGATCTTGGGCTGAATCTCTAGCTTGTGAGGTTTTGAATCAGTTTGTTAGTGAGTCTACGTTATGGTTGACGGATCAATCAATTACTGCAGAGTTGCCTGCTCACGTCGATGTCATTCCTGCAAAAAAAGCCATACGCCATTTAGGTAGCGAACGCGATTTCATCGTAATGGATGCCTATGCAGGCCTTCACCCAGATGGCTTTGGTGCCATTAGTGGCACCTTAAAGGCAGGAGGTTTATTTATCCTGTTAACACCGCCGCTTGAACAATGGTCCTCCTATGATGACCCTGACTACGAACGCATCACTTCATTGCCATATAAGCGAGAGAACCTAAGACGACGTTTTATTAGTCGAGTAAAGAATGCAATATTGAAAGCTGATCATGCGCTTGTGATACATCAAGGGAAGTCCGTTTCGGTAAATGAGTTCAGTGATACGTTATCAGGATCAACACTCAATCGCAGCGATATACACGAAGAGTGTATAACTCAGGATCAGAAAAAAGCGGTTGTTGCTGTGTGTAAGGTTGTGACAGGTCATCGTCGCCGCCCTTTAGTTTTAAGCTCTGACCGAGGTAGAGGTAAAAGTGCGACCTTAGGAATAGCCGCAGCAAAATTAATTAAGAATGGTACTCAACGAATAATACTGACCGCACCGTATCCAGAGGCAGTGGAAAGTACATTCTCCCGATTAGAAGCATTGTTTCCCTTGGGTAAACGATACGACCTGAAGTTTTGTGGCCATCAAAGTGATGGCGATGCTCAGGGTGAAGTTGAATTCATTGCCCCTGATGAATTAATAACTAGTTCGCCTGATGCCGACCTAGTTATGGTAGATGAGGCCGCTGCAATTCCTGCTCCAATGCTAGAGGCATTGCTAAAACGTTATTCCCGCATTGTATTTGCATCAACCATTCATGGTTATGAAGGTACGGGGCGAGGCTTTGCTGTTCGTTTCACTAAAGTGTTAGATCAAGTAACACCAGGTTGGAAATCCTTACATCTTAAAGTACCTATTCGCTGGTCTGTAAATGATCCTTTGGAACAATTTGTTTTTGACACGCTGCTACTGAATGCATCACCGACAGAGCCTTATTTACCTGAAGAGGCAGAACCAGAAATTTTTGGGCCAGAAACCTTAGACGTACGGTGGCTTAATCGAGAGAGCTTGTCACAAAATGAGCCTCTTCTGAATCAAGTGTTTGGTTTGTTGGTGTTGGCGCACTACCGAACCAGTCCTGATGATTTAAGAATGCTGCTCGATAGCCCTTCTGTTCGTATTGTTGCTCTTTTTAATCGATTTAATGATGCCAGAGATGAGCTGCTTGCCGTTGCGCTGGTAGGGCGAGAGGGTGGTTTAGATTCATCATTAGGAGAGTTGATTTGGCAGGGTCGTCGTCGTCCTCGAGGGCATTTGATTCCGCAGGCCTTATCCAGTTTTGGTGGTTTTAAAGACGCAACAGCGATGCAAGGTGATCGTATTATGCGTATTGCTGTTCATCCTGCTTTGCATCAGCTAGGTTTAGGGACTTATTTAATTAATGCGATTAAGGATGATGCAAAAAATGCATGTTTAGATTATGTAGGGGCCAGCTTTGGTGCAACGTCTGAGTTACTCAGCTTTTGGAACAATAACGGTTTTTTGCCTTTGCGACTTGGGTTTCAGCGCGAAGCCGCGAGCGGGGCGCACTCAGCAATCATGTTCTCTGCTATTTCTGGCGAGGGTAAGAGACTGAGTGAAAAGGCTCACAAACGATTTTATGACCAGTTTCTGTTTGATCTGAATGATGTATTTAATGATTTGGATAGTTATATTATTATGCCTTTGTTGCGCTGGACTTATCATGAAAAGATAGAGTTGAATGAACAAGATCAGCTAGACCTGCACGCTTTTTCTGAGCATCAGCGAATTTATGAAAGTTGTAGTCTGGCTGTTTGGAAATTACTTGTCTGGGCGATACAGAAGGGGTTGTTAGCGGAGCTGTGTAGCGAACTTGAGGTGTCGGTGTTTATACGCAGAGTGCTACAAAAGAAACCTGCCGCTTCGGTAGTATCCGAGTTTAAATTAAAGGGAAAGAAAGAGCTGAATAGTGTGCTTGTAACAGCCGCGGAACAACTTCTACGTTCTCATGCAGCCTTAAGTTCAAGTGCTTAGTGCTTTCCTAACCTGAGTCAAAAGAACAGCGATCTTCTTCTTTTAAAATAATATCCGTCCCTTTAAAGAAGAGAGTAACGAATGATTCAGGAAAATGCAGCACTAAAGAAACCGTCTAAGCAAAAGGTCTGGCCTGTTGTGTCCATGGCGCCTGCGCTGTTTACATTATTTGGCACGCTAATTACCTTGCTTGCCTATTTTCAGTTGTGGGGCGGTAGTACTAAGGCTGCGTTCGTGCTGGGTGTTTTTTTCTCAGAAATAACCTTGGTTGTAACCGCTTTTGGCTTGCTTGCCTATTTGCGTACTCATAATAAGAACCGCAGGGCTAAAAACATTGCACGATTAAACTGGTGTATAGTGGCTTATGCGGTGACTGTCGCTGTCTATTTGTTTTTGTATTAATGGAATAAAAATGTGTACTGATGAAGTGGTTATTTCTCAAACTCGAGAGTGGGTTTCTACCGTAGTTATTGGTGACAACTTTTGTCCTTTTGCCCGGAAGGAAATGGTTAATAATACGATTCGTTATGTCGTTTGTAGTCACTCACTGGACGACACGCTAATGGCATTGATGTCTGAATGTAAAAACCTTGATGATACCCCTGCGACCGAAACAACCTTATTGATTTACCCTAAAGGATTTGACGACTTTCAAACATTTTTAGAGTTAGTTACACTGGCGGATAACCTTATGGCTGGTCAGGATTATGAAGGTACTTATCAATTAGCGAGCTTTCACCCTGATTACTGTTTTGCAGGTAGCTCAGAAGATGACCCTGCTAATTATACTAACCGTTCACCTTACCCCACCTTACATTTGATTCGTGAAGAAAGTATTGAACGCGTACTTCAGGATGTTCAAAACCCAGAAAAAATCCCTGAGCGCAATGTTCGATATGCAAGAGAGAAAGGTTTAAGTGCCATGCAGGCAAGGTTAAGCGCGTGCTTGAAAGTGCGTTAGCGGGTTTTCATTTAGATAAAAATCAAACAAGCGTTTAAAAATAAATGACTAAAATGTCATGCAATCCAGTGTGTTATCTTGATAATATAATTATATGGTTTATATAATTAAGCCAACAGCTTGTTGTATATCATTAAATAGATACAAAAAGACACAAACAATCAGTCTGTTTCTAGTGGTGTTGAGGTTAAGCTAGGCTATAAATAGAGTGCAATTTATAAGTGTCGTGTTTTATTAGTGATTTTTATTCATTGTGTTTAAAAAAATAAAATAAGAAGATTTTAGTTTAAAAGGGGAAGGAATATGATTGATGCTCCGGTCAAAGAAAAAAAGAGCAAAGCAAAAAAAGAAGAAGTTGAGGCTTTGTCATTAGAAGAACGTGCAGAGGTTCGTTCTCAGTTGCTCTCTGATGTAGATGCATTTTTAAGTGGTGGTGGTCAGGTGACCCAAATTGATAACAATGTTCGTGCCGATCCTCCTCGTAAGCCATCTATGAGCTATGGTTCTGCTCCAATTTAAACGGTTTTGGCATTTTTTTATCATAATTACTGTTTTTCTGTCTTTCTATTCCCATAGAATTGACTCTTCAGGGTGCGACGTGCACCCTTTTTTAGTTCTTGATTATTCTTTATAGTTACCCTTCTAGCACGATAGTTCCCGAAATCATAAAAACAAAAAATAGGCTTATTAATGAAACATCTGAAATGGATTATTCCTGTTTCCTCTGCGGCTCTGCTTGTAGTGTTCTTTTGGAAAAGTGAAGTGCCTACCACCGATGGAGCGCTTAGTTATGCCTCTTCTACTTCGCAGCCTATGGCAAGTTCGCCTGACGACACTGCAGTTAACGGAGCTGAAAATCTAGCGGCTAAATTAATACAAGAAGCCAATACTATTGATGTGTCAGGTTCTGCTTTACCTGCCTCTTTAAGAGGAACTGAAGTGGACGGTGGCTTTCGAGTGGATGAAAATGGCAATTTGGTTATTGAACAGGGTATTAAACGTTATTTTGACTACTTTATGGCGACTGTTGGAGAGGAGTCGATTGCTGAAATAACAGCAAGAATCCACAACGCTATTACGACTCAACTGGAAGAGCCTGCAAGGTCTCAGGCGCTTACTATTCTTGAAGACTATCTATCATATAAAACGGCACTCTATGAATTAGAGCAACAAATGGGTGAGTTTAACCCCGCCTCTTTTGATGGTAGTCAACTGACCTTGATGGAGGAACGCCTTGAAGCAATTTTTGATGCGCGTCGAGCACATTTGAGTGGTGATGTTGTGGATGTCTTTTTTGCTGAAGATGAAGCGGTAGATCGTTACACGCTTAATCGACTGAATGTATTGCATGATAAAACCCTCACAGAAGAGCAAAGAAAAGATCAGTTGGCACAACTGGAAGAAACACTTCCGGAAGATGTTCGTCAGCAGCGGGCGGAAGTATCACAGTATCAGCGTTACCTTCTTGAGGAAGAAAAGCTTGAAAAACAAAATGCGTCTCCTGCTGAAATTCATCAACTAAGGTCTCAGGAGTTTGGTGAAGACGCTGCGGTGCGTTTAGCAGAGCTTGATCAGAAGCGAAATATGTGGGACCAGCGGCTTCAGCAGTACCGAAAAGAAAAAGCGCAATTAGAGAATGCAGGATTAAGTCAGCAAGACCTGGGAGGACAGATAGAGCAACTTCGAAAGCAACACTTCTCAGAAAATGAAATTCGTCGTGTCAAAGCGCTTGACCGCATCAACGCAAGTTGATTTTGTCGTTAGTTGACATTTATTACGAGAAATCCATCACAAAAGTTGTGTCTGGTGAGAACCTTACTTATACTCTCGCCCAACATAATAAGAAGAGATCACATGAAGTGATTTCAAAAATACACAGAATCTAACGTTAATGTTCAATGTTAACGCTTAATAATTGATTCTGCGTATTTAAAAAGGGTTACAAGAAGGATTATAACAATGGATGTTTTCACTCTTGCGATGGGGCTGACTCTGCTAGCAGCAAGTTGGTTTATGCTGCGGGATTATGTGCGCTTTTTAACGAGCGGTTATATCGTTAAAGGCAACGTTGTTTCGATTCAGCAATCTTCTTTACATGGTTATTCACGTTTGACTCAGCGAGCAGCACTAGCTGAGACTCCCGAACTCATCTCTTCTGATGATTTATATGCTAGTGACAAACAATACAGTATTTACCCTGTAATAGAGTATTTATCTAACGGTGAGGCGGTTCGCTTTACTATGATGAATGATCAAGTGTCCGATCAGTATCATATAGGTGATACCGTTGACCTGAGATTCTGCCGGTCAAGAAGAGAGCGGGGTCGAGTAAGTCGCTCTACGGTATCGTTAATTATTATGCTCGCAGTACTTTCTGTGGGGCTGGTCGTTGGTGCTTTATTTTCTTCAGTGGACTTAACTATTGCTCATATCTGTTTTTCTTCTATTATTCTGACCTTTTGTCTTTTTATTATGGCTGCTTATTATTGCAATCGAGATGAAAACTGCAAAGCGCGCTATGAACTTAATCGAAGAGGACGTATGCGGGTTTTGGTTCTGGAGCCATCGGCATTTAAGCATTGGGCGACGATGATTGATGATAAAGCTCAAAAGCGCCGTATTTTTGGCTCTCAGCTTTTTGGGGCTGGGTGTTTTATGAGCGGTATGGTTATTGTCGCATCCGCTTTCCTAATTGATACGGCTTATGCTGCATACGGGAACCCTTTTCCGTCATTGAATGCTGTATCCACTGCAATAAAATAGTTTGCCCGGCTTTAATCAGTCACCCTCTTCTTGCTCTCGGTTTATTATGCTTTGAGATTAAATTCTCAAAGCAGTCCTGTTGTCACATATCAATGATAATTTGCTTATAAATTTGCTATGATTCAGAGAGTAGACTTATTGCATAACTGGATTAAAATTCTGGAGAAAAAAGTGTTTAAAGGTAATCAGCGACAGTTTCCTGCGGTACGTATGCGTCGAATGCGTTTCGATGGTTTTTCTCGACGACTCATGCAAGAAAATACGCTCAGTGCTAATGATTTAATTTACCCCATGTTTGTACTAGATGGAGAGAATCAGCGTGAAGCTATTCCGTCTATGCCAGGGGTTGAGCGATTAAGTATCGATTTATTACTTAAAGAGGCCGAAGAGCTAGTCGCACTGGGCATTCCTGCGGTTGCCTTATTTCCTGTCACTCCGCTTGAAGTAAAGTCCCTTGATGCAAAAGAAGCATGGAATCCAGAAGGTATCGCACAGCGGGCAGTAAGGGCTCTGAAGTCTAACTTTCCTGAGTTGGGTGTTATTACCGATGTTGCGCTAGACCCGTTTACCACGCATGGCCAGGATGGAATTATTGACGAAAATGGCTATGTGCTTAATGATATAACCGTTGAAGCTCTTAAGCGCCAAGCATTATCTCATGCCGAAGCCGGCGCCGATATTGTTGCGCCTTCAGATATGATGGATGGGCGGATTGGTGAAATAAGAGCAGTACTTGAAGAATATAATTATATAAATACACGCATATTATCTTATGCAGCTAAATACGCATCAGCTTACTATGGCCCATTCCGAGATGCGGTAGGTTCTGCGGGTAATTTAGGTAAAGCCAACAAACATAGTTATCAGATGGATCCGGCCAATAGCGACGAAGCACTTCATGAGGTGGCGTTAGATCTCAAGGAAGGGGCTGACATGGTGATGGTTAAGCCGGGTATGCCTTATTTGGATATTGTTCGTCGAGTAAAGTCTGAGTTGCAGGTGCCTACCTTTGTTTACCAGGTGAGTGGTGAGTATGCGATGCATGTTGCCGCAGCGGAGAACGGGTGGCTAGACCTTGATGCGGTGATGATGGAGTCGCTACTGTGCATCAAGCGCGCCGGTGCTGATGGTATATTAACGTATTTCGCAAAACGTGCGGCTCAGAAGCTTAAAGCAAATGCTTGAGTTAATAAATGATTGGGGTGAACAATGGCTGAGAACACTTTTGTTTCAAAAGCGACAACTTCGAATAAGTCAGGTAATAAAAACACCATGACTGACAAGGCTAAAAAAAGTGTGGCATGTACTGCTGAGGCGGATGCTGCATCTCCAGTCTCGGAGTTTGATCTCAACTCCCATGATTACTATATCAATCGGGAACTCAGTCATCTTCAGTTTAATTACCGTGTTTTAAGGCAGACTCTGGATGAGAATCATCCTCTGCTTAACCGCATGATGTTTTGCTGCATTTTTAGTAGCAATATGGACGAATTTTTTGAAATTCGTGTGGCAGGACTTAAACATCAAATTAAATACGGACGGGAAACCGTTGGACCTGATGGCTTAACGCCTGACCAGGTACTTGAAGAAATTAATGCCACGACCCATGCCTTTGTGGATGAGCAGTACAGAGTATTAAACGAAGAGCTTATCCCTGCTCTGCAGCGAGAAAATATTCGATTTCTCCGGCGTAGAGAGTGGAATGAAAAACAGGCTGAGTGGGTTGCCAAATACTTTGAAAAAGAGATTTTACCGGTTATTAACCCTATAGGGCTTGATCCTTCTCACCCTTTCCCCCGTCTGGTTAACAAGAGCCTAAACTTCATTGTTGAGCTGGAAGGAAAGGATGCTTTTGGTCGTGAGACCGGTATGGCGATTGTTCCTGCTCCTCGGTCACTTCCTCGCATGGTTCGGTTCCCTGATGAAATTTGTGACGGTGGAGATAACCTGGTTTTTCTATCTTCTATTATTCACGATCATACTGACAGCCTATTTCCTGGTATGGACGTAAAAGGGTGTTATCAATTCAGGTTAACCCGTAATGCTGACCTTGTATTGGCGCATGATGACATGGAAGATTTGGCTTCAGCATTAAGAGGTGAGTTACTGAGTCGACGTTTCGGTGATGCCGTAAGGTTAGAAGTGGCAGATAACTGCCCTGAAGAATTGGTTAGCTTTTTGTTAGATGAGTTTGGTTTGTCAGAACGAGAGCTCTATCGAGTGCGAGGTCCGGTTAACCTGACACGGTTGATGAATCTTGGTGCTTTGATTAACCGTAATGATCTTGTTTATCCTAGCTTTACGCCAGGTATTCCTAAAGCGCTTAACAGTAAGCAGGATATCTTTGCAGCCGTTCGCCAAAAAGATATTTTGTTGCTCCACCCCTACCAAAGCTTTACCCCGGTTGTTGATTTGTTGAGGCAGGCTGCGAAAGACCCAAGTGTGGCTGCTATTAAGCAGACTCTATATCGAAGTGGAGCCGACTCAGAAATAGTCGCCGCATTAGTTGATGCAGCTCGTCGAGGCAAAGAAGTTACGGTAGTTATTGAACTAAGAGCTCGGTTTGATGAAGCAGAGAATCTGGAGTTGGCAGGAAGGCTACAAGAGGCCGGTGTCGTTGTGGTTTATGGTGTTGTAGGTTATAAAACACATGCGAAAATGATCTTAATTGTGCGCCGTGAAGAAGGTGGGTTTAAGCGTTATGTGCACTTAGGTACTGGGAACTACCATGCCGGAAATGCCCGGCTTTATACTGATTACAGCTTTATGACTTGTGATGAAGCATTAACAAAAGATGTACATAAAATATTCCAGCAGCTAACGGGAATGGGCAAAGCATTAAAAATAAAGAAGTTATATCACGCGCCCTTTACCTTGCACAGTAAAATGATGGAGTTGATAGAGCGAGAGGCGATCAACGCCTCTGAGGGTAAGTCTGCTTATATTTTGATTAAAGTGAACTCACTTACTGATCCGAAAATAATGAAAGCCTTGCTAAAAGCATCTCAGGCAGGGGTGAAAATTGAATTAGTCATTCGTGGGATTTGTTGTTTACGACCAGGCATTCCCGGGGTTTCTGAGAATATAACCGTACGTTCCGTGATTGGCCGTTTTCTGGAGCATACGCGGGTTTACTGCTTTGAAAATAATGGAAGTCCAGAGGTTTATGGTGCAAGCGCTGACTGGATGATCCGTAACCTTGTACATCGTGTAGAAACCTGTTTTCCGATAGAGGACAAAAAACTCTCTGTACGTGTAAGAGATGAGCTAGATAGCTATCTTAAGGATAACTGTCAAAGCTGGTTGTTGCAGTCAGATGGTAAGTATATGCAAATTCAACCAGAAGAAGGTGAAGAACGTATTAGTGTACAAAAAACCCTGCTTGAAACCCTTTCTGCAGTCTAATCTTCTTTGTTTTTCTTTTAAGTGGGTATAGGAATGTATCCGCTTAACTTCTACACTAAAGCTACCTTATATTAACCGAGCTAAATGCTCACACTATTGATTGGAAATACTATGCAGGAGCATTTGGGATTCTCCAGTGCAGGACGCCTACTCATAATATTCGCTGCGTTTATTGTTGTTGTGGCTGGAATTAAGTCTGCGGAATCATTGATGGTTACGTTTTTGCTATCAGGTTTTTTTGCGATTATCTGTGCTCCACCGTTTATGCTTATGTTGCGTAAAGGGGTGCCGGACTGGCTTTCACTCTTAATTGTGGTTGTGGGTATAACGGGTATACAGATTGTATTTATAACGATTATTGCCTCATCTGTTTCTGAGTTCTCAAAAGACATCCCTCTTTATCAAGAGCGCTTACAGGTCATATTTCATGATTTTGTAGAGGTGCTGAAAGGGTGGGGCGTTGATGTGCCGGAAGATGTTCTTAAACAACATTTTGATCCTGGCGTGATTCTGAAAATGGCTGCAAGCACATTAGGTGGTTTAGGTGGTGTGCTTTCTAATTCCTTTATGATTATTCTTACGGTTATTTTTATGCTGTTTGAAGGGTCAAGCCTGCCTAACAAACTAAAATACGCCTTTGGTAAAGATAGCTTGCATATGGCGCATATTTCACAGTTTCTAGATAATGTGAAACGTTATATGACTATAAAAACAGTAATTAGTTTAATGACCGGTTTACTCATATATGTTTGGTTGCTGGCCATTGGTGTAGATTATGCCTTGCTTTGGGGTTTAGTTGCCTTTCTTTTCAATTTTGTTCCAAATATTGGCTCCATTATCGCAGCTGTGCCTGCTATGCTGTTAGCTCTTATTCAATTAGGGCCTTTGTCATCACTGTTTGTTGGCCTGGGTTATTTGTTAGCCAATATTATAATGGGAAATATTATAGAGCCCCGCTATATGGGACGCGGACTTGGACTTTCGACACTGGTTGTGTTCTTGTCCTTGGTCTTTTGGGGGTGGGTTATGGGACCCGTAGGTATGTTGTTATCTGTACCGTTAACCATGTTATTAAAAATGGCCTTTGAAAGCAGTGAAGACACTAAGTGGATTGCGATTATTATGGGGCCTGACATTAAAGGCTAAAGAATTACCGTAAAAATAAAGTGGAGAATAGTTTATGAGCTTTAAAAAAGTTGTTTCGGGTCACTTACTTTTTACCATGTTGTTAGTCTTAGGCGCTTCTTTCACAGTTTCGGCAACCCCGGTGTTTATTCATGAGGAGCTTAATAAGCTGGATATTTCAGTAGAAAGCAGTCTTGTTGGCCTTCGGGGAATGGTCTTTATCGAAAATAAAGAGCAAGGGATGGTTGCATGTCAGGTGGTATTTAGAAATGGACCAGAGCTACCTATTACCAGAAGAGAGCGTATTAAGCCGGGTGTTAAAAAAATGGTTTCTGCAAATATGAGTAGAGCTATAGTAAGGTTAAATATAGACGTCTCATGTAACAAAGAATAGCAAGAAAGAGTAGCAACAAAGAATAATGGAAGACTAAATAAAATATGAAGGCGGAGATGTAAATGAATAAATGGGTAGGTGTAGGTTTGGTTGGTCTGGGTGTTGTTGCTCTTGGTGGGCCATACCTCAGTGGCGCGGAAGCAGAGACTCAGTACTATCAGGTAATTGATTCTTTGAATAAGCAGACGGGCATTACTGCTATTTCTGAGAGCTATGAGAAGGGCTATTTAGGAGCTGATGCGGTTACTGTTATAAAAATCGACAGGACTGAGCTTGATGATGAGCTGCCTCAGGAAGTAAAGTTAAGTACCCATATATCCCATGGCATTTCTTCAGTGAGCGCCATTACGCACTTGGTTTTAGATGATGCTGCAAAAGCTGAATTTAAAGAGTTGTTGGGTGATAAACCGCCAGTTGAAATTGTAACGAAAGTTAATCTTCTAGGTGATGCGTCTATTGTTGCAATAACACCGGAAATTAACTTTACCAAGGAAGGCGGTGACGAGACGGTCTCTATTTCTGTTTTTCATATGACTATTGATGTGCCTTCAGATCACAAGCAGGTTAAGGCCAACGTAAGCTGGCCAGGTATGAGTGTAACGGGTGCAGATGGCGATGCTTTAAGTATTGGCAAGCTATCTATGGTGCAAACTGGAAGTCAGTTGACTGATTATTTGTGGACCAGTGATATGTCAATGACGCTGGACTCCATTAGCGGAGCTGATGACGGGCAGAAATTTGATCTTAAAAAGTTGAAGGTCAGCTCTCTAACGGAAGAGGCTACAGCTGGCCGTATTAACTCAAGCTTTGAAATGACCGTTGATAGCGTTAAGTTCAATGATGATGAGTTCAAAAATCAAAAACTAGTCTTTGCCTTACGTGACTTAGCGGTTGAAGAGTTTGATGCATTAATGGAAACCATCGACAAGCTGGAGGAGACGGCACAGATCAGTGATCCACAGCAGCAGGCCATGGCGCAAATGGAACAGTTTGCTCGCATTGGGCAAGATGTAACGAATTTGTTTAATAAAGGGCTCAAAATAGATATTTCTGAGTTGTTTGTGAATACGCCAAAAGGTGATGTTAACGGTAAGCTTCATCTGGAGCAGCCTGAATCTGATGTTGCAAGTGGAGCAGGGCCAGCAGCATTGTTGCAAGCGACTAAAGGGCGTTTATCGCTTTCAGTTCCGGTTTTGCTGATTGAAGGTGGAGCACCTGAAATGCAACAGCAATTAGACGCACTCTTAGCGCAGAACTTTATTGTGAAAGAAGGTGAGGTCTATAAAACAGAAGCAACACTGGAAAATATGATAATTAATGTGAATGGAACTGAGCTGCCATTACCTCCGTTAATGTGAGGGGGCTGTTTGAGTCTGAGGGCCTGACGTTAAAAGTCAGGCTCAATTAGCATTTCTCCTGTTTGGAGACGTTTAAGCTCTCGTTCTCTTTTTTGACTTAATTGCACCGCTTTATTCATTTGCTCATTATATAACTCAAGCCAAGTACGTGAACCAGGTACCATATGGGCGAGGTCGTACATGCCCGATTTCATTGATTTGATGAAATCTTGATAGCTTTTTTCCTGTTGTAATAAAACTTTCTGAAAGGTAGGGGCGCTGCTATTTTCTAGTAGGCCTTTTAGTCCTGTGTAGTCTTGCTCAAGTTTATTAATGATATTCTGTTGTACTGCAATTTGTTGGTTTAGCTGTGTTAATTCCTGCTGAACCTGTACAAATGCATCTTGCCCAACTAGTGACTCTTCATCACTCATTCCAGTAATAATAATTACAGTAAGGGTTACCGATATAGCAACGATTAAAATGAGAGCCAAAATAAGCAGCACCACTTTATTAGTGGTAACACTTTTTTCCAATAGAGAAATACGCTGCTCTTCTGATAACTCTTCATTTTCATCAGACTCGTCTCTATCTGCCATTTGTATTTGCTCCCAAAAGATTATTAAGATTGATTACTAACTACAGTGTAGACAAAAATAAAGAGTTGTAAAAATAATGAGATAGAGGTGATACTTTTTGTCTTTTATAATGACTATGCTCTAATGTTAAGCCTTATCATGAGAGCCCCTACCGAACAATGGCTTGTCCTTCCCCTCTAGGGTCTGATGCGGCTTCAATGGCACCAGTTATCTTGTTGATATGAATTGCCTGCATATTGCCATATTTACGCTTAACATTCTTGAGTGTATGCCCCATGTCTTTTAGCTTTTGTATTTCGTTTTCGGTAAATGTATCCGGCTCATGTTGAATTGTATCAGGGAGGTATTGATGATGAAATCTGGGGGTGTTTACCCACTCGTTGACAGCTTTTCCGTCTATGTAATCTAGAATTCCTAGCAATACCATGGTAATAATTCGACTTCCGCCAGGTGTGCCGATAATAGCTGCAGACTCGGAGGATTCTATAATTGTGGGTGTCATACTGGATAATGGTCGTTTGCCCGGTGCAATAGCATTTTTCTCATTTCCTGTTAATCCATAGGCATTGGGTATACCCGGTTTAATTGAGAAGTCATCCATCTCGTTATTAAGCAGTACACCGGTGGATGCAGAGGTAAATGCTGAGCCAAAAGGCAGGTTAATGCTGAGTGTGGCAGATACTTTATTTCCCCATTTATCTACTACTGAAAAATGAGTAGTGTGCGTACCTTCGTTCTCATAACCTGTTGGTGCTAATTGATTGCTAGGCGTAACCTTTGTTAGGTCAATGGTGCTTGCCAGATAGCTAAGGTAAGAGTTGGAGGTGAGTTGCTTTAGGGGGATATCAATAAAGTCTGCATCACCCAACCATTCTGCTCTGTCTCGGTATGCCCTGCGCATAACCTCTGTAATAAGGTGAGTTTTTTCTACTCTATTCATTTCACTGGTGTCAAATCGTTCTAAAATACTGAGCATTTGCTGTAGTGCTATACCGCCGGATGATGGCGGTGGAGGGGCTAAAACTCTCGTGTCGTTATATTCAAAAACGATAGGGCTGCGTTCAATAACTTGATATTCGCTAAGATCTTGAAGTGTCCATAAACCGCCACTGGCCTTTACGTCGGCTACCAGTTTCTCAGCTATTGTCCCCTTGTAAAATCCTTTGTGTCCTTTTCTGCCAAGTAAGTGAAGTGTGTTTGCTAATTCGGGTTGCTTAATTATAAAGTGGTTAGAGGGGGAGGCTCCGTTTTCTAGAAATATTTTTTTAGAGTAAGGGTGTTGCCTGAGAGCATTCAGGCGGTAGTCTGCCAGTCTTTGGTATTTTTTATCGACTCGAAAACCTTTGTTGGCTAGTCTAATCGCATCTGAAAGGTTTGCTGCCAGAGGGCGAAGTCCGTAATACCTGGATATGTGAGAAAATGCTGCGGCTTGACCAGGTATAGCTGCTGCCATTGGCCCATTGACTGAGGGTTTACCTGGAAGCAGGTCACCACTCGTGCTTAGATACATGTTTCTGTGTGCGTGCTCTGGAGCCTTCTCTCGGGCATCAATAACAATTGATTTCCCGTTTTTGTCCTGAAGTAACCAGAATCCACCCCCGCCAAGTCCTGCACTATAGGGCTCAACGACCGATAATACAGCGGCGGAGGCAACTGCTGCATCAAAAGCATTCCCTCCTTGATCTAGTGCTCGAAATCCTGCTTGCGTGGCAAGCGGATGGGCGGTAGCAATAGCTGCTTTAGATTCGATTGGTGAGTGACTGGCGCACCCTGCAATCAATAAGGGCAGTAGTATGGCGAGCAGTAATAATCTAGCCTTCATCATTCCAATCCCTGGCTGACTTCATTATTTTGGTTCAGATTTTTTAGCCTGTGAGCTTATTGTACTTTTCCATTAGCTCGTCTTCGGTCTCTATATTATCTGGGTCTACAGGAATACAATCTACCGGACAAACTTGCTGGCATTGAGGCTCGTCATAGTGGCCTACACATTCGGTACATTTACTGACATCAATTTCGTAAATTTCTTCACCCGGGGTGATTGCTTCATTAGGACATTCAGGTTCGCAAACATCACAGTTAATGCAGTCATCAGTAATAATTAATGCCATTTCGAGTACCTCATTTATCTCCGGTCAGACCGGTGTTGGCGTTAAAGTTAATAAAATTAAATTAGTGTTTAAAGTGTTCGTTGAGTGCGTTAACCACAACGGGGTTAACAAACTCAGATACATCGCCCCTAAGCGCTGAAATCTCACGAATGAGTGTAGATGAAATATAGGAGAGATGATTTGCCGGCGTAAGAAAAACACTTTCTACTTCAGGGGCTAGTCGACGGTTCATGTCGGCTAGCTGAAATTCAAATTCAAAATCCGATACGGCACGAATGCCACGTAAAAAGATGTTGGCATTGTGTTCTTTAGCAAATTCAGCCAACAGGTTATTAAATCCAACAACCTCAATATTATCTAAATGGGCAAGGCATTGCTGTGCCAGTTCCACACGTTGCTCTAATGGTAATAGTGGGCTTTTCTTTGGGCTTTCTGCAACGGCAAGGATGATTTTGTCGAACATTTTTGAAGCGCGTTCAACAAGATCTGTATGCCCATTAGTGATAGGGTCGAAAGTACCAGGATAAACAACGATATTCATGAAAAGTCAGCCCAAAGGTGAATCCGGATTTTGGGCGGAATATTAACCAAATTAGAGCCTCAGTACAAATCCAAAATGACTGAGGCTCTCGTTTTTGAGTTTATTAACGAATAAAGAGAGAGTAAACCGCTTTGTGAAGCAGGCTGCCATGTGGAGGGTGTATTGCTTTACCACTGTTAATTTTCTGTTTAGCAAACACGCCTTTTGCGTTAGAAAAGGTACGGAAGCCCTCTTCTCCATGATAATGCCCCATGCCAGACGTACCGACGCCACCAAAAGGCATATCATCCTGAGCTACATGCATTAGAGTGTCATTAATACAAACACCACCAGAGTGTGTGTTCTCCAAAATATGCTGCTGGGCATCTTTATTGTAGCCAAAGTAATAGAGCGCAAGGGGGTGTGGTCTGTCATTAATATAGTTTACTGCTTCATCAATTTGGTTGTACGGAATTACCGGTAGAATAGGTCCGAATATTTCTTCCTGCATGACTAGCATTGTGTCGTTAGCATTCAAGACTAAGTGTATGGGCATCTTACGGGTGCCTTCAGAAAAATCTTCACCTTTAGGATTTACCTGAATAACGGTTGCCCCTTTATTTTTTGCATCTTCCAAGTAATGCTCTAAACGCGCTTTTTGGCGCTCATCTATGATACTACTGTAGTCATTATTCTCTTTGATAGAAGGGTACATCGCTGAAAAATTGGTTTTGAAAGATTCAACAAACTGTTCTATGCGATCTGATGGACAAAGTATGTAATCTGGTGCAACACAGGTCTGCCCAACATTAAATGCCTTTCCGAATACAATGCGCTCAGCTGCATCATTCATGGGCACATCAGGTGAAATAACTGCCGGTGATTTTCCACCTAGTTCTAATGTTACTGGGGTTAGGTTTTCTGCTGCTGCTCGCATTACGTGACGACCAACTGCTGTAGACCCTGTAAATATCAAATGTCCCCAGGGCTTTTTAGAAAACTCGATAGCAACATCAGCTTCACCGGTAGTAACACTGATTAAATTTTCAGGGAAAAACTCTTCGATAATATCTTTAAATAATTGAGATGTTTCCGGAGTGTACTCAGACATCTTAATCATTACGCGGTTACCTGCAGCTAAAGCACCTGTAAGAGGGCCTACTGCAAGAAATAACGGGTAATTCCATGGCACGATTACACCAACGACGCCAAGAGGCTGGTATTCAACCCGGTTGCTGGCTGGCTGAAATAATAAACTTACATGACGCTTAGATGGCTTCATCCACTTTGAAAGGTTCTTTATCGCATAGTTGATGCCTTGAATTGCAGGCATTATTTCTGCTAACAGGGTTTCATCAGCTGAGCGACTGCTGAAGTCTGAATTAATTGCGGCAATGAAACGATCCTGATTTTTTAGCAGGATATCCTTCAGTGTTTGCAGGTTTTCTATTCGCTGCTCTAGCGTTGACATCGGGTTTTTTCGATAAGCATTTTTCTGATCATCGAATACTCGACTCATATGCTGAATGTGTTTTTTGCTCTCGGTAAGCTGAACAACATTAGTGACCATGGCTTATCTCCAAATGATGCGATTTCTAGATTAGTGTCAGTTTGTATTTGTAAGATTAGAGTATATGCTCTAATTGGTCAACTGTTTTTCTTGCATCAGTTCTGAGAAATAGAATTTAGGTGTATTCTTTTTGGTAGGACATTTTATAATAGCCCGTCGCATAATGGCCTTTGGTGGCTGTATTTGGGTTTAATATATAGAATTGGATACCTGGTTAACGATATATGAAAACAAAAGATAAAATAATTCTGGCTAGTCTTGATCTTTTTAATGATCGAGGTGAGCGAAATGTGACGACTAACCATATTGCGGCTGAGCTAAATATGTCGCCCGGTAATTTGTATTATCACTTTCGAAACAAGTCTGACATTATTTATGAAATCTTTGTTCAATATGAGTTGCTTGTTGATCACTACTTGCAGATACCAGAGGATCAGCCTCTTACGCTGAACCACTTAGTGGGCTATCTGGAGGCTGTTTTTGAAGGGCTGTGGGCTTACCGTTTCTTTCATCGTGACCTGGAATTTTTGTTGAGTAGTGATGAGCGATTAAGGAAAGACTACAGAGCATTTACCTTCCGTTGTCTTAATGCCATAAAGAAAATATTACAAGGTTTGCAAAAAGGGCTAGATGGCGTTTTGGTTGAGCTGGATGATGAGCATCTTGAGTCGATGTCTTTGAATGTCTGGTTGGCTGTGACTAACTGGATGGCCTACCTTAAAACGGCTCATGCAGGTGAAGATGATGGGGCAATTGATAAAGACATGCTTAAACAGGGTATCTATCAAGTACTTTCCTTTACCGTGCCGTACCTTACGGAAAATTATCTTAAAGAGATAAGAACTCTTCAGGATAAGTACCGCTTTCAGCCTCTTAGTGAGGCTTAAGCTCGGAGTTGTAGGTAAGGAATGTTATTCAGGGGGCATTAACCATTGATCCAGTTGATTTCTGGCATTTTCAACCCCAGTCTTTTTAAGGCTTGAAAAAAGAATCACTGAACTCAGATATTCAAATTCTTTTAGCTCTGACTTCACTTTTGCTAACATGTTTTTTGCAGCGCCTGGGCGAAGTTTATCCCCCTTGGTTAACAATATAGATATGGGGAGTTGACTGGCCTCGGCCCACTCCAGCATCATTGTATCAAAGTCTGATAAGGGCTTCCGAATATCCATTACGAGTACCAATCCTTTCAGGCTTTCTCGTGCATGCAGGTATTCATCCATATTTTCCTGCCACTCTGTTTTAACTTCTTTCGATACTTTTGCATAACCGTATCCTGGTAAGTCAACAAGCCGACACCCTGGAACATTAAGCGTAAAAAAGTTAATGAGTTGTGTTCTGCCTGGGGTTTTACTGGTACGTGCGAGCTTTGAATTGATTGTGATGGTGTTAATGGCAGAAGATTTACCCGCATTAGATCGGCCAGCAAATGCAACTTCATATCCAGTATCTGCAGGGCAGCGAGCTAAATCTGGTGCGCTTAGCATGAAGCGGGCACTATTGTATGAGACTTTTGGTTTCTTATCGTTCATGAGGGATTTTATCATTTATATGTTTAGTGATTAATAAGCATTATATAGTTAATTGTAATTTGCTTCGAGCATGGCGTGCGTGAGATGCCATTTTTAACTGTAAATGTTATCAATACTTTAATCGGCTCTCTCATAGTGTATAATGCCGCATTAATTTTTTAAGAACTAATTTTAAGAACTAACGAGAGAGAGTAGGGCTGACATGAAAAATATTGTAGCAGGTCTGGTTTTAGTCATGGGTTTTTCTGGAATGGCTCAAGCGGAAGGTGATGCAACTGCAGGGCAGCAAAAGTCAGCGGTTTGTGCAGGTTGTCATGGTGTTGATGGTAATAGCGTGGTGCCTACTTTCCCAAAATTAGCTGGTCAGGGTGAAAAATACCTTGTTAAGCAATTGAATGATATTAAAGAAGGCAAACGTGTAGTGCCTGAAATGACAGGTTTGCTTGATAATTTAAGTGGTCAGGATTTCCAGGATTTGGCCGTTTATTTTGCTTCGAAGAAAACAACGACGGGTCAGGCTAAGGCTGACTTAGTTGAAAAAGGTCAGAGACTGTACCGAGCGGGTAATATGGCAACGGGTGCAGCAGCGTGCACTGCGTGTCATGGACCAAGTGGTTTGGGTAATGGTCCTGCAGCGTTTCCAGCGCTTTCTGGTCAGCAAACTGCGTATATCGTAACACAGCTTAAGAAGTTCCGTTCAGGTGAACGTACTAATGATGGCGATGCAAGTATGATGCGAGATATTGCTGCTAAGTTGAGTGATTCCGAGATGGAAGCAGTAGCAAGTTATATCTCAGGCTTACACTAAGCTTAGACTTGTCTAAAAATAAGAACCCCTACCCAGGGGTTTTTTTGTGTCTGGACATTGCCAAAATTTAATTGTGCGGGTTAATAAAAATGCTAGTATCTACAGAGTTAATTTTTTAAGTGCTGGGTTGATTCGTTTTACATAATAAATTAGTGAGTGATTTTATGAGGCGGTTGTTGGTTAGACGTTTGTTTATTAGATTGTTTTTTGTGGCAGTGGTTTTGCCTCTTTCATTTATTTCTAGTGCCCTTGTCATGGCGGAGGGGAGTAAGGGGATAGAGGATGCTGAATGGGTGGCAGGAAAGCATTATAAAGTGTTGCCTTATGCTGTTCGTACCCGTGATGCCAGTAAAATAGAGGTGGTTGAGTTGTTTTGGTATGGCTGCCCGCACTGTTATAAATTCAATCCAATGGTGCATCATTGGTCTCAGGGTTTGGCTGATGATGTTGATTTCTGGCTATCCCCTGCAACATTTGGAAAGGCTTGGAAAACACATGCGCAGGCATTTTATGCCGCTCAGGCTTTAGGGGTTCAGGAAAAGATGCATCAGCCTCTGTTTGACGCCATTGTAAGAGATAGAAAGCCGCTAGGCAGTGAAAGTGAGCTGGCTAAGTTCTTTGCAGACTATGGGGTTGAGGCTAAAGACTTTAAAAAGGCCTATAATTCATTTAGTGTAAAATCAAAAGTTGACCAGGCTAATGCGCGAGGCAGAAGTTACCGTGCTACCGGTGTGCCTGCTTTGATTGTAAATGGTAAATATAGAGTTAGTGCATCCGAAGCTGGAAGTCATGAAAACATGATAAAAGTGGCTGATTTTCTTATAGTGAAAGAAAGAAGCGCGACCTCTAAATAGCATGCCTTCAAGATAAAGAGGTGTATAAGGCTGATGTACCGTGAACTCAGGACACGAATTAATAAATACCGACGCAGTGCATCCCCTGAGGGCGGGGCTACAAAAGTGCGAGGGTTATGTTCTGGTCTGGACTGCGGTGCAGCCTTTGATTCCCGTCAACATATCCGGTTGCTGACTTTTAATATTCAGGTCGGCATCTCAACATCTTCCTACAAGCATTACCTGACACGTAGTTGGCAGCATTTCTTACCGCATAAAACTCGCACTGAAAACCTTGATAAAATCGCTATGCTATTACAGCATTATGATGCAATTGCGCTACAAGAGGTTGATGGTGGAAGTTTGCGAAGTGGGTTTGTTAATCAGGTTCAGTATTTAGCTGAGGCGGGCGGGTTTCCTTTCTGGTACCAGCAATTAAATCGGGATTTAGGGCGCGTAGCTCAGCATAGCAATGGTTTTTTGAGCCGACTTCGGCCTTTGAGTGTTGAAGAGTATCGTTTGCCTGGGCTTATTCCGGGGAGAGGGGCTATTGTTGTTAAATATGGTCGGGAAGATGACCCTTTGGTGTTGGTGGTCATGCATTTATCGCTTAGCCTTAAGGCGCAAAATAAACAGCTGGGTTTCATTCGAGAGCTATTGTCTGGTTATCGCCATGTGGTGTTAATGGGGGATATGAATACTCATGCAGAGCAGCTACTTGAAAACTCTCCATTAAAAGGTATGGACTTAGTTTCATTGCCGGGTGCTGCGCATAGTTTTCCAAGTTGGAGGCCTGGTAAGGCGCTTGATCATATATTGGTTAGCTCTTCGTTGCAGGTATTAAAGGCTGGGGTTGTTATGTACCCAGTATCTGATCATTTGCCTATAGGCCTGGATATAGCGCTTCCTTGCGGCTATGGTAGTGGCTGCTAAAATATATCTTCAGCAGATATATCGTCTTCACCCTCCGTTTGTTCTTTCAGTTGCTGAGACTCAATGGTTATGTCGTCGGCTTGAGGTACGTTTTCTTTTCGGAATATTTCAAAAATAGTTTTGGTGTCGTTTGCCGCAGGAAGCTTCCCTGTTTCTGAATTTATTTTTACTGTAACCATGCCTTCTGGTTGTTTCATGACGGCCTTAGGGGAGTTTTTAAGGGCTACTTTCATGTAGTCAATCCAAATGGGTAGTGCAGCGCTTGCACCGTATTCTCTTCTTCCTAATGTCTTGGGTTGGTCGAATCCGACCCAAACGGTTGTTTCAATATCGGTGTTGAAGCCTGAGAACCATGCATCTTTCTGGTCGTTGGTTGTACCTGTTTTGCCTGCAAGATCTGAGCGTTTAAGTTTTTGAGCTCTGCGCCCAGTGCCTTTTTTAATTACGTCTCTTAATATGCTGTGCATAATATAAACGCTTCGCTCATCTATTACCGCTTCAGCTTTATAGTAGTTTGGTGTTTTTGGTTCTTGGGTTTCTGTCTTTTCGATTACCCTATCTGGGTGCAAAGCTAAAGTTTCGGGTGAACTGAATTCGGCAGGTGCTGTGGTGGCGCTTTTTTTAAGTTGATAGATTGCGCTGGGGCTAAGCGCTGGAGCCGCCTTGAAAAGTATTTCTCCCTTACTGCTTTCTATTCGCTCAATAAAATAAGGCTTAATTGCATATCCGCCATTAGCAAGAATGCTATAGCCTGTGGCAATTTTCATAGGTGTAACGCCAGCACTTCCTAATGCAAGCGATAGATCGTTGGGTAGTTTGTCACTATCAAAGCCGAAGCGACTTACAAAGTTGCGCGTCGTACGAATGCCTGTTTTTTTAAGGAGGCGAATGGAAACGAGGTTACGTGACTTATATAGTGCCGTTCTTAGTCTTGTTGGTCCGTAGAATCTACCGCTTGAGTTTTCTGGGCGCCATGATGCTTCCAGGTTCTTATCTTCAAAAACAATTGGGGCATCATTAATAAGAGTTGCTGCTGTTGAGCCGTTTTCAAGCGCAGCAAGATATATAAAGGGTTTGAAGTTGGAGCCGGGTTGTCGCTCAGCTTGTAATGCCCTGTTGTATTTACTTTGTGCGAAGTCGTAGCCGCCCACTAGTGCTTTTATTTCACCGCTTGCTGGAGCAATAGAAACTAATGTGCCCTGAGCTTTAGGAACCTGAGCAAGTTGCCACTCAGAGTTACTTTTGTCGGGGATGGCAGTGTTGTTTGGCTTAACTCGAATAATATCGCCTATTTTAAGTGTGTCAGAGATGATTTTAGGCTCTTTTCCTAAGCGGTTAACGCTGATGTAGGGCTTGGCCCACTTGATGTCATTAAGTGTTAGTTTTATTTCTCCGTATTTCTGGGTGGCCAGTGTTGCGTCGGATTTGCTAACGTTTATGACAACGGCAACTATTAAGTCACCATAATTGGTGAAGTTGTTTATAGCTGAATTAATATAGCTTATGTTGTTGGCTTGCTCTGCAGGGACTTTCCCTTCTGGACCTCTATAGCCGTGACGTTTGTCATAGCTTTCAAGGCCTTGCCTGACTGCTTTGTTAGCGGCTTCCTGAAGCGTGCTGTTAACGGTCAAATAAACATTAAACCCTTCGGAGTACGCTTTTTCTCCGTATTGATCAACCAGTGTCTTTCGTGTCATTTCGGCAAGGTATGGTGCTTCAGTTTCAGGCTTTGAACCATGGTATTTTGCGCTGATTGGGCTTGCTTGTGCTATGTCATGCTGCTCTTGGTTAATAAACTCCAGGCTTAACATGCGGCCTAATATCCAGTCTCTTCGGAGTAAGGCGCGAGAGGGGTTGGCTATTGGGTTATATCTGGATGGTGCTTTAGGTAGCCCTGCAATCATTGCCATTTGAGCAAGGTCAAGCTTGGATATTCCTTTTCCATAGTAGACTTTTGCCGCAGCCTCAATTCCATAAGCCCTGTTACCAAGGTAGATTTTATTAAAGTAGAGTTCGAGTATTTCTGGTTTGGTGAGCTCTTGCTCTATCTGAAGAGCAAGGAGTATCTCATTGAATTTTCTGGTAAATGTTTTTTCTCGTGATAAAAAGAAGTTTTTTGCAACCTGCATAGTGATGGTGCTGCCGCCTGACTTTATTCTTCCTGTGGAGGCAAGCTGCGTAACCGCGCGTAAAAGCCCTTTAATATCAACCCCATGATGCTGGTAGAATCGATTATCTTCAGCGGCAATAAAAGCTTTTGTGAGTTTTTCTGGAACTTGGTCTATGGTAATAGGAGATCTACGTTTTTCGCCAAACTCTGCTATTAATTTATTGTCGGCAGAAAAAATGCGTAAGGGTATCTGCAGCTGAGTATTTTTAAGCTGATCGACATCGGGCAGGTTAGGGGTTAGGTAGAGATAAAAGGAGGCAAATACTAAGCCTGCTCCACAAAGGGTTGTGACTAAACTCCAGCCTAAAAAACGATAAAAACTAACAAAACGCAACATGTTTTTCCTGACAAATGATAAATTTGTGTCTATTATTTAAGAAATTGCTTTAAATTGCTTCCATTATACGTGTTTTTTATTAATGGGTTTAGTTAAGAATTGTTTAACTCTGCAGCGCATCTTCAGATTCTGCGCTAATTAAGAATTATAACTTGCTAGAATTTATAGGGTTTACTTGTGTTTGGGTTAATTGGAAAAAAAGCAAATACGTTAATAGGGATCGACATCAGTTCAACTTCGGTTAAATTGTTGGAGATTGGGAAAAATGGCAACCGCTATAGAGTAGAAAGCTATGGTGTTGAGCCTTTACCACCCAATGCTGTTGTTGAAAAAAATATTAATGATGCCGAAGCTGTGGGTGAGGTGATTAAGCGGGTTGTCGCTAAATCCCGAACCGGGGTACGTCAGGCTGCTGTTGCAGTAGCTGGTTCGGCGGTTATTACCAAAACCATTCAGATGACTGCAGGGCTAAGCGAGCAAGAGCTTGAAAGCCAGATCACAGTCGAGGCCGATCAATATATTCCTTACCCTCTTGATGAAGTCTCTATCGATTTTGAGGTGCAAGGGCCTTCCGAGCAAAATCCTGATCAGGTTGATGTGCTACTGGCGGCCTGCCGGAAAGAGAATGTTGAATTAAGAGAAGACTCTCTTGAAATCGGGGGGCTGGAAGCTAAAGTTGTTGATGTGGAAGCGTATGCCATGGAGCGTGCGTTTGAGCTTATTGAATCGAAAATGGATGCTGATGTTGATGCCAGTGAGCGGACCGTTGCCATTGTTGATGTCGGCGCCACAATGACCACATTGAGTGTTTTAACTGATGGTAAAACGATTTATACCCGTGAACAGTTGTTCGGGGGTAAACAGCTTACTGAAGAAATTCAGCGGCGTTATGGTTTGTCTCAAGAGGAGGCAGGGCTAGCTAAAAAGCAAGGCGGTCTTCCAGATGATTATGACATGGAAGTACTTGAGCCCTTTAAAGAAGCTGTTGTTCAGCAGGTTGCGCGTTCACTTCAGTTTTTCTTCTCATCTAGTCAATACAATGAGGTTGATGTTGTTGTGTTGGCAGGCGGTGCAGCTTCGACGTCAGGTATTGCTGATATGGTGCAGGAGAAGGTGGGTACGACAACCGTTATTGCTAATCCCTTTGCTGATATGGCATTAAATTCGCGGGTTAATGCATCTGCTCTTAGTAATGATGCTCCATCGCTGATGATCGCATGTGGACTTGCGATGAGGAGTTTTGATTAATGGCAAAGATTAACCTTAGGCCTTGGCGTGAAGAACTACGTGCAGAAAGGCAGAAGCAATTTATTGCAATTCTTGTTGGTGTGCTTATTGTTGCAGTAGGTATTGTTTTTCTCTGGCA
>ENA-OSET01000677-OSET01000677.1-sediment-metagenome-genome-assembly--contig:-NODE-677-length-37316-cov-4.604017_pt1 | contig 37316 bp, 29 predicted proteins | sample MGYA00237882_ERZ534229 | MGnify/ENA primary metagenome ERZ534229 (study PRJEB26408, sample SAMN06266212) | sediment metagenome | isolation source: Hudson Canyon methane seep mesocosm | place: USA:Hudson... | reverse complement strand
CTTTTTCCTGATGTGGGGTAAGGGTGAACTTGCCCATAAACCCGCACTAATCGTTGCCGTTTCTGCAGCCGATGGCGGCTCCTACCCCATTGCAGAGCTACGCATGAGCAGCTACAAAAATAACCGCATTTGTTATCTTCCCGAACACTTGATTATTCGCAACGTCAATACTGTATTTAACCCTGACGCCAATGACAACAACGAGACTGCACAGCCTTATTTCGACCAGCGTTTGAGTTATTGCCTGACAATGCTAAAAGAGTATGGATCGGCTTTTCGCCAAATCAGGGCTAGCGGAGCAACCGACTTAACGACGTTCAATAGCGGCATGTAAGGCGCACTTCGCTCACATCGACGGGAAAGACTCCAAAGATCAGCTTGAAATTTCACGGCTGTCGGTCAAGCATTCAATCGGGCTTTTTTATCCGGAAATATCAAAAAAACACCTATTTCACTACTTATCTTGGGGCTTTATCCTAAAACCGTGGAAAATTATCCCTATGTCCTTGAATTCCCTAGATATTGAACTATGATCAACGGCGATGGAATTTAGAATAAAAATAACTATGGCTTTTTCATCGCTTGCTTGCTCCTAAGAACGCGATCGGACCTCTCAAAAGTCTGAAGAAAGATCCTACATTATTTTATTCCCGATGATCGAAGTCCAAATTGATCCCGCCATCTATTACTTTATTAGATCAGCATGTATTACTTGAAATTGGGAAATCAAAATGTCAGACCTTAAGAGCATTTATGAACTAGCGTTGGTTGCGATCATTTCGGAGGCAAAGGACACTTCGATCGACACCGGCAAACTCATTTCAGGGGCGAAAGCAGGGATTTTGTCTAACAGTTATTATTCTAGCGTTGGTACCGAAGAGAAGATCCAGATTCTCGACCTGCTCAACGGAGTTTTGGCTGACAGCGAATTATCGAGCCACTATGTATAACTAAATTAAGCAGTATGTAAAACCAGTACACAAAATAGCAGCTGATTCGCCACTGTTGGTAATTGCCAGGAGTGTCGGCTGACTGTTACTTCCAGCTAGCGCTATTCAAGTCGGTTTTATTGATTTAGTTTCGCGAAAACATGGCTGTCATAGTAGGTATCATTTTTGTATATTGCCTTTTTCAAAATAGCCTCTAACTGATAACCGGATTTTTCTAACACTCGCATTGAACCGCCATTCGGTGAAAATACCGGCGCAAACAGCCGGATTATGTCTGTATTAGAAAAAACATAGTTAGTCATTTCCAGCACTGAAGTGGTTGCGATACCTCTACCCCAATACGCTTTTGCCAGCCAATAGCCGATTTCGGCAGAACGTTCATTTTCAAATTCGCCTTCAGCGACGCCAATGCAACCAACAAAATTACCATCGGCGACAATCGCACGCACAATACCCGCTTTACTGCCGGCGGAAATCCACCATTCAGCATCTTCCAGAGTGTAAGGTTGTGGGATCTTTGAAGTGAGGTATCGGGTGACGTCACTGTCATTCAAATACTCAACTAGATCTTCAATATCTTTATCATTGAAACTTCTGAGACTTACCATATTCGATAACTCATAGTTGTGAGATGGTCAATCAGCGGATTGGACAGACGCGAAAGTGCATTCATTCCTCCTATGCCAGGATACTGACTTCAAGCTTACATCAATTCTTACGATAAAATTTCGTTAATCGCTTCTTCCAGGCAAATCTTAGTCCTTTTTTTCCGAGAGACTGTAGCATTAGGAGAAATCCCAAATCACGACGAAGCTGCAGGAAACACTACAACCTCAAAATCAAGGGTTAGGCCTCCGACGATTTTGACAAACCCTGTCTACTAAGTCCAAAAATATAAACCGACTAATAATCTTGATTGCCTTCCCACTGTCGGTCGAATATTCTTGTGTAGCGCAGAAATTAATAATCTCGCAAAAACTAACGGCAGCGACGATATATTTGAACATTCTTGCATTCGGATGCACGCAGTGGAACCGGGTTATTTTCCTTGCAGTCAACGAAAATTGCTAAATAACGAGCAGTTTTCGTTTTTAATAGACCAATTGCAAAAAATGGCTTATATTTTATGACTTCGAAGTCAGTCAGCGTTACAATGGCTTTCTACGCTTATACCCCCTTAATAAGCGCCATCAGCGCTAAACCTATAAGGCCCCAGCACCATGACAAAGCCACAGCACTTTGATAACGCTCCCGCCTCAACACGAACCGGTACAATGATAGGCTTTGATCCCGAGTTTAGGGATATTATCGATTACATATTGCGTATTACCTATCGAATCTGGGAAGGTAAACAAGTTGGCTTATGCCAGGACTACTACTCCGACGACTGCCCGGTTTATACGCTCGCCGGTTACTGCGAAGGGGCTGAAATCGTCACTCAAAACACCATCAAAACCCTTGCGGGTTTTCCCGATCGCACACTGCATGCCGACAATATAATCTGGGGCGGCAATGACGAAGAGGGGTATCACACTTCCCATTTAATCTGTACCAATATGACTAACCTGGGGCCCAGCGAGTTTGGCGATGCGACAGGTAAACGTGCACAAATTCAGGTTATCGCCCACTGCGTTTGCAAAGATAATCGCATTATTGAAGAGTGGTTAGTGAGAGACAACTACTCTCTAGCCGAGCAACTGGGCATCGACCCCAAAGCCTACGCCATCGAGATGGCCAAAAAACCGCTGGATGAAGACGGCGCTTTTGCCCAATGGCTAAGCAGCGAACACCAACGGGTCAGCCAACAAAACCGCCAGCGTGCCGAGTACCCGCAACAGGGAAATTCCGAAGCCTTCATCACGGCAGCCTTGCAAAATATCTGGAACGCTCGGCTGCTTGGCGACACCAACCTCCTCTACACTGAAAATGCTCGCCTGCATGCCTCCGCACGCAGCGATCTCGAAGGCGTGGCGGATATCACCCAGTTTTATATCGAAATTCTCGGGAGCATTGCCGATGCCAAAGTTACATTTGATTATGTTTGTAGTAATTCAATGATTAAAACTGACCAACATATTGCCGTGCGCTGGACGTTAGCGGGCACCCATAATGGAGCTTCCCTATGGGGCCAAGCCACTGGCGCACCGTTGCTGATATTAGGTGAAAGTCAATATCGAGTGGTTGATGGTAAAGTGGTAGAAGAATGGCTGGTATTTGATGAACTGGCGGTCATGACGCAAGTTGAACGAGCGAGATTACAGCTAGCGGCACAACAATAAACGAGAACGATATAACTACAGGAACAATCAGAACCCTGTAGTTATATCGTTGTGTAGTGTTATCTGTATCAATTTATATCTGTATCAATTTATAGTTATTTGTAGCTATCTTTAAACCCAACCCAACTCGCCTAGTGCCCAAGGCGCATTCCATATTTTTGTCATCCGTGAAACTTTATTATCTTTGTCCATAGTTATGGCATACACATAATCACTGGCAGTGGTTTTATTCGTCGCTGGGATTGGCCCACCCTCTCCCACATGAGTGCCATGAAAGACACCGAAGAAAAGAGCCGTCGACGTTGATTCATCGTAGGCGCTAGACTGCAAATCATAATGACAGCCTTTTAGTGGGCCGCCGCCCAAACCCGCCATCCATTCACAATAGCCCTCGACGGTATTAACGTCGACCAGGGGCTCACATTGCGCTGAAAATACTGCACCACTAGCCACGAACTGCTGGCAACCAGTCCAGCCTTTTAGGCTTTCACAAGCATGAAAAAACTCTGTTGCAACATTAAATGGAGTCATAAAACAATCCTCTTTTAAGCTAGGGTTTCCCCAGGTTGATAATGAGAAATTTTTGATCTTATCTATTAGTTATTGATCGCTACCAACCTATTTTGATCACAGGAAATCATCTACAAGGCCGAATAGTGCACGCCGCGGGGGCGCTTCCAAATTGCTCGCCCTCTTTTGCGGGCTACTTTATTCCTGACTTCCAAAAATGGTTAGCGAACAGTATTGCCCATGCGTTTTTGTGATGGTAATACGGCATCAATAGTTAACATGGAATAATTCAATGTCGTAAAAATAGCCCGGCAATCTAAGTATTAAAAAGGTCAGAACAATCGCATTAGCATAGCCCAATTATTCGCTTAGCTGTACGGGAATCAAATACTAATAACCAGCAACTATTTGACGCGTCCTTTCGATGACATCTAGGCCCTGCTGTTTCAACCACCAAGGTAAATCAATCAGCACCCAGTTTTCGGCCAGTTTGTCTCCGTCGCGGCGATAAACATCAACCACGCGCATGTCCGCCCGGACACCACCCGGCAAGCCCATAAAACCACCCGTGGGGGTATGGGATAAATTAGGCCAACCAAAAAAACAGGCGTAATTACCTTCGGCGTAACGGCACAAGTGGCCGTTATAAACTTTGTCGCTTAAGCCTTCACGAAAAGGATAAGAGTGCTGCTGCTGATAGCGCGGAATCGTATAGGTAGCGCCAATACCGGCAGGGCCGTACCAAACCATATCGTCATGCCAGGTACGTGCCAGAACTTCGGGTGGGTAACGGTCATTGCCGTTAAGATTTAGCTGATTTAAATCATCAATCATTTGATTGACTAGCGACATGGTTTTTACTGACTCGGCTTCGACCTGAGGTTGCAATTGAATCCCGTCATGGGTGCGTGGGCCAGGGTAAATAAAAGATGCCCCCGTTTGTATAGGCAGTGGGTTAATACCCACCTGCTGCATCACACCGATAATGTCACAGAAAAAACCACTGCGAACTATTTTTCCATCTTTAACACAATTAAAATCGGCATAGCGTAAAAACACCATTTTTCCCGTGGCAGGAATGCCCATCCACGGCTTGTCTAGCAGACCCATAAAGTGCCCCATACTGGTCACCCACTGGCTGCCATCAATCTCGCTAACACCGGCCATAAAAATATCTTCACGACGCTGTAGTGGTGACCAGGAACTTAATAAGGGTCTCCAAAAGGCGTCCGCAACGCCTTCAGCATTCGTTTGCTCGTCAAAGGGGTGTACGCCGTACCAATGGAAGTCAGCACCTATATAACAGCCAAGAATATCGCCGATGTTATCGACGGTGGCAGATTCCAGCTCGCGATAATAAGCTTGAATCAATGCTTTATTCGTTTGCGTTTCTGTCTGAGAACTTTCTGTCATTGTTTTACCTAGTTACACTTACGCAATCAACGCATTAAAAGCGTAGAGAAAAATGACTGTCGCCAAAAAAAAGATCGGCAAATACCAGCTAACTTTATCGACTTTTCCCGGCACTAAAAACCAGCCGTTTTCTTTTTCCGTCTTATTCTGCTGCGCAAAAAGCGCTTTTTGGCCTCGTACAGTATATTCAGAATAGACCGTTTGCTTACCATCTATCAATCTGCTCGCCAGCAAGGAGACAATAACATTGATACCACCACCAAAGGCACAAAACCAAGGCCAACTTATATCCGTTTGAGTTGCCAAGTACCAAACCATGATAAAGCCTGCCGCCACGCCAACTAACAGACCCTTTTCTGTTGTTTGCTTGGTAAAGAAACCAAGACCAAACATACTGAGTTTTGCACCAACAAAATAAGAACCTACCTTACTGAGAGTCTCTAACACGGAACCCTCGCTACTGGCAAAAAATAGGGCTGGGACAATGATCAGAATAGCCCAAAAAATGGTAAAGGCTCTTGAGGCGTTTAAGTAATGCTGATCGGAGGCGTCTTTACGAAAATAACGCTGATAAAAATCGATGGTTGTCACTGTTGACATGGAATTAAAGGCTGAATCAAGACTGGACATACTAGCCGCCAAGACCGCAGCTGCAACAACACCCATTAATCCGGGCATACCATAGTCATTGGCAAATTCCAGAATAATGGTATTACCGTTTTCGAACTCGCGGCCGCCGTAATAGGCATAAAACAATACACCGAGCAGAATAAATAGAAAATAGATAAGGAAGGCGGCGAAGCCCATCAGTAAAAAGGATTTTTTAGCATCGCCAATATTTTTCGCCGCCAAAGTACGCTGCACCATCATTTGATTGGCACCATAGACCGTCACATGAAAAAGCGTCATGGCAATCACACCAGACCAAACCGTTGTGACCTTGGTGAAATCCAAATCAAAATCAAGCGCATTGGTTTTTCCTATCGCTTTCAGATTGGATAAGGCCTCCGAAATGGGTATGGGCATTTCTGAAATCAGCGCATAAAGAATAATAAAGGCGCCCACGAATAAAATACTCGCCTGGATAACATCGGTCCAGATTACGGCGGCAATACCTCCCATCATGGTGTAGATCAATGCCACCACCGTAACAATAACAATGCAGTAATTAACGGGTAAACCCGTAATAAATTCCAAAACCAAGGAGGTGGCATAGAGGACAGCCGCGGAGGTCAATCCTTGAGTCATCAAAAAAATACAAGACATAACGCTGCGGGAAGTAGGACCGAATCGCTTTTCCTGATACTCATAGATGGAAGCAACGCCACTGTTGAAGAAAAACGGCAAGAAGAAAGTCACTACAAAGAAAATCACGATCGGGTAATTCAAATGAATAGCAATCACCGATAAGCCATCGGTATAGGCCCAGGCCGGGCCGCCTAGAAAAGTGAGCGCACTGACATAGGTTGAAATAACCGAGATACCTATCGCCCACCACGGAATACTTTTATCCCCTAAAAAGAAATCTTTAGTGGAGGAGATTTTTTTACCGAGATAAAAACCCAAGAGTAGGTTGGCGACGATGTAGATGCTTAAAATAGACCAATTAAGCGTACCGAAATCATTCATACTATTATTTCCGACTAATGCCGTTTATTCATTAAGCTCACGCATTTGCGCAAACACATCGAGACCCATCTGCATCAACATATCGATAATATCGATAGCGACCCAGTTTTCTTTTAGCAAATCATCTTCGCGCCGCCAGATATCCATCACCCGCAAACTCAATTCTTTACCAGACGGCGGCAACCCCAGCCATCCACCCACGCTATGAGTGCCCGACATATGCGGCCAACCACCGGTAGCGGCATAATTATCATTGGCGATAAAATTGATTTTGGTATCCACACTGCGATCGGGAAAGGAATGCACAAACGGGCCCTGATGATGAGCACGAAAACCGTCTATACCGCGTGTCGTACCAATACCACCGGGACCGTACCACATAAAATTGCTGTGCCAGTAGTTTTCCAGATCCATACTCTTCAGGTCTTTGCCATCATAACGACCCAGGCAATCCAACATATCTAAAACTAGCTGGCGGCTTTTGTTACTTTCTGGAGCGCTATTCATGCACCGACGCAGGCCATCCTGAGTAGCGGGCGGCAAAATTTGCCCTGCATGGCCAAGACTATCACGTAAGGGATTAACGCCCGCCTGATTCATAGCATCAATAAAATCGGGGATCAGATAACACTCCTTAATCTTTCCGTTTTCTATGCGCACCATTTCGGTATAACGTAAATAAAGGCTGCGCTTTGTAGCGGGAATATCAAACAAGCAATTAGCAAAGGTACCAACAAAATAACCTGTGCCATCCACCCAGTATTTTCCTTCATCATTTTCGGTGACATTCTCTTCGGACGTGGAACACTCGTGCCGGTCCGACAACGCAATGATGGGGTTTCTTTCTAAATCGGGTAATGCGTTTAACAACGGCTTTAGAAATTGCTCAATCACCTGTGCACGCCCACTTAAATCATTCACAGGGTGAGCGACACACCACTTTACATCGGCAGCCAAATACTGTTCTGCAACACTATTGATACCACCAACGCCCGCACGCGTCAGCTCAAGATAGAATCGCTCAATTAAACAACCAAAATTCATACTACATCTACTTTACGGGATAAAAAAAACCGGAGCCTAAGGCACAACACCCCAAGCTCCGGAAGAGGAGACTCTTATCATTTATGCGACTGATACAGTTGGTTTCAGCGTGGCCGCTGCAGGCACATCGCCCCCCCGAACCACATAGACAATGGCAGTATTGTCACTGCCATTGCGATAACTGTGTATTAGGTTAATAGGTACCGTCAGGACATCACCTTCACTAAGCGTTAGCTCACCTCCCTCCCATTCAAAAGTGATACTACCGCGATACACATAAACCACTTCCTGCTCGCTACGGGCGTGAGAAGGTAGTTCACTGTCCGTCGCAAAATCAAAACGCCGGAGGTTAAAACCGTGCGTCCAGGCCATCTTTCCGGCCCCGATCGCTTCAACACTATTAGCGCCACCAATAATGGGGCTTTCTATTACACCATGACTGCCATCGCCTAGCTTAGAGCCAGTGTTAGCACGCTGGGCTGCTTCCGGGAAAACACAATCTAGCATTTCATCTACCGACATAGAACGGTGGGCTGCTACTTGTTCTACTGTTGTTGGAGTCATAGGATTAACACCTTCGGGAACGGAATCGCCCTTTGTTGTGTCAATCAGTTGACCGTTTTCCAACAACACCAAACCGTAATCTTCCGCCTTATCAAATACGTCCGGAGCCCAAGTCACATGCCCGGCATCATCCTGCCCCAATACGGCAAACAGATAACCAACATCATCACCGACATTCTCAAAACCCCGGAAAACATTAACCGGAATGCTAATGCAATCGCCTGGACCTAGAACCGCCTCGCCCTGCTCTCCCTTCTCACCCCAGCGAAAGGCCCAACGGCCCGCATGAACAATAAAGACTTCTTCGGTTTCATGACTGTGCTGTGAATTCAAGCAAGCCGGTGGCTGCCTCGCTCCACCAATATTAAAACCATGGGCTTCGGAAATATGCACATGCTGATCGGGATTTTCGGCGACACCGGGGCCAATTATTGTAAAGTTCTCTTTCTTGTCGCTACCCGGTGTATAGGTATCGACAAAGGCATTCAGGCAAGGGCGCAAATCATTATAGCGCACTAGCCGTTCAGCCATTTTCTCAGGTGTCCATGAGGCTGACATCCGTTAAATCTCCTAAAGTGTAAGACGCAATAGTGATGCTATCACCAGCAGTAATTCGACCGTTTCGGTATTATTGAATGAAAATGTACTTCGAATGCAAAAATTAATCAAGAAATAATAATTTAATTTTTCATAAACCGAGATCCAACTGATATTTAGGAGTTTATTCTGCTGTATTGACATGAATTCGGATTCAAAAATTGCTATAGTCACCTACCCAATTACCGACTCTAGATGCTCAAGCAGCTGCAGGCAGTGGCCAGTGCAAATGATATGACTGAACTCACCTTCATCGATGCCCACCATCACCTCTGGGATCTCTCCGTCTGCCGTTATCCCTGGCTAATGGCACGGGGGGAAAAGCGGTTTTTTGGTGACCCCAGCCCCATTCAAAAAAACTATTTAAGCGATGACTTCCTCTCCGAATCAGCCCGTTTTATACCCAGTAAATCGGTACATATTCAAGTAGGCGTTGCCGAACAAGACTCCGTTAAAGAGAGCCAGTGGCTAGAGCAACACAGTGACTTTCCCCACGCCGTTGTCGCATTTACTGATTTAAGTGCTGTAGATCTGGCACAACAGCTCGATAGACAACAAGCCTTTAGCAAGTTGCGGGGGATTCGTCAAATCATTGGTCGGCACCTTACGGAAGACGTCCGGCATGGAACCAACGAGTTGCTAGATAATCCGGACTGGTTAAGCGGTTTAAAACTACTAGCAGCACGAGGTCTGTCATTTGATCTGCAAATGATTCCGCCACAAATGCCAGCCGTATTGGCACTGCTAAAACAAGTCCCAGATCTGAAGGTGGCGCTTTGTCACTGCGGGTCACCATGGGATCAAACCATTGAAGGGTTGGCCAGCTGGAAGAATGGCCTACAGCAATTAGCTGAGCTAGCGAACGTCAGCTGTAAAGTCTCTGGCCTTGGCATGTTTAATCCGCATTGGGATACCGAACAATTGCGCCCCATAATTGAAGACGTTTTAGACATTTTCGGCTGCAACCGAGTAATGTTCGGCTCGAATTTTCCCGTCGATAAACTTTATCGCAGTTATGATAATTACTGGCAGGCTTATTCCGATATCACTGAAGGCTGTTCTATTCACGAAAAGCAGCAAATGTTCAATCAGACTGCAACTGATTTTTATTGCTTGTAGTAGAATGGCGAGGGTGGATTTTATTCCATTCTGCACCCCTATTGTCCATCCACCCTACTTTATCTGACTGATTCGATTTGTCGCGCCCTGTCGTAAAAAAACGTGATCTGAAGCTACCAAAAACAAACTGACACCACGTTCTTGCCAAAAGGTAACATCGGCAACGCTGGCAATAAAAATACCCAGCCGGCGATTATGCGCTGGTATTTAAGCCGTTGATCCCCGCACGACTAACTCTGCAGAAACAATTTCGGTAACCAGTATCGGCGAATCACTATTCTGACTCTCCAACAAATTATCAATCGTTCGTTGCACCATACGCTCGACGGGGGGCCGCACAGTGGTCAGGTTGTAAGCGGGCCAACTGGAATTGGCAATATCGTCGAATCCAACAATAGAGACATCTTCCGGGATAGATAGATTTAATTTATAGCGAATCGCCTCCATCGCACCCATGGCCATAATATCGTTGGCGCAAAAAATCGCCTGAGGATAAGAGCCGCCCTCCGCTAATTCCAATGCGGCTCGATAACCACCGTCATGGGTAAAATCGCCCACTACTTGCACCGGCTCTAACCCCGCTTCCGCCAAGCGACTATAAAAACCACTTTCACGCTCGCGGTTTGTGGACGTATTTTCCAGCCCCGCGATATAGGCAATTGATTTAAAACCTTGCCGAATAAACAGCTCCGCTACTTGGCGCGCTGCGCCCTGGTTATCACAACAGATAGAACTACAGTGACTGTTAGGTACGGAGCGATTAAATAACACCACCGGCACACCCATTTCCGAACAGCGTAAGGCCATTTCTGACGACAGGGTTGCGGAAGTAATCACCAAACCATCGATCTGATATTCGAGCAATTGTGGCAATAAATCGTCAACCTGCTGATCGCGACTCGCCATCAATACCATTGCCCGCTGACCGGCATCCTGTAATTTATTGAGGAAAATTTCTAACACTGCGGGATAAAAGGGATTGGTAATATCCGCCATAACAATACCGATCATATTGGAACGTTTGCTGATCAGGCTACGCGCAATAGCGTTCGGGCGGTAACCTAATTTTTTGGCCGCCGCGTTAATTTTTTCGCGGGTGGCTTTGGAAACGCTACCACCCTCTTTGTAAGCGCGCGAAACAGCGGACTGGGATACCCCCGCCTCCTCGGCTACCAAGTAGGAAGTCGCTTTCTTTTTTGTTGGTCCTGTCTTTATTGTTACCATCCCTGTTGCCATCTCTGTATCAGTTATTGGTTGCCATCACGGTATCAATTACTGGTCGCGAACCCTGCTAAGCAAATCAGCTGCGCCCTGACGTAAGAATGCGTGGTCGGATGCAAGTAAAAATAAACTAACACCACGCTCTTGCCAAAACGGGATATCCGCAACACTAGGAACAAAAATACCCAGGCGACGATTAAACGCTCTAGCAGCAGTACATATTTTTTCCGCCGCGGCGATCACTTCCGGTGCTTTCGGGCTAGCCGCACCCAGCGCCACCGTCAAATCGATCATACCAATAAATAAGCAATCAATACCTTCTATCGCCGCTATTTCATCGATAACATCCAAAGCTTCCACATCTTCAATTTGAGCTATAACCGTTGTTTGCTTAGCACTATCTGCCAGATGGTCAGGCATTTTTTTTGTGGTGTAAGCCGCTGCGCGAGTTGATCCAGCATAACCTCGGCCACCCGCCCCAAAGTGTGCGGCAGCGGCTACCGAGATGGCCATTTCTGCCGTTTTCACATGAGGAATGACAATACCTGTAGCGCCGCAATCCAACGCATTTAAGGTGTATTCTGGCGCTGCCGAAGGCACTCTAACGAGTGATGGCATTTGCTGACTACGCAAAGCATATAGACACTGGTCCTGTACTAAACGATCAAAAGGCGAGTGTTCGGCATCTAGACAGACCATATTCAGCTCGGTACCCGCCAGTACTTCACACAACATAGGCGATGGTGTTTTTACAAACGTGCCAATTAATAGTTCTTTTGCCAGCAATCTGTTTTTAAAGGTTTCACTCATACTTAACTCCATAGTGTTTTACTCGCGATGGCCGCACCTTCAACCATCGCACCCAATTTGGCATAGACAATATCCTCGTCAACCGCACCAAAACCAGCAAAGGTAGAAAAACCACAATCGGTACCGGCCATAATACGCTCACGACCTACGATATCTGCGAAGCGGGTAATACGTTGTGCCACCAAACGAGGATGCTCAATAAAGTTGGTCGTAGAATCAATCACACCCGGCACTAAAATTTTGTCTTCTGGAATATCCGCCTGTGCAAACACTTCCCACTCATGAGCGTGACGGGGATTAGAAGATTCAAATAACAAGGCCTGCGGCTTAGCTCTTAAAGCAATAGGCAGCACAACTTCCATTGGCGCGTCATGATGATGAGGACCTTCATAGTTACCCCAACAAACATGTAGGCGTACTTTTTCAGAAGGAATATTTGTTAAGGCTTCGTTAAGCATATCAACGTGTAAGTTAGCCAAGCGCTGATATTCGGCATCGGGCTTTCCCTTAAACAACATGTGACGGCCTAAACCCAAATCAGGAGAATCTAATTGTAAAATAAATCCCGCTGCGACAATCGCTTCATATTCTGCACGCATCGCCACAGCCAATGCCTCAAGATAAGCTTCATGGCTATCGTAATGGTGGTTGGGCTGAAATAAAGCAATCACGCCCGGTGAAGCGGCATTCATAAAACCTTCAACGGGTTGATGTTTATTAACTGCCGCTGATAAATTATTTAGATCTTCTTGTAGCGGCTGCATATCTTTCACTTTAATTTCCGCAACACAACAAGGACGTTTATAGGATGGCGTGCCACCGGAGCTGGATTGCCGTTTCAAAAAGCCGGGAAATTCTTGAAGATCAGAAGGAGGGTTACGCTCACTATCACCTTCAAATCCAGTAATACGATCTTTGATATAAGTGGCGTAACTGATTTTGCTCATCTCGCCATCACTGACAATATCAACACCAACGGCCACTTGTTTAGCAACAACGTCATCAACAGCACCATTAATCGTGAGTGCCAAATCAGCCTCGTTGTACGGTTGTTCGTTTTCTTTCGCAAACACACCATCGGTCACAGCTTTGGATCGTGGCAAACTGCCTACATGGGTCGTTAAAATCCTATTAATGCTTGTTTTCATTATTTTTCCTCAGGCTGCTTGCAACCATTGATGCAGTATCGTGTTAACCGCTTCAGGCTGCTCTATTGTTGAAAGATGACCACAGTTTTGTACGATATGTAATTTGGCATGACGAATCCCCTGCGCCATCGTTTGATGCAAAGAAACCGGGCATAGCTGATCTTCAGAACCACAGACGATAACCACCGGGCAATGAATGCTGGCAAGTGTTGCAGTACTATCACAGCGATCCCTTAGGGCGACGGACTGCTGTACGAAAACTGCTTCGCCTAAATCCAACCCCATCATTAATACTTGCTCAAGCATGGCTGCATTGGATTTATTCACCTCAGCTAAATAGTTAGGCTTTAATTCATCACTGAGTATCTGTTTCAGCTGCCCGCTCTGGGCTTGCTCTATCTGCCGATTCCTTATGGCAAAACGTTCCGGAGCATCGGCACGGTGATTAGTATCTAGTAACGCCAAACGTTCAATGCGTTCTGGCGCTTGCCGCCACATTTCGAAAGCCACAATGGCTCCCATCGATAAACCTGCCAAAGCAAATGTCGGCGGAGCTTTGGCCAAAATGTGCCGGGCAAGCTCTTCTATCGAATCAGCGCCGGCTATCGAACAGACTTGTACCCGGTATTTCGACGACAAGGCGTCAACTTGAGGTTGCCATAAACGCTCATCGCACATCATGCCCGGAATCAACAACAGATCTGTACTTCGAATGCAATCGACCATAAAAAAAATGCCCCTCTCAGCTCTCACTCTCTAACGGAGGAGCCTCTGCGCAACACACCGGAAAAACTGCGTTTTTCGGGTGGCAATTGCTCATTATCAACTCTGTCTAACAGCATCGACACTGCCGCTTCAGCCATGCTTTCAACAGGTTGCTGGATAGTGGTTAAATCATAACTAGACCAACTCGCTGAACGCACGCCATCGAACCCCACCACTGACACATCACCGGGTACGTCAAGGTTAAGGTGGTAACGCGCTTCATCCATACAACCAATCGCCATAATGTCATTCGCGCAGATAATCGCATCGGGGACAGTACCCCGCTGCTTAACCACTTCCTGCAATGCTACCCGACCAGATTGGTAGGTGTAGTCGCCATCAGCTTGGACAATATCGCTGATGCCTAAGCTGTGTAAACGATCAATCGCCCCCTGGGTACGCTGCATACTCACTACGGAATCTTTAGGACCACCAATCACCGCAAAGGAATGATGTTGACCTTCAACTAACAAATTAACTAATTTCCGCTCACCTTCCACTTGATCACAACAGACAGAGCTAACCGGAACATCCTGATAGGATCGATTGTAAAATACCACCGGTACATTGCGCTCTTCAAACAAGGCCACTTGATCTTGTTCAAGGTGCGCAGCCACGACTACACCATCGACCTGATATTGCCATAGCTGGTCAATAATACGCCCGACATCACTTTCGTGATCAATAGTAAATAACAAAACGTGAACGCCACGATCAGTAAAACGCGCAGATAACTCGGAAAGAACTTCGGGATAGAAATTCAGGTTCGAAACAATCACGCCCACCATATTAGAACGGCGGGTAATTAGGCCACGGGCAATAGCATTGGGTTGATAGCCCAGTTCTTTGACCGACTTCATGACCCGGTCGCGCATCTTTTTAGACACACTGGCGCCATCTTTAAAACAACGAGAAACCGCCGACTGTGAAACACCTGCATGACGCGCAACATCATAGGATGTTGCCTGACGTCTACCAGTATGGGAACTGTCTGAACTAGGATTTTTCTCCGGTCTTGCCGCCATAACGTCTCACACGAATATCTGCTTGTTCTTTATGCCCCGCGAAGCCTTCCACCGCACAAAGGCGTGAACAATATTCACCCACCATGACTGATGCTTCCGGGGTAACCCGTTGATAGGTGCAGGTTTTAATAAATTTACCTACCCATAGCCCGCCAGTATAGCGTGCGGCCTTCTTAGTTGGCAAAGTATGATTCGTACCGATCACCTTATCACCGTAAGAAACATTGGTTTCCGGGCCTAAAAACAACGCACCATAGTTACTCATGTTATCCAAAAAATAATTCGGGTCTTTCGTCATCACCTGCACATGCTCTGACGCTAACTCGTCAGCGACCGCAACCATCTCTTCATAACTCTCGCAGAGAATGACCTGTCCGTATTCTGCCCATGCCTGACCGGCGACTTCAGCCGTTGGCAATACGGTTAACTGGCGCTCAACTTCGGCCATGGTGTCTTTCGCTAGCTGCTCGGAGTTAGTCAATAATACTGCGGGGGAGTTAGGTCCATGTTCCGCCTGACCCAATAGATCAGCCGCACACAGCTCACCATCGACAGAGTCGTCCGCAATCACCAGTGTCTCCGTTGGGCCGGCAAACAAATCGATGCCCACTCGCCCAAATAACTGACGCTTAGCTTCCGCCACAAAAGCGTTTCCCGGGCCTACAATCATATCCACCGGCGCGATGGTTTCGGTCCCTATGGCCATCGCACCGACGGCCTGAACACCACCCAAGCAATAAATTTCGTCGGCACCCGCCATATCCATTGCCACCACGATGGCTGGGTGAGGTTCACCATTAAACGGCGGCGCGCAGGCAATCACGCGTTTAACACCTGCCACCTTTGCCGTCACGACGCTCATGTGCGCAGACGCTACCAGCGGATACTTACCTCCAGGCACATAACAACCCACACTATTCATCGGGATATGCTTGTGACCTAATACCACGCCCGGCAAGGTTTCTTCTTCGACATCCCGCATCGAAGCACGCTGTATACGCGCAAAATTGCCTACTTGCTGCTGGGCGAAGTCTATATCTTTGATTACTTGCTCATCAAGCGCACCGTAGCATGCGTCGATTTGCGCCCGGTTCAAGCGAAAGCTGTCCGGTGACCATTTGTCAAACTGTTCGGAGTAATCGCGAACGGCAGCATCGCCACGCTCCTCAATCTGAGCGAGCACGTTTTCTACCACTGCCCTGACTTTTGCGTCCTGCTTTTCTGCGACTTCAACCGAAATACCGTTCTTAAGGTATGTTGCCATGCTTTGTTACTCCATCGAACTAAACTAAGATTGGTGCCATCCTAAATATTTTTGACTTCGAATGCAAATTATTCTCTAATAGCCTTCAACAATGCTCAGCTGCTCGAATCATCAACCATCTCGGGACCAGTACCAGACGCCGATCAAGGCCTGTTAGCTTTACTGAAGTGCGAATCACCGCTTTCGAAACCCACGAAGTCACGGCGGATTCATTCATTAATCTATCGGAAAGGAGTCTGGACGAGGTCAGAGCCACAACAACACCACATGCCATTGGGATAACGATGCTAACACTATTATCACCGCACAAGCTGTGCCTGTATCTGGCGCTGACAGCGCTAGCGCTTGAAGCCAGCAGCCTTGAAGCCAGTAGTAAAGCACCAGAGCCCCCCTGCAGTCGGACTGACGTATTATGCCTGGATTCTTTGGATTCGATTAGCATCACCACCTTACGGCAACGTAGCTATAGCTCCTACCCCAAGTTAATCAAACAACTAGGCAGCCCTAAAACGCCCAATGACTACACCCGCCATTATTCACAGGATGGCTCGCCCCCCTACTCCACTTTTGTTGCCAGCTATCACAGCGACGGCTTGCTCAATTACGCACGGGTGGATATCCCCGCTACAGTCATGCCAGTCGAGGGTTTTCCGGTGGTGCTATTTGCCCACGGCTGGGTCGGCAAAGAAAACGCCCCCGATTATGGCTTTGGTTATGACACGCAATCCTTTACCGGAAAAATTGTCGACGCCTATGTCGATGCCGGTTTTGTCGTAGTAACACCGGGCCACCGAGGCCACGGCACGATCGACAATCAACCGGCGGCAGGTATTGAGTTTATGCAGCGATGGGATAATAGCAGCTATCTGATGCCTAGTTTCTACGCCATTGACCTGCTAAATTTATTGGAAGGCCTCGATCATTTAAACAATAACGACTGGGTTCAATGGGGCCACGCTGCACCGAAGACACCTAAACTAAACCTGAGCGCGATTAACCTATCCGCCCATTCTCAAGGAGGTGACGTAGCCCTGACCGCATTAGCTATATCCGGCGAAGGATCCAGCATCAACAACACCATCAAATCTGCTTCCATTTGGTCAGGAAATATCCCCGACCGCTTTACTCAGGCAGAAACTTTTGGACCAATGGCCTCATCATTACAGGCATTTATGTCCGGAGATGGAAAGTGGACTGGCAGCGCCGTCGGTCAAGATGGGTCGATCAATCCCAATTTTATCTTTGCCTGGCCTGCAGACTGGATTGGCACCTTGGACACCCAGTCCAAAGACTGGAGCTGGCAACAAGAAACCTGGAACATCCCAACGGTAGAAGCGGCAGTACGCAAACAGTACAACACGATGTACGCCACGCTAAATCACTTTGTTAGAGATATAGAAAATGCCAACTTCAATCTAAGCGTCGATCCACAGGGAAAAATCCAGATCAAACACCCGATGAAGATCGCTCAACAAATGCGTGCCATCGGCGGTTTTTTTGCGACGGAATTTCTTACTGAACCCCTATCGCTACACTTCTCTGACCGTGACTACTATTCATTTCCGGTCTGGAATACCAACTTGACCAAGCGCATTAATCTCAAAGGTGGAGAAGCTACCGCGTTTATCTATCCAGGCAATACCCACTCCCTAAAACTCAGTAAACATCGCTGGTTCTCTCCTATAGGAACGCATGAAGGCTTCTCATCTGCTCTCAAACGAGACTTATTATTGTTTTCCGGGGAAGACCCAAAACGAATAAAACACCCTTAAACACTGCCACTATTAGCTATCTATCGACAAGGTTCAAATCATGATTGATTCAACTTCGCCCACAACTCTGCAAAATATTTTTTCACTGAAGGGAAAAGTAGCGCTAGTGACCGGAGCAGGAAAAGGGATCGGCAGAGCCAGTAGTGCCTTGTTAGTCGAAGCCGGCGCCAAGGTCATCGCTGTTGCCAGGACACAGGCAGATCTGGATTCACTCCAAAAACAATACTGCGAGCAGATCGAAACCTGGGCGGAAGACGTCAGCAGTGACCGTTTTTTGGCCCGCATCGCACAATTACCCCAATTAGATATATTGGTTAACAACGTCGGCACCAACAAACCCCAGCCGTTCATTGATGCTGAGTTGGATGCATTGGACTTAATGCTGTCGCTAAACGTCCGTTCTGCATTTTTAACCGCGCAGGCAGCAGCCCGCATTATGGTTAAGCAAGGATCGGGCTCGATTATTCATATGACGTCACAGATGGGCCATATCGGCGCCGCTAACCGCACGGTTTACTGTATGACCAAACATGCAATCGAAGGCTTAAGCAAAGCCATGGCCGTAGAGCTGGCACAATTCAATGTGCGCGTTAATTGTGTCGCGCCAACATTTATTGAAACGCCGATGACTAAACCCATGTTGGAAAATGATGATTTTAAGCGGGAGGTTTTGGAGAAAATTCCCCTAAACCGAATCGGTAAAGTGGAAGATGTGGCGGCGGCAGTTCTCTATCTTGCTAGCTCAGCCTCGAACATGGTAAACGGGGATAGTTTAAAAGTTGACGGTGGCTGGACTGCGCAGTAATAAAGCAACTCCCTTCTGGCGAATCATTTTTTAGCAGCGGGATGAAGAAGTAAGCGCACCAGGATCATTAGCCGATACTTTACGCTATCCTGCCGACATCAAGCATTGAATAGAAAAAGCGAGCAACATAACGGTCCAAGAAATTTTCTTTTGCATAGCCACGAAAACATTAGGCAACTCATTCAGGTAAGTCGTGCATCAGCCGACCAATTGCAGCCAGTTTTGCTAACACGTATTTTATTAGCTTAACTACAAAAAAAAGCTCTATGAGAAGGGCTTTTTTTTGTAGAACGAACTTCTAGCTGTATTATTAAAAAGTATAAGTTGCTGAAACGCCCCAGGTCCGTGGGCGGTTCCAGTTGACTTGAACTCTTGCAACATCGCCGCTCTGGGAAATAACCGAGCGATTCATTACCGGCTCGTCCTCAAGGTTCAGAATATAACCTTCAATTTTGAAGTTATCTTCTGCGTTCGTCCAGATTAGACGGAGGTCAGATTTGGTATGAGATTCCTGATCGGTACCTTTAACATTGATGTCGTAGGTGTAATATTCACTGGTGTATGTGGTTTGCAACATTGGAGTCAGCGTGCCCAAATTACCCAGGTTAAAGTCATAGCTGATTTGCCCACCAAAAGAGAATTCCGGCGAGTTTGCAGGTTCATAGCCTTTTAGGGACAGTACAGTGTCGTCCTGTCGGCCGCCCAGATCACCTAGCGCACTAAGGGCTGCAACATTGTAGGTGCCAAACTCAGCATCCAGATACGCTATGTTGGCCGAGATGTACCACTGATCGGTCGGCGCCCACTGCATTTCTATCTCAAGGCCCGATGCGTCAACTTCACCACCGTTTTCTGTATACTCTGAAACGGCAGTTTCACCAGGAATCAGTATGAATGACTGGGCATGCATGGAGGTATACTCGTTCACAAACGCAGCCACATTGAGCGTCATCCGACCTTCGTCCAGGGTTGTCTTGATACCAACCTCGTAGGCCTTAACCTCCTCTGGATCATACAGAGAAACATCCCTGCCTTGTGAATCCTGAATATAGTCAATTACGGCGCCACCATTAAAGCCGCCAGCCCGGAAACCAGTGGACGCAGAGGCGTATACCATGGTGCCTCCATCGTCACCCAGGTCATGCTCCAAGGCAAACTTCCACAAATTGTCATCCCATGAGGCTTTCTTTGAACCTGAGTTTTTGGTGTCCTCATTGGTACGTAATCCGCCGATGACTCTGATGTTGTCGGCGATAGCGTAGGTGGCGTTAACATAAAAAGCTTCTGATTCCGAGACGAACAGGTTGTGACCATAACCATAGTTACTTAGCACGCCATCGAAAGATGATATCCAGCCCCAGTCAGCGTCCTGTTCAAACTGATAATAGCCTGCGACCCACTGAAGATCGCCGTCGCCGTTTGATATCAGTTGTAGCTCCAAAGAGTCAGATGTCTGGCTCGAGTTCCAGCCGAGGAAAGCCCAATCGCCCTGCTCTCCCCAAGAGGGGCCGCCATCACTGTAATCGAAGTCGGAAAATTGAATACCCTCAAACTCTGAGTCGTTATAGGTAAGTTTCACAGTAGCAAAGTCCAGATCCCAGTTGATTGCCAGCGTAATAGAAGTATCGTCTAGTTTTGCCGCACTGGGAAAGTTTCGCGAAACATCCCACGGGCCTTTATCCTGGGTCGCGCCTTCCTCAAGCGCAGGATGCCCTGGAATATATTCGCCATCGACATAACCTGCCGTAAACTGGTAGCCCCAGATAGCCGTGGAATTCGAGTCCTTATCACTTTGCGCGTAGCGCAGCGTGATATCCAGAGAATCAGTGACTAACCACTTTGCTGTTATTCGTGAAAATTGGCTGTCATTATCATCCAGGTCGTCTGAAGTGCTTGGGTGGTAACTGTTTTTGATATATCCGTTGTGAACATCGGATACGTGAGCAAACCTTAGTGCAAATGTCTCGGACACTGGTACATTAAGAATAGTCTGGAAGCGCGTGCGATTGTAGTCACCCACCAAGCCCTGAATCGAGCCGGAAAACGCTTCGAAATCTGGCTCATTGCTGATCACATTGATTGCGCCCCCGAAAGTATTTCGTCCGTAGAGGGTGCCTTGTGGCCCGCGTAGTACTTCTATTCGTTTCAAATCAACGTAGGCGTTGAGAGCCTGGGTAGTTGTAGGCACGTAAACATCGTCAACAAATATACCAACTACCTGCTCGGCTTCGGTACCCACATTGTTTGTACGAGAGCCGCGGATCGCGATCCTCGCTTCGTTGCCAGACATGCCCAGTCGCATGCCAGGGACAATATGCTCCAGTCGCGTCACATCAGTAATGCCTGCCCGTGCCATCATCGCTTCACCAACAACAGAAACGGACGCAGATATATCCTGAAGGCTTTCTTCGCGTTTTTCAGCAGTTACAAGCACTTCTTCCAACAGCAAAGATGTCCCTGCTGCATGAACGCTGCCTGCCATTAATGCCGATATACCAGTAGCGATGGCGGTTTGTTTGATAGTTGATAGCTGAGTAGTCATAACAATTGCCCGATTAGTTAGTTTATTTAATAGTTATCTACGCTAAACGTCCTGATATGTATCGCATAATAAGCGCGACACCAGAGCCTTCCCCAAAAGGGTAGCAGTGATACTAGAATTAAATGACTTCGAATGCAACAAATAAGTTATTCACACGTAAAAGTTAATAGTGTTAGCCCTGTAGAATATTTAGTAGAGAGCTAACATTTATTAACAAGATTTAATTTAAAACCATATATATCAACTTGTTATCGATCAATTGCAGCCAAAACCTGGATACAGATCGAGATTAATCTAGACAATACATTATTGACAATTCTCTTGTACTTCGAAGCCAACAGCAGATTCGATAAAGCCCTGAAAAGTGGATAACAAGCAACAGAAAACCCGAAACGAATGGGTCGTATGTCGTTGATTTCCATTCGACCTTCGGCAGAATAGGTACTGTTTACGCAGCTTTAACTATTTCAGCACCCACTGAACCAGGCACACAATTTTACGAACACGCTAGAAAGGATTGGTGAGCGCGATCAACTCTTCCAATCTATGATGTTTTGTTGGCACTGTTACGTCGGTATAGCGACTAACAGCCCCTTTAGGAGGTTCCTCTCACTCTTGGCAAAGACAGATTAAATTTTATTGCGAATAAGCTGGCGCTGATCGCCACCGATGCAGACATAATTATATTAACCTGCTCCCCCAACCCCACCTCATAACCGATTAGGAAACTCCCTCCCCCCATCATTGCCGCGACCGCATAAAAATCCGCCCGATAAAGCAAAGACAAAAACGCCGAATAAATCTAAAGCCGTAAGCCAGTCCATCATTATTTATCCACAAAAAGGAAAAAGTAGGGTCAGATACAATTTTCCCGAGGGCTACGCATCTTAGCTATTTTTAAAACCCGTAGATAACCGTATCTATTTGCCGCAAACCAAAGCTACGGTCAAATTTCTAGCGGGCAGTAACCACAAGGTAACAAATCAACCGTTCCTTGCCGATATTGCGAATGCAATGGTTCAGATCAGCGCGGTAACTAGCGGTGTCGTTTTCGAGCAAGTGTCTGCATGTTTCCCCCGATTCAACTTCTGCTTCACCTTTGGCAACGGTGAGTAATTCCCGCGTACCGTCATAATGAGCGCCACTCGACAGTGACTCGCCCGGTGCCAACTCAATCTCATAAAACTCCACTGAACGCTCAAACTGCAAAGGCGACAAAGTGCGTATGGTACATTTGTCGTCCGATCGAAAAAGGTTGTTGCCATCGTCGCCGTGTACCACTTCAATACTGGGCGCTGACCAAGGTTGATCAACCAGTTCACCAATTGTAATGCCGAAGGCTTGGGCAATTCTGAAGGTGACCGTCAACGTAGGATTGGCTTGACCGCGTTCGATCTGGCTTAACATCGAGCGACTGACGCCGGATGTACTGGCCAATTGATCGAGCGTAAGCCCATGTTGTTTTCGCAATTCAGCCACACGTTGACACAAGACCTGCCCGGTTGGGTCGTTTTCACTGCTCATAGAATGCCACCTTATTTTCAATTATTTCTAATATATAAGAAAAAAATCTTGTATTACGGAAACTCGCGGCGTAATCTTCGCGATATCTACTATCCTGTAATTAATTCCACTATCGTGGCGAAGTCATGTTAGCGCTATTAGCCTGACTTGCCTAGTTGAAAAAGTGCCTGGTTGATCAGGCGCGATATGTGGCGCATTTACTCATTATTAAAAAGGACACTGCAATGAAAGCACTCGTTAAACGTGAAGCCGGGCCCGGTTTATGGCTACAAGAGGTGCCGATGCCTGAGGTGGGTATCAACGATGTTTTGATTAAAGTGGATCGGACTGCTATCTGCGGCACAGACCTCCATATCTATAACTGGGACGATTGGGCCCAAAAAACCATTCCGGTGCCCATGGTTGTGGGGCACGAGTTTGTGGGTGAAATTGTTGATGTGGGCTCCAATGTCATCGATTTTAGAGCGGGCCAGATTGTGTCCGGTGAAGGGCATGTGGTGTGCGGTCGCTGTCGTAACTGCATGGCGGGCCGACGTCACCTGTGTCCTCGCACCAGTGGTGTTGGCGTTGATCGTGCCGGCGCGTTTGCTGAATATCTTTCCTTACCCATGTCCAATGTATGGGAACATCGCCCAGGTATCGACTTAGATGTTGCGGCCATGTTCGATCCTTTTGGCAACGCTGTACACACTGCGCTGCAATACGATTTGTTGGGTGAAGACGTATTGATCACCGGCGCAGGGCCCATCGGCGCAATGGCGGCGGCTGTGTGCCGACACGCTGGCGCACGCCATGTGGTGATCACCGACCTTAATGACCATCGATTGTCACTGGCCAAACAACTGGGCGCGACCCACACCGTCAACGTGACCAAGGAACGCCTTGAGGATGTCCAAAAAGCGCTGGGTATGAGCGAAGGTTTCGATATAGGATTAGAAATGTCAGGTAGCCCTCTCGCTTTTCGGCAGATGTTGTCGGCCATGTGCCATGGCGGCAAGATCTCTATGCTCGGTATTCCCAGTGCCGAGACGACCATCGATTGGAATCTCGTGATTTTTAACATGCTCACCATTAAAGGGATTTATGGTCGTGAGATGTATGAAACGTGGTACAAAATGTCAGTAATGATCGATAGCGGTTTAAACATCGAACCGGTAATTACGCATCGTCTTGGTTACGAAGATTTCCAAAAGGGCTTTGACGCGATGAATTCAGGCAATGCGGGTAAAGTGATTTTAAACTGGGCAAATGCATAAACTGAGGACAAAAGCATGAACGATCGATTTCAAGAACATCTAGCCAATGAGTTGTCGGAGATAGAAGCGGCCGGTTTGTTTAAGAGCGAGCGAGTGATTACGACAGCTCAAGGGGCTTCCGTTGGCGTTATTGACGGTGGGCAAGTATTGAACCTGTGCGCGAATAACTATTTAGGACTCGCTCAACACCCCGCGGTGACGGAGGCGGCCCACAAGGGTTTGGATGAGTGGGGATATGGCATGGCGTCAGTCCGATTCATCTGTGGTACGCAAACGCCCCACAAACAATTAGAAGCAGTGTTGAGTGATTTTTTGGGAACCGAGGACACGATCGTTTATCCCTCGTGCTTTGATGCCAATGGCGGGCTATTTGAAACCTTGTTGGGCCCCGAGGACGCGGTGATTTCAGATGCCCTCAACCACGCCAGCATCATCGATGGCGTGCGCTTGTGTAAGGCTCAGCGTTACCGTTACGGCAATAATGATATGGCGGACTTGGAAACACAGTTGCTAGCAGCCGACAAGGCTGGGGCGCGCTTTAAGTTGATCACAACTGACGGCGTATTTTCGATGGACGGCACCATCGCGCGCCTCGATGAGATTTGTGATTTAGCTGAACGCTACAATGCCTTAGTTCACTTTGATGACTGCCACGCGACGGGTTTTATCGGTAAAGAAGGCCGCGGCACCCATGAGTATCGGGGCTGTATGGATAGAGTAGATATCATCACAGGCACCTTGGGGAAAGCACTTGGTGGAGGCAGTGGCGGTTATACCGCAGCCACTAAAGAAGTGGTTGCGCTACTGCGTCAGCGCTCGCGCCCTTATCTCTTTTCAAATACCTTAGCACCACCGATCGTAGCGGGCGCCTTAAAGGCAATTGAACTGGTGCGTGAATCCAACGACCTACGCGAAACCTTGGCAAGCAATACCCAGCGTTTTCGCTCGGGCTTAGAAACACTTGGCTTCGATCTTTTACCGGGAGAGCATCCGATTGTCCCGGTCATGATGTACGATGCTCAAAAGGCCGTGCGTTTTGCGCAGGAGATGTTGAAATTAGGCGTTTACGTGGTGGCTTTTTCCTTTCCGGTGGTGCCCAAAGGCCAGGCGCGCATTCGCACGCAGATGTCTGCAGCACTGAGTCATGACGACATTGATCGAGCGTTAGAGGCGTTTGCACAGGTAAACGCGTAGCGAATACAGACCTCCGGACAGGCACTCCAGTATCTTTACCGGCTCGAACATTTTCTAGGCTGTATTGGGAACGTACCGATTAGGTAGAGTGATGGATGCACTACCAATATAGCTTGAGGCGGTGGATCAAACGACTTAATCAGCGTATAAACTAGAAACGGACCTAAGCTGCGCCTCTAACTTTGGGCAAAGAAAGACCAAATTTTATTGCCGCAAAGCGGGCGCTGATTGCTACCGATGCAGACAAAATCATATTAACCTGCTCCCCTAGGCCCAACTCATAACCGATTAGAAAAGTGCCTCCTCCCATCATCGCAGCTACCGCATAAAAGTCCGCCCGCAATACCAGAGGAATTTCCCCCAGCAGTACATCACGTATCACGCCGCCCCCAACAGCGGACAAAGTGCTGATCATTAACACCCCTACCCAACCTAAATCATGATCGATCGCTTTGCTCGCACCTATTGCGGCAAAAACCCCGAGCCCAATAGCATCCGCTATTCTTACCCAATCAAAATAACGCTTAACCCGGCTGGCAAACGTAATGACGCTAAGACCTGCCAATAAACAAGTCATTAGATAGGTCTCATTTATAAACACCGCTGGCGGTGTGACACCCAATAACACATCACGAATAATACCTCCGCCAACGCCTGAAGCGACCGCGAGGACAAATATCCCAAGGATATCCAGCTTATATCTAGCAGCATCAAATCCGCCGGATAGAGCAAAGACAAAAACGCCAAACAAATCTAAAGCGGTAAGCAAGTCCATGATTATCTATCCATTTTCCCATAGGGATAGCGGGACTTATTAAATTCTCTCATTCGTCCTAGCACATCGACACCAATCTGATCGTAAACACTCAGTAAATCGACCAGTACCCAGTTCTCCCTGATCAGTCCTTTTTCACAGCGCCAAAAATCTAAACTACGCATGGTGATTTCTTGGCCTGCTGGCGCGATACCCATCCAACCATTTTCAGAAATGGTGGCTGTCATTCCTGGCCAAGCGGTAAACCCTACGTATTCACCGTCACTAAAAAAATGTCCTCCCTGGGCATCTCCCACTCGATTCGGCATACCGTTTAAGAAGGGAATTTGATGCCAGTTTCGAAAGCCTTCGATACCACGGCAAGTACCAATGCCGGACGGGCCGTACCAACTACATTTGGGATGCCAAAAATGATCTAGCTTCATGGCTGCCACACCACCCGTCGCATAGTGGCCCAGGTGATCACACATATCGCCCACTAGCTTTAAGCTTTTTTCGGCCTTATCTAGGGTTCGTCGTTCATCATTTAGGCCATCCTGACTCGCGGGGCCAGGCACATGCCACTCTCGCCCCAAGCTTGGAGACATAGGCCAAGCGTTAGCTTGCATCATCACTTCGGGTATGTCCCACAGCGCCTGCATTTCGACTATTTTATCACCTTCAATTTTATAAAACTCATGAAACCGCATGCTGACTTGGTGACCTGTAGGGAGGATATCCAACCAAGGCTTAACAAAGCCCCCGGTGTAATAACCACAGCAGCCCACCCAGTTACCTTTGCCGTCATTACCGGCGACCACAATAGTATCGCGTCGCTCTAAATCCGGAATGGCATTTTGTAATGGCGCATAAGCCTGCTGATAAAGAGCATCAGCATTGCTTAGGGTTTCAAAAGGAAAACACAGTTGAATCTTGGCATCGGTAGAAAATAGCTCACGTATTACACACTTAACATTTTCCGGGTCATAGTCGTACAAAGCGTTACTTAAAACCTTAACAAGATCTTTGTTATGTCTAGCCACATCAACCATCATTTGTCTCCTGCACGACTTAATGTCTGTTTTTCTATTTCTGTTACGCCATGAGATTTAAACCAATTAAGGTCGCGTTTTACAGCTTGTTGAAAATCACCGTTCGTAAATAAGTGTTCATCACTTTGATAACTAAAAAAATTAAACAACTTGTGATGTCGAGTGAGCTGATCAGCCAACACAAGTGCATTGTGATAAGGAGTCGCTTTGTTTGTCAATTTTTAAACTGCATCCCACTATTAGAGATACATTAGCGACAAACGCCACCATCAATATTTTTAAAGCCGACCTCATAATCAAACCTGTAGCAATAATTTTATTATCATTAATTTGTAGTTGGCTTTGAGTATCGTCTAAAGGACTTATCAATATAACTAAGCTTCGATAACTAGGTTGAAAAACCCGAAATACTCTCAGTAACCGACTCCCCTCCTCCGTGACCTTAAATCATTGCACGACGCTTCTCATACCCACCATAGAATAGCTATTTGACACTTTGCTGACTTCGAATGCAATAGTATATCTGTTAGGTTTTACCGGTACTCAAAAAAGCCATAATCATTACCTACGTACGAATATATTTACAGGATCAGAATTTTAGATTTTCAATCAGCGGACCGAGATATCTTTCGTATTTTTTCCAAGCCATTACCGAATCTTTATAAATAGGTTGGCGTACTTGGCTGGCGCTGGGCGTTCTAATCATGCGTTTCGAGTGATGGAATTCCAGCACTGCATCATCGTAAGGCAAATCGAGAAACTCCAGAACCCTTCGGCACTGACCCTCAAGGTCAGCAACAGTATCTTCATAGCAAACATCCAGAATTCTTTTCGGGAACAAACGCTTCCATTCGGAAAGTAACTGGCAATACTCATTGTACTGATGGGCCAGTGCTTCGAGAGAGTGGGAATAGCTTTGTTCTCCACCAAAGGGAAGTTTGTAAATCGAAAAGCAAGTATCGACGGGGTTCCTCACACAATTAATAAATCTGGCCCCAGGAAGAATTGTCGCCAACAAACCCACATGCTGAAAATTAAGCGGCGTATTATCTACCAACCTCAACTTATCACGCTCAGGATCTGGGTAACGTCTCAGGTATTCCTCACCTAAGAATGCCAACTGTTGCCCCGACAATTTCTCTAAGCCTTCGGGGTAATGAACTCCCGTTAACTCATAAACACTCTGCGCCACATCGTAGCCATAGCTAACTTCCCCCAAATTACAGACATCAGGGTGGGAGGCCAAAATCTGACCTGTCAGGGTATTTCCGGACCGAGGCATACCCACAACAAATACTGGCCGCCTATCCATCTGATCTTCCGGTATCATACAACCCATTGCTTTTGGAATTTCTGTCAACAAGGTTCGATAATAATTTTCCCGGCCTTCTTTATCATAAGGGTTTGAAACCGCTTTAATCGCATTGGCTGCTGACCACATAGCAAACGCCTTTTCTCGATCTTCCAGCTGATCACTCGCATGTGCCAACCCAAACAACAAATAACGTTTGTCTTTATTTTTCAGACTCCCTTGCGCCAGCACTGACTCCATTGCAGCAACTTCTTCCTGTGTGGACTGCCTTCCTTTTAACTGCGCCAATTGATAATGTGCCGTTGCATTGTTCGGCTTAATTTGAATTGACTTCAATAGTAACTCTTCTGCAGATTGCAGATCACCCATTTGCTCTTTAAGCAAACCTATTGCCTCATAGGCGTCGGCATTGTTTTTATCCAATTCGATGACCCTAGTGAACAGCGCCATTGCCTCTACAGATTTTTCTATTTCCCGATAGCTATGCGCCAATTTTATCATTAAGGAAATGTCGTCCGGCTGAAGCGACAGCGCCCTTTTGTAGTGAGTCGCCGCCTTATCAAACCGCCCCTGCTCCACGTATATTTCAGCGATATTAATTTCTGCTTTTGAAGAAGAAGGGTTTAATTTCAAAGCTCGCTCCGCAGCAGCCATCGCAGCCTGAAAATTTCTGACCTTTTTCAGTGCCGATGACAGATTACTCCACGCCTCAAAATAGCCACTATCTAGCTCAACAGCTTTTTTGAAATAAGTGGCTGCTTCTTCTGCCTTCTTGTCATCGAGCAATAGACTACCTGTAACGTTAAGCGCCAACGGATTACCCGGGTTTAATTCAAGCGATTGTCGAGCTGCCTTTAAAGCCTCACCCGCTCTCCCCAGACCTTTCAAGCCGAGCGCATAATTAACAAGCGCCTGCGGATCGTTACTGCGAATACCCAATGCCTTTTCAATGAATTTCACTGCGTCCTTAAAACGGTTTGAGTTCACGCAGATAGCAGCCACTAAATTCAGAGCATGTATATTCTCAGGCTCCGCGTCCAGAACAGTACGGTAGATTTTTTCAGCAGAAGATAAGTCCCCTCGCTGCTGTAATTGGTGCCCATGTTTTAACTGCTCTAATACCGTACTCAACGTTTTACCATCTCCATAAATCAGAAACAAAAAAGCCTCGCAATTGCGAGGCTTCACATTAGAGTAAAATGCCAGCCTTAGGCAAGACTAGAAATCATATGCGGCACGAATACCCCAAACACGCGGGTCGTTGAAGTCAGCAACAGCGCGAGCACCACTATAGGAATCGGTACCCGTGATAACATCTTCATCTGTCGCATTATTGACGTAAGCCTGAACAGTAAACATGTCATCGGCAGAATACCATTTAACACTCAGATCAACAGTAGTGTAGCTATCCTGTTTCGACCAGAAGTAATCCACTGGCGTCGTTTTGTAATCATCCGAGTAGTAAACAAAAATACCAGGGACGATAGTACCGGCACGGTCCAAACTGATCTGATAAGACACACCCAGATTCAGAGTCATATCAGGTGAATAAGGTGTATCTTCACCCTTCAAATCGTAGAAACCATCACTGGCCAAACCATCATCTTCGGTATAAGGATTCTGTTTCCGGAATTTACCAAATTCAGAGTTATCCAGAGCCAAACCACCTGTCACTTTCAGGTTTTCTATTGGCTGCCAAACCATGTCAACTTCAACACCTGAAGAGTCCATATCACCCCCCGGTACTGAATCAGAGGTAAATACATTATTTACCAAAACCAACAGCGACGTAGTCAAGCCTTTATAATCAGCCTGATAATAGGTCGCATTCAGAGTCATGGCGCCATCGAGCAGCGTACTCTTTACGCCAATCTCGTAGGAGTCTACTTCAGTCCCATCTAACAGATTACCTGTTGTAGATTGAGTTTTGCCGGAAATATAACCGGTCGAAGCAGAAGCAAAAACCATCACATCATCCGATATGTTGTACTGGGCCGCCACACGGTAATCAACAGTGTCATCGTCACCTTCGTTGAAATAAGGCGAACGCCAGTGCGGGTATGGCTCTGTAGAAAAACTCGGACCGCTATTGTTCCCTAGTGTAGCTGCGACAGGGGAAAGCCCTTCTGAAGTTCGCTCATCTTCGCTATAGCGAAGGCCCACAGTCACTGTTAGATCTTCGGTGAAATCGTATTCTGCTTGCCCATACAACGCTTGAGATTCAACTGTACTTTCTGAACCATGTATCCAGTGAGCCCAAGTCATATCCTGTGGATTATTCTGGTTGGTGGTCTCACCCCAAATCCAAGCGTAACTTGATTCCTCATCAAAATTGTAATAACCCGCCGTCCAACGTAGGGGGCCATCACTCAGGGAGGTCAGGTTGATATCAACCTGCAAAGACTCGGAAGTTCCCCACTCTCCTGACACGTAGCCTTTGGGCACATTATCAGAGCGATAGGCGCCAGCGATAGAAAAATCACCATCGATCATGGTTGTTGACTCATAATCGGCGTAACCAATGTTGGCTTTCAATTCAGCAAAGCCTAGATCCCACTTAAACAAGGCGCTAAAAGAATCTTCTTCAAGATCACGATTCGGGCGGAAATCAAATGCCACTTCGCGAGGGTCTGAAGAAATGAAGGCGCTAAGGTCACCATCAGAAATACTACCCGTGGTGTTTTTACCTCCACCCCAATCATCTCTCAAGCCTTGACGGATATCCAATACGCCGCTGAGGCCATTGGTTTGTCGCGTGGTTGGGTTGACGGGAATACCCATAACTTTGTGACCAAAGTCACCCGCACCGTTAGCCGTATCTTTCCAATAACCTGCCGTCAGGTTTAGGTTCATAGTATCGGAAATATCAAAATTTAATTGACCGCGAAAATATGACGAATCGGCATCTTTCAAGCCACCGCCGCTATCATAGGTATTTTCAACATAAGGGTCGCGCTCGGTATCAGTGCCGACAATACGCAAAGCAACCTTATCGGTTAAAGGCACATTAACAAAACCTTCAAATTTTCGCAGACCGTAATCTCCAGCAGTGAATGCACCACCATAAGACATTTCCTCAGTATCTGGTTTGACGGTAATGACATTGACCAAGCCACCTAGCGTATTACGACCAAACAGGGTTCCCTGAGGACCTCGCAGAATCTCTACACGGTCTATATCAATAAAACTGGCAAGCCCCTGTGCAGAACGAGGACGATACAGACCATCGTTATAGATAGGCACAGCCACATCAGTAGTACCCGCAGAACCAGCACCTCGCATAACAATACTCGGCGTATTACCCACCACCCGGATTTTCATACCCGGCGTGGTTTTTTCCATAGTAACCACCGATTCAACACCCAGAGCAATGAGCGTATCACCTTGAACAGACGTCACAGAAAGCGGAACATCCTGAAGATTAACTGCACGCTTTGTGGCCGTGACAATAACCTCTTCCAATACCAGCGTAGATTGTGCCATTGCTGAATTTGCTGCGAGAACAGCCGCGATCGAAGATGCTAGCACAGAACTTTTAGCTGTGAACATTGAACCCATATTAGTCTCCCAAGTAATTATTGATTGTGATGCTTAATGTCGTTCTGATTGAATTAATCAGCTTTTTCCATAATATCGAATTGCATTTTGTACTTCGAATGCAAAAAAAGTCAACCTCAATATTAATTAGTTTGATTTTAACTGTGTCAAAAGCTTTTAGCCTGAGGTGATCTTTCAAGCGATTTATAGTGAACCGACAGCAACAACAAAAATTTATTGCTAATATTCAATAAGTTAAAGAAACCCCAATTATAGATGTTTTCTAATTCAGGCAAGTTACAGGCTTTAGATAAAAAGATTTTTTTGACTTCGAAGTAAATTAATTCCGATAAACAGCGTAAATCTATTCCCGATTATCCTATGAAACGACCTTAGGTAAAGACAATTGATAGCGCATCGCGATAAATCGGGGGGCGATTGCCACTGAAGCAACTATAACGATTTGCCACTGCTCGCTAATAGGAAAATGGTCGGCTAATAGCATAGCCCCCCCCCCAGAAGAGAGGGGATAGCATAGAAGTTCGCCCGCAAAATCAGCGGAATCTCTCCCAGTAATACGTCGCGAATAACCCCACCACTGCCGCGGAAGCCAACACCCAAACGGCTTACGCTTGAACAGCAAGCGGTAATGCAAGCTTAGTCGCTACCAGAAGTTAATGGTCGTCCGCGATAGTACTGCGGGCTGTTATCCTCTGTGATACCCCTCATGATAGATCGGCGGTAGTTTATTGGCATCCATTAACCACTCTTGAACGAGCGGTCTATTTAATAGTTGCCTCATCCATTCAGCGGTCAACGGCCAATCATTGGTCACAGGGTGATGCAACTTCAGTCGTAACACAGAGGGAACAAACGCAATGTCAGCCAGTGAATAATCACCGACTAAATAAGGTCCACCGTGATCTGCCAGTTCCGTTTCCCACATTGAATAGATACGTTCTGCACTGGCTTTTTCATCGGCACTGAGCTGTTTCTTATTGGGATAAAAAGAGCTTTCAAAAGAAAGACCAGAACAAATGTTTCCAAAGGTGGAATGTTGCCAGGCTATCATCGAACGAGCTCTAGCCCGCAATTTGATGTCTTTCGGCAATAACGATGACGTGCCGAGCTCATTGGCGTATTCCATGATCGCAGAGGAATCGTAAATCACAAATCCATTATCAACGAATACCGGCACGGCTGCCGCGGGGGATATTTCTGCAATTTTAGCCAAGTTTGCCCACCGTTGTGGCCGACGGATGTCAACATCGACCTCCTCAAACTCAACCCCCTGTTCTTTCAATGCGAGCCACGCTCTGAATGCCCAACTGGATGCGTTCCGAGTACCTGAATATAAGATGCGAGACATTTTAAACCCTTCTAATGTTGATTGTGATTAGTGTTTTAACGGAGGACATCTTAATCACGTATTGATAACGAAACGCTGCAAAAAATACTCACCGAGGTATGCTATACTGCAATTTTAGTTCTTATAAGAGTATTTTCTGCGCAATGGATACATTTGATCGTCAAATCCTTAGATCGCTACAAAATAACTGCCGCTTATCGACTGACGAACTGGGTAGTCAAATTGGCCTTTCTGCGACAGCCTGTCAACGACGAATAAAAAAGCTGAAAGAATCTGGGAAGATCACTAAGGAAGTCGCTATCCTCGATGGAATTCACGTCGGCAACTATGTCACCGTGATAGTGGAGGTAACATTAAAACAGGGCTCAGCTAATAATATCGACAACTTTAAGAAGCGAGTCCTGAGCCACCCTCAAGTTCAACAATGTTATTACGTCACCGGCGACAGAGATTTTCTATTAGTCGCTATAGCGGAAAATATGCTGGAATACGAGAAGCTAACCCGAGAGCTTTTTTTCGCTGATTCAACAATACAAAAATTTCAATCCACCGTCGTCATGGAGAATGTCAAAGTAGGACTGGACATTCCATTGTGATTACTGGTTTGGTATATACGAGCGGTACTTTTTGAACGTGATCGAGCGAAGTCCGCTAACCCAGTAAAATCCACGATGAGCTTATTACGAATCAATAAAAATAGTACAATCTAACTTAAACGCATCGGGAACCACAGCGCAAATCCTATGTTTCGATATTGTATTGAAAAAATCTGGCTCGAACACTCATGACTGATTTTAAAGATGGTTATCTGGAAATCGCGGGCGTTAACTTACATTATGTTGAGGCAGGCTCAGGTCCCCTCATTATTTTCTATCATGGATTTCCGCTGTTCTGGTTTTCCTTTCATCATCAGATGACTGCTCTCAAAGATCATTTTCGAGTGGTTGCAGTGGATGGTCCGGGGATAAATCTCTCTTCAAAGCCAGAGGACCTGTCTTTATATAAACTACCCAATCTTACTTACCAATTAGATGAACTTGCCAAGCACCTGATAGGCGATGAGAAATTCTATCTGGTTGGTCATGACTGGGGCGGCGCGCTTGCCTGGTCATACGCCCAGCAGTATCCACAACGCCTTCATAAGGTTGTTGGAATTAACGCTCCACCCACTAACCAGCTTCTTGGCTTACTTGAAAATAACCCAGATCAACAGACTCGTTCATCGTACATGTTCAGTATGCGAAGCGGTAAGCAACACCGAAAAATCACTGAGAACGGCGCAAATTTACTCTGGAAAAACGCCTACAGCAGTCTACGTAAATTACCGCACTTTACGGCAGAGCACGATGAAATATTCCGTCAGGGGTTAGCACAACCGGGCACGGTTGATGGTGGAATTAATTGGTACCGCGCCAATATCCCTGAACTCGATCAGATTAACGATAAACACTTTTGGCCATCCCGAACGGCTAGTACCGACGTACCTGGGCTGCTCATCTGGGGAGAAAGAGACGACACTTTTGTGCCCTCCTTCATCGACGACCTGCCTCTTTTTGTTTCGGATTTACAGGTTCGCCGGTTGCCGGGGCTTGGGCACTCACCGATGCTTGAAGACCCCGAACAGGTGAATAATATTCTCCGGGAATTCTTCAGCAGCTAGTACTTTCCCAAGTAATCAATAGTGAAGAAGGCGCTGGTAAGCCGTCTATTTTCTCCAGCTGGACGAACAGAGACATCAAACAGTGATTGCGGCGATATCGGTTTTATAAAGAGTCGACGTTGCAGAGGATACAGAGATAATGAAAGCAGTAAGACTATCCCGGAAGATTCATAAATGGATGGCCTTGATTGTCGGTATTCAGTTGTTTTTGTGGGCATTGAGTGGTTTTTATATGGTGGCGGTCCATATCGACATCATCCATGGTGACATGCTGGTGAAAAATATGCGCCAAACTGTGGGGAACGTTACCGGAAAAAAAGTCGCGCTAAGTTTATCAATGAATCAAATTGCGCAACGTTATCCCAAGACTCACACCATCACTCTAAAATCCCTTCTGGGCAACCCTGTCTATCTGATAAAGAGCCAATCAAATACTGACCTGCTGGATGCCGAAACCGGTGAACAATTATCGCCACTGAGCCGGGAAACCATTTTAAAAATCGCTCGCTATCACTATGCAGGAGAAGGCCAAATTCGCCTAGCTGAACAAATGGATGGCCATCCTGATACTGAACTTCACCGTGAACCCAGGTCCAAGTGGCGGATAGATTTTGATGACGGATGGAATAGTAGCTTTTATATAGATCCCAGTAGCGGGCAATTTATAAAACGCCGCCATACCCTGTGGCACATTTTTGATTTTTTATGGATGCTGCATATAATGGATTATGACGAAAGAGACAATGTGAACAACACGCTACTTCAAATCTTTTCAGTAGCTGGAGTATTATTTGCCAGCAGTGGCATTTGGCTGCTGTTTTACAGTTTCAAAAACAGTCGGCCAATAGAGAAAACGATTTGATTTTCTTCCGCAAGCTGCATAAATGGTTAGGGCTGCTTATCGGGCTTCAACTGTTGGTTTGGCTAGTCAGCGGTATGTTGATCAGTTTATTTGACAGCAGTATTGTCTCTGGTCGCCATGCTAAGCAGACCTTAGGTACCGGTCCACCTCTCACACTCTACGATAAGATTTTGCCACCCTCAAAATTGCCGGTTGATCTGTCAAAAGTAGACTCCATAAGCTTGGAGAGCTTTCTGCTAAGCCCGATTTATCGCGTGGTACAAAACCACCAGAAGACGATATTTAACGCCATCACTGGCGAGCAATTTATTATCGATCGACAACTCGCCGAACAAATTGCGCTCAACAGTTATAGCGGGTCAGGTAGTTTGATAAACACAGAGCAACTAGGAAAAGGTTCCGAAGAAATAAGGGGAATAACGACTGCGTTGTGGCGGTTGGATTTTGACGATGATGTTGCAACCCGGGTCTATATATCCGTCGCCGATGGACACGTGGTGGCACACCGTAATGATCAATGGCAGATCGTAGACTTTTTGTTGATGCTGCACTTCATGGACTATTCGCGTGACGATAGCTTCAATAACCCGCAGGTCATTGCCGTCGGCTTTGCTACTTTGTGGTTATCCATGTCAGGTTTGTTACTGGTTTTTGGTAGCTTTTCTCGCGCCGATTTTCTGTGGTTGCCGGGTATAAACGCTGGCGGTGTACAAGTCACCGTGGCAGTCAGTTCTTCCAGCCATAGCGTACGGGATACCAGCGTCCATGCCTCTCTGTCTTATTATGCAGGTTTGTCACAAGTCGGTATCACATTAGCGTCCAACTGTGATGGATCAGGTAGCTGCGGGCTATGTAAGCTGCGCTACCAAAAAGCGCCCCCGACTGATACGGCTGTCGATCGCGAGCGGCTTAGCAAAACTGATTTGGCCAATGGCGTACGGCTGGCTTGCCAGCACTATCCTCGCGATGGCGACGATATTCTGATCCCCGATAGCGCTTTTCACGATACGCTGCAATGGGGCGAAGTCATTTCAAGTCGTTGGTTAACACCAATGCTCAAAGAAATACGCCTGCGACCGGATGCACCTTTGCAATTTAGCGCGGGTGACCACCTTCAATTTCAAGTGCCAGCCTTCGAAACCAACCGCGAAAAACTGGCTGTTCCCGAGATGCACGCTCACTTATGGGACGCGTTATCACTACCGGATAGATGGCAAAGTCAGGACCAATTGCTCCGCACTTATTCGTTAGGCACAGCACCATTGGTAACAACAAGCCGGTCCTCAGACACCGTCTCCACTCAACCAGACATTGAGCATAGGGAACCGCAACAGGAATT
>ENA-OSET01000676-OSET01000676.1-sediment-metagenome-genome-assembly--contig:-NODE-676-length-37337-cov-3.302952_pt1 | contig 37337 bp, 36 predicted proteins | sample MGYA00237882_ERZ534229 | MGnify/ENA primary metagenome ERZ534229 (study PRJEB26408, sample SAMN06266212) | sediment metagenome | isolation source: Hudson Canyon methane seep mesocosm | place: USA:Hudson... | reverse complement strand
AATTAAAATCGACCCCTGAGTTCAAAAACATGAAGCTCGTAATAATGAGCTCAATTACTAGTCGAGGTGATGCACAGTATTTCTCTGAGCTCGGTTTCCAGGGGTATTTCCCCAAGCCAGCAACTGCCTCGGATCTTTTTGCTGCGCTGTCAGTGCTCGCCGATGACGGAAAGTTATTACAGCAGGCAAAACCATTAATCACTCAACATTACGTGAATGGTTTGAGTGATACCGATGAAGGGGGGATTCCGGACTGGCCAGAAAATGCCAGGATTCTGTTGGTGGAAGATAACAAAATTAACCAGCAGGTTGCGTTAAACCTTCTCGAGGATATTAATCTCACCGCCGACATAGCCGCTGATGGCGTCGAAGCTCTGCGCTGTCTCAAAGAGGCTTCGGACGGGAAACCGTATACTCTGGTGCTGATGGATTGCCAGATGCCGGAGATGGATGGTTACGAAGCCACGCGGGAGATTAGAGCGGGCAGAGCCGGTGGCGCTAACAGTCGGGTGCCGATACTCGCAATGACCGCCAACGCAATGGGAGGTGACCGGGAGAAATGCCTGGAGGCGGGAATGAGTGATTATATTAGTAAACCGATAGATCCCGATAGGTTAGACAAGTTAATCATGAAGTGGTTATTGGCGCCGGAGATCGAGACCTAGGGCGCCCAAATTTTTCCTATCTGTGTTCCTCCCTTTATCCCAGCAGGTGAAACTGGCTTTCCATGCCGCGATCCCGTGTCGGTATGAGTTTTTGATACTCTTCTGAATGGTACCAGTTCTCAGCACTTTCACGGTCCGGGAACTGGATCAGCACCTTAGTTTGAAAGTTAGTGCTTCCGTGCAGGGAGTGAATGGGGCCTTTAGCAATAAACTCACCGCCAAAAGGCACCAGTGTTGCGGCGGCCAGTGCGCTGTAGGTGCTCAATTGATCGGTGTCGGTAGGTGTCAGGTCAACAGTAATATAGGCGTTCATTGATGAATCTCCGTAGTGGCTTAGTGTTGACATAGCGTAATTGAGGGATATTATCTCTACAATAGCCACTATTTGAACTGACTGTTTAATTATATGAACAATATTAAAATGCTACCGGCCTTGCTAATGTTCGCAGAGGTAGCGAAACAAGGCTCGTTTACCCTGGCCGCTAAGCAAATAGGCATGAGTAAATCCGCTCTCAGTCAGCAGTTAAAGCGACTGGAACAGAACATCGGCCAGCAACTGCTGTCGCGCAATACCAGGGGAATGTCTCTCACTGCGGCGGGTGAAAAATTACTCGCCCGTTCGGAGTTGCTGCAGGATCAGGTGAATCTGGCCTTTGAAGAGCTGTCTTCCAGTAAAGAGGCCCCGTCCGGTGTCTTTGCGTTAACAATTCCCCACTCCTGTGAAAAAGACATTGTGTTGCCCGCACTGCAGCAGCTTTGCCTGGAGTTCCCGCTTATTGAGCCCCGGGTATTAGTCAGCGACGAACCCAAGGATTTGATCCAGGAAAATATGGATTTGGCGATATATGCGGGAGAGTTGAAAGACAGTAATTACAGGGCTTTGCCAATTGGCACTGCCAGGGAAATAATCTGTGCCTCACCTGCATATTTGATGAAGCGACCGACAATACAGTCGGTGGAGAGTTTGGGGGAGCACCGGTGGATTCCAGCGCCGTGGCAAAACACCACACTCTCACTTTATAGTGAAGGCGGGCACACAGAAAAAACAGACGTTGAGGTCAAGGCTTTTGCCTCAGCCAACACATTACCTTGTGCAATCGAATTAGTGCTGCGAGATATGGGTATCGCCTTATTGCCGGAGTTTGTCGTACAGCCACATGTAAACTCGGGTCAACTTTTACGTGTTTTGCCAGACCGCGAGGGGCGGCAATGGCCATTTTATATGGTGCATCGATTTCAGCAGGAAAAACCGATTCATATCACTCGATTTTATCAATTACTTAAACACTTTTTTGCGAAAGCGACCATCGCCTAAGACGACTCATTGGGAAATAGCAGGTGAATGGTGGTTCCGCTGTTTTCCAAGCTGTCCACCAGCAGGTGTCCGCCAGCAATATGCACCAGGCCATGTACAACAGACAGCCCTAGCCCTTTGTGTTCTGCCATGTCCTCTGTTGTGTAGTAGGGGTCAAATATATTGTTGCTTTCTCCGCTTGCGATGCCGCGTCCTCCATCAGAAATAAATAGATCAAAATATTTTCCGTTGAAGTGTTTAAAACACGAAACGCATTCTCCGGCATCACACCATGTGGCTATACCGATTGTTATTTCTCCCGCTTCTTTCATTGCACTTGCAGCGTTTAAACACAGTGGAGGAAGCACTTCCTTCAATAGTTCCGCACTGACGGGTATATCGTTCAAACAAACATCACTCTGCCTTCGAATAGTAATTTTATCTGAAATAAGCAGTCGGACCTCATTGAGAATGCTGTCGAGTTCAGAGTGAAACTGGCTGAGCGTAAGCTTGTCTTCATCGGAGGAGTCGGTACTGCTACTGTTTTGGTATGACCGTTGATTGTAGGTCATCATGTCTTTCACCAGAGAGTGGCATTTCAATGCGCCACCATGAATTTTGGACAGGTAATTTTCCATCTTTTTGCTGTTTAATTTTTTTGCTTCAGTGAGTGCGAGCTCGTTGTAACCTAAGATAGCATGTAGAAGGTTGTTGAAGTTGTGGGACAGGCCGCCACTAATCTTCCTTATCGCTTCGTACTTATTAATGTGTAAGACCTGCGAATGAAGTTTGACGTTTTCCGTTTCGGCTTTTTTACGCTCCTGGATCTCCTGTCGGAGTGCCTGATTGTTTTCCTCAATGAGTTTCCGTTGTTTGTATATCTGAACAAAAACGGCAACCTTATGAATAAGAATGTTTTCATCGATTGGCTTAATTAAGTAGTCTACGGCACCCACGCTGTAGCCGTGTTCAACAAATTGGTCAGATTTCATTTCTGCGGTGATGAAGATAATGGGTGTAGCAGTATTAGTGTTCGATTGCCTCATTTTTTCGACGACCTCGAATCCATCCATGCAGGGCATTTGCACATCCAATAAGACCAGAGCAAAGGTCTTTTGAGCTAATAGTGATAAAGCTTCAGCTCCGGAATTGGCTCTTATCAGGTAATAAGCATCATTTTCCAATATGTGCTCTAAGAGCATCAAGTTGTCGGGAATGTCGTCTACCAGCAAGATATTAACGGGTTCGAGGTCTTCCTTTGATATCACTGCTCTAAGCTCCGGTGACTAGTAACTATTAAATAGTATAGTCAAGGATTCCCCGGCTTGCGGGTTTAGGACAGGGTTGTGAGCACGGCCTTAATGGCGATGTTTGACACGTCCTTCTGGTTCGCGGGGCGCTGGTGTGGCCTGGAGAATACAGCGACAGAGCCCTCTGAGAGTGTCAGGATAAAATAGGCGGCGCACTCGCGCTGTTTGTTACTGGTATGGGGGAAATACGCCTCGAGTGCTTTGCAGATCCAGCCGGTGGCGGTACGGTAAAATCGCTCTAATGTTTCTGCACCAAAGTCGTGATGTTTGGCCAATACCCAGAGTTCCAAAAATAGTGCGCTGGTCTCGGGGTCCACCGCATCGTCTAGTAACCAATTGATCAGCTGCTTCAGGTAATTCTCAGGCGTCAGGCTTTGGTCGAAACGAATCTCTGCCCGTTGGTTTTCGTAGCGCTCAAACACGCCCGAAATCAGGGCTTCCACCAGCTGCGCCTTGTTGGGGAAGTGATATGTTAAATTGCCGACACTAATGCCACAGGCTTCGGCTACTTTACGTGTGCTTAGTGTGTGATAGCCATCTGTTCGTAAAAGCCGTTCAGCGGCTTCTACAATTTGCGCTCGGGAGGCCTTGCCAAGGGCGTTGCCTTGGCGAGGTCCAGAAGCGCCCGATGCTCTCTTTGCGGGGTCTTTTTTCTTCATGTTGACATCTTAGTACACTCGTCCTAAGATGCAAGCGTTATTTCCTTACCCTAAGTACGCCCTGAAACAAAATTCAACTAAAGAGCACTTTAGAGAAATGAATGATTCGGTCAGGGCGACGACGATGAGAGATGCCCAATGAATATACGACTCTTGAATGAAGACGATACCCTCGAGGATTTCACACCCCGAGACATTACCCTGAACGGGGTAAGCAAAACTGTACATGTTGCGGGCTCGGGTCCGGCGGTTATTGTTATGACAGAAATGCCGGGCATTAGCCCCCACGTGGCCCGCTTTAGTCGGTGGGTGCGCGATGCGGGTTTTACGGTTTACATGCCCTCACTTTTTGGGCGCGACGGAGCGGTTCAAAGTGCCGAGGAAGGCGCTGCCGTATTCCAGCGGGCCTGTGTCAGTGCAGAATTCCGTGCCTTCGCGGCCAACCGGTCCAGCCCGGTGACACAATGGTTGCGAGCACTGGCCAAACAGGCACATGAAGAGTGTGGCGGGCCGGGGGTGGGTGCAATTGGTATGTGTTTTACCGGCAATTTCGCACTCTCAATGATGCTGGAATCTGCGGTACTGGCACCCGTGCTCTCTCAGCCTTCTCTACCACTGGACGACCCAGCCGGCATTGAGATTGCACCGGAAGAAATTGCTGCCGTTCGTGAGCGTTTGGAAAAGGAAGACCTCACGGTCATGGCCTATCGGTTTGAGGGTGATCAGTTCTGCAAGGCGCAGCGTTTTGCCGCCTATGAGGAGGCGCTGGGTGACCGCTTTATCGCGCGAGTATTACCCGATAGCGCGGCCAACTCGGACGTTCCTCCGTTTTTTGAAAAACACGTTACGAGCCCTCACAGCGTTGTCACTTCTCATTTGATTGATGAGGAGGGGCAGCCAACCGTGCTGGCCCGCGATGAAATATTGTCGTTTTTCGCCAGTCGCTTGAACGATTAGAGGGCAATAGAGAAAAACCAGAACCGTCGTTTCCCCTGATTACTCGGCCTCACCACCTGGTGAGGCCTTAGTGTGTTGTACTGAAGGGGTGCTTTGTGGGAAGAACTACATTCTTTGTCTATAGTTCATTACAGTATATTCCCTTATTGTATAGTCGGTCATCCCAGCATGATTAGTAATATCGTGAATCCTGTCTAACATGGAGGACCATGGGGCGACAGACGACATCAGGCATCTCTCTATCACCAGTCAGTTTGCCATTGACATGCTCTCGCTTGAGTCGGTTAAAGAGGTCTGGTGGCATTTAGCGCGCAATGTTGTTGCCAAACTGGGTTTTGTAGATGTCGTAATTTATCAACTCGATGAACCTGCCCAACTACTGCGTCAGGTTGCAGCCTATGGCAATAAAAGTGCCTCCGATGATGAAGTTGCCGATCCTATCAGTATCCCGGTGGGTGCAGGTGTTGTAGGTCGGGTCGCCGCTGATAAAGTAGCATTGCGCATAGACGATACACGTCAATACGAAGGTTATATTGTTGACGATGAAACCCGCCTGTCAGAGCTGGCAGTTCCACTGTTGGTAGACGGAAAACTCATTGGCGTAATCGACTCCGAACACCCGGAACCCCACTTTTTCACCGACGCTCACATTAATACTTTGACCGCGATTGCATCTATTGCCTCTGTAAAAATCTCTCAGAAAATGATGGTTGATGCCTTGCAGGGGAGTATAGAAAAGCTGGAGAGAAGCAGCAAAGTTCAGAATGTTTTGTTTGAAATTGCGGAGCTGGTGTTCAACGCCGATACCCTTGAGGAATTCTACAGTGGCGTGCACCGGTGTATTGCCACGCTGACTTTTGCTGAAAACTTTTACATTACCCTGCGATCTGAAGATGAGCAATCGCTGGAATTTCCTTATTACGTAGACGAGTATGAAGGTTGTGTGCCAGACGGGCTGATGCCGATTGATCAAGATGAGCCTACCATTACCAGCTACGTGATGCGCGAAAATAAGCCCTCTCTTTTTTACCGGGATGAAATTGTTAGATTAATCGAAAAGAATATTTTATTTATTCAGGGAAAGCTGCCTGAGGCGTGGCTGGGTGTGCCCTTTGGCGACAGGGAAAATCGAGGCATTGTAGTAGTGCAGAGTTACACTGAGTCGTTTCTCTTTGACGACGAAGACAAGCAGCTGCTGGCGTTTGTTGCCCATCATATCAGCAGCGCGCTGGAGCGAAAAAATTCTGCCATTCGAATGAAGTTTTTGGCTTTACATGACCCTTTAACGAATCTTCCCAATCGAGAGCTGTTTAATGATCGGGTTCACCAGGCAATGCTCTCCTGTGAAAATGAGCGTCGAACCCATTTGGCGATTATGTTTGTTGATCTCGATAGATTTAAACAGATCAATGATACCTATGGTCATGTTGTTGGCGATAAGCTGCTTATTGAAGTCAGCAGCATAATACTCGGCTGTATAAGAATAACCGATACCCTGAGTCGCTTAGGGGGGGATGAATTTGCCATTCTGCTGGAAGATTCCGCTGGGTTGGCGCCAGCGGAGGCGGTTGCCAAGAAAATCATCTCAGCATTTGATCGGAGTATTTCTATCGGTTCGGTTGAATTAACCGCGTCAGTGAGTATTGGTATCGCAGAATATGTGATCGGAAGCGAAAACAAAGATGCCTTATTCTCTCAGGCCGACAATGCCATGTATCAGGCAAAACTTAGGGGAAGAAATCAATATGTCGTCTCTGCAGGAAACTCAGACAGCCGGCAGTTGACGATTGCGAAGCTTTTCCATGATTTCCCTCAGGCATTATCTGAGGGTGAATTTTATTTTGAATATCAACCCTTGGTGCACTTAACAACAGGAAAGTTATATGCGGTAGAGGCTTTGGTGCGGTGGCGGCACAAGACGCTGGGTGAAATACCACCCATGTTATTTATTCCGGAGTTGGAGCGTTCTGGGCAAATTGTTTTACTGGATCAGCATGTGATTGGTCTTGCCTTAGAGGTCGTCTCTGGCTGGTCAGAATGGATTCCCAAGTCGTTTAAAATTAATGTCAATGTTTCTACCGCGGGCATATCGTCACAAAAACTGGTGTCGCAGCTTGAAACAAGGTTTACCCAGCGGTCTTCGCCGGTAGAAAAATTATGTTTGGAAATTACAGAAGAAAGTCTTGCTGCAAACATTGGGGTTGTCCAAAAGAATATGAGTCGATTAAGGGAGATGGGCGTCTGCCTCGCCCTGGATGACTTCGGTACGGGATATTCCTCTTTGAGTTATCTGCACCAATTCCACTTTGATGTTCTAAAGATAGATAAGAGTTTCATTGAACGTTTAGGACAGGGAAAAGATAACGGTGTCATCATTGAGTCGATTGTCAACATGGCGCGATCACTGGGAATGTCTACTGTAGCTGAAGGTGTTGAAACGGCTGAACAGTATAAAAGCTTAATACAGTTGGGCTGTCTGGATGGTCAGGGTTATTATATGGCTCGGCCGCAGAGTGAGAGCGGTATAAAATCGCTGATTGAGAAAGGCTTGCCGTTGATTGCTGGAGACGATTAAAGTGTTGGGCCTTACTGCGCTTCCATCGATTGGTAGGCAGCCTCAAGGCGTTGTAAAACTTCGGCTGCGGCGGGTGTTTTTTTGCTGACCAAAAAGTGCAGGTTCAGTTTGTATATCTCCTGGGAGTCGAGTGTGGGTGCGCCCATTTCTTTGGTGACGGTCTCGACCGCATTTTTGTAACCTAGAAAATAATCGGCCCGGCCGCTGTGAAGCATTTTTACTGCGTTACTATGTTCGGCTGATCGATGTAGAATGATTTCTCCCTGTTGTTCCAGTGTTTCCAGATGTGTGATGAGCCCACCGTAGTTGTATCCATTTTGGATGACAAATCGATTTCCGGGCCACTGTTCTTTGGTGATAGGTAATGTTTTGTGTGATGCGGCGTAAAGCCGAAGCTCGATATGCCTCATGGCCTCTTTACTGTAGAGAACCCGGTTTTTATATTCTTCCGTAGTTTTAAGGCCCATATAAAAATCGACTTCACCGCTGGCAAGAACGGTATAGAGCCGCTTGGGAGGATAACATTTCAAGGTGTGTTTGAAGCCCGCTCTCGTCGATACCTGCTTTAGTAATAAAACATAGGTGCCTGTAATTGTGTCATCTTTACAAGAGTAGTTGGGCGGAAAATCGAGAATTCCAATGTGTAGGGTTTGAGTGATTTGGCTGGGATCGGGGGCCGCCCCTATTGTCAGTGACAGCATCAACAATGCGGGCAATAAGATGTTTTGCATTGTGGAGGTCGGCCTCATTTCCTGTTCAGGTGGGGTTATGTTGTTCTTAAATAGAGATTAGCAGAATATGGCGGCGTGAGGCAGGGCTGCTTGAGTCTGGCGTGTTATGTGTTTGCACATTCTGAGGGTTTTTGGGGTAGACTCTGATTTAAAATAATGGAGGATACCTATGTTTCGCAGCACTTCAGTGGCCTTTTTGGCTGTGTTTACCCTATTACTTGCTGCCTGCTCTGACCGCGGCACAGAGCCCGCTGTCTCGGTGGAGGGGCCTGACAGTACCGAGTCTGCAGAGAAGGCTCACTCAGAGGGCATCCATTGGTATAAAGACAGCATCGACGAAGCATTTGCCAGTGCTAAGGCCCAGAACAAACCCCTGTTTCTTTATTGGGGGGCGGAGTGGTGCCCTTATTGCCACGAGCTGAAGGCCACCATCTTTATTCGCGATGAATTCATCGCCTTGTCCCGCCAATTTATCGCGCTAGACATGAGTAACGGCAATGCTGAAAACATTCGTTATGCCGATAAATTCAAAATTTATGGCTTGCCAACGGTGATCGTATTTAACCCGGAGGGTCAGGAGTTGACTCGCATTGCCGGAGGCATGGATATTCAACAGTACGCCAGCGTTCTTGAACTGACCTTGAATGCGCTGCGGCCAGTGGCACAATTAGTGGCGACCGTTCAGGCAGGTGAGGCGCTGTCAGATAGCGACTGGGAATTGTTAGCGGGTTATTCCTGGAGCCAAGACAGAGGGCGAGCCTTGGGCGATCAGCAGGTCAGTAAGGTATTAAATGAAATCGCCAATGCTTGCCCGGCTCACTTGTCGGTGGCGAGAAGCCGTTTGCAGATGGCGGCCCTTGGCGCCTGGTTTGAAGAAGAGGAAGAGACTCGAGAGAGTGCACTGGCTCAAACACACCTCGGTGCGGTGGAGTCTGTGCTTGCCAATGCAAGTTTGAGTCAGGCCAACTTGACGGCACTTGCCTATCTGGGCACCGACGCGGTGAATGTATTGGCGAGTGGAGAGCGGCAGCAACAACTGCAAAGTCAGCTCGTCAATTTGTTTCAGGCGGGTGTTGAAAATGCCGATTTCAATGTGCTCAAGCGCGCAACGATTCTCTCGGGCTGGTCTGAAGTGGTCACCGCTTTGTTGGCTGACGGGCAGAGCCTTGCACAGAATCAGGTAGATTGGGGCAAGGCACAGGCCGATGCTCTTTTAGCGACCTTGGGTCCTTACCAGACTCACGCGGGAGTGAATAGCTTGTGGGGTGTGTACTATGAAGTTGGTTTAGAAGCCGATGCACGCAACACACTACTGCATGGCATTAAGGTATCTAAAGCGCCTTATTATTTTATGTCAGGTATGGCCTACATAGAGCGTAAAGCTGAGAATACTGAAGCGGCGCTGGATTGGTATCGCAAAGCTTGGGAGACCACAAAAGTGCCCATGCATCGCGCCCGTTGGGGTGGTGGGTATGTGAGTCGTCTGGTCAGCATGAGCCCGGAATCAGTAGCGGATATTCGCGCTGTTAGCGCCCAGGTATTGCAAGAAATTCTTAGTCAGAATGATGGTTTGCAGAATTATAAAAGTCGCCTGGAACGAATGAATCGGAGTTTACTGGAGTGGTCCAAAACTGAGCAAGATTCTAGAGCACCGGTTCTCGCCGGATTGCGAGCGCAAATTGAGGCTGTTTGTTCGGATGAAAACAAAAGTGCCGATGTGGAGTCACCCTGCACTCAGTACTTTTTGACAGATGTTTGAAGTCATTCGTAGGAAATCAAAACGCTGACCTGAGCCCGGCGATTTATCAGGGCTCATTGTTATGCTGTTTCCTGCGTCTTTTCCAGGTCAAGGCCATCGATGAAAATCTCCACCCCTGCCAGTGCCTGGGCCTTCCAGTCCGACATGTCTACCAGTTCCGCGACTGCGTGATGTTTCAGGCTCACGCTGCCGTGCAGTAGTGCCCAGACCCGTACAGCGGCCTGCTCTCTGCTGTGCTGGCTGGGCAGGGCCGGAAACACCTTGGCAACCAGGTCTGTCAGGCTGGCAAAGGCTCTAATCGCTTCTTCCTTGGCTGAATTAGAGGGGGCGTAGGCCCCGTTACTTTCACCAAAAATCAGCCGATAGTGTGCCTCGTGGGTTTCGGCCAGTTGCAGGTAATTGCTGCTGGCCTGCAATACGGCATCCCGCGCCGTAAGGCCGGGCGTCAAAACATCCATCGCAATGGCTACTTGCTCAAAACCCTCGATATAAAGCGCATCCAGAATGCCCTGTTTGCCCTCAAAGTGGCTGTAAATGCCAATGGTGGACACGCCGGCCCGTTTTGCAATGGCCCTCACGCTTAACGCGGCTGTGCCCCCTTCCAGGAAAAGCTCAGACGCTGCCTCAAGAATTTTTGCTTTGTTTTGATTCATTTTGCCTTGGGTACTTGACAGGGTATAACGCTGTTATGTTTAATATAACGGCGTTATGTTGATGTGAGACTGCAGCATAACGCTTCTTTCCATCAATGAACACATTTGTAGACAAAGGTGCAGCGAAACATGACCGATATACACTTGGAAACAGACTACCTAATTGTCGGCAGTGGTGCCGTCGGCATGGCTTTCGCCGATATCTTACTGGATGAGACCGACGCAAATATTGTGATAGTCGACAAATACCCTAAACCGGGTGGGCATTGGAATGTCGCCTACCCCTTTGTGAACCTGCATCAACCTTCCGCCTATTATGGCGTCAGCTCACGCGAGTTGAGCAAGGGGCGGCTCGACCCTGTTGGTCTAAACAAAGGCCTGAATGATTTGGCGACCGGCGCTGAGGTGAGTGCCTATTTTGACGAGGTGATGCGCCACAAATTTTTGAACTCAGGTCGCGTTCAGTATTTTCCGATGTGTGAATACAGCTCGGAAGGGCGTTTTCAGTCGATGGTGACGGGGCAACGCTATACCGTTTCTGTAAAGAAAAAGACCGTGGACTGCACGTTCCTGCAAACCTCGGTGCCCTCAACCCACACACCAACGTTCAGTATTGATCCGGGTGTGCAATTTATTCCACTCAACGACCTGACTCGCATGACGGTGCCGCCTGCGGGATATACCGTGATCGGCGGGGGCAAAACAGGCATTGATGCTTGCCTTTGGTTGCTTGAGCAGGGCGTTAACCCCGATGAAATTCGCTGGGTCATGCCGAGGGATGCCTGGCTGCTGGACCGCAGGAATACCCAGACCTCGCCTGAGTTTTTTGCTGATTCCGTTGGTGCCCAGGCCCTGCAAATGGAGGCCATTGTTGACGCAGAATCTGTGACTGACTTATTTGATCGCCTGGAGGCGGCCGGCGTATTGCTGCGCATCGACAGAGATGTTCGTCCAAAAATGTTTCACGGCGCCACGATCAGCCAGCTGGAGCTCAAGGAGCTGCGGCGTATCAAAAACATTGTGCGCCTGGGGCGTGTTGAGCGTTTGGAGAAAGACCAAATTGTGTTTGAGCAGGGCACTTTACCTACCAGCCCAGACGAGCTTCATGTCGATTGTTCGGCCAGTGCAATTACTAACGCCCGAATCACAGAAGTATTTAAAGGGGATTTGATTACACCCCAAACGGTTCGATCCTATCAGCCGGTATTCAGCGCCGCCTTCATTGCGCATATCGAAGCTGCTTATGATGATGAGGCTGAAAAAAATGCGATCTGCGGTGTTGTGCCATTACCCAACCACGATACCGACTGGATCAGAATGTTCTCGGCGTTCATGATGAATCAATACACCTGGTCACAGCATCCGGAGATTGCCAAATGGTTATTGGATAATCGCCTGGACGGATTCAGCACTTTGATGAAGTCGGCGTCCCCGGATGACGAAGAGAAGCAGGCCATTATTGGACGCATTCGCGGCAATGCCATTCCCGCAGTGACCAAACTGCAAGAATTCATGGCTGAAATAGGCTAACCACAAACGGAGGTTTCCCAGTGACCCAGTTCCAAATACGAAAAGACGAGTTCACCCGTCAGCGCCTGGTAGAAGAGCCAATTCAGAGCAATGACAAACCCTTAAACCCGGGTGAGATTAGAGTAGACATTGTTCGTTTTGCCCTAACCGCCAATAACATTACTTATGCGGCCATGGGGGATATGTTGGGGTATTGGCAATTTTTCCCGCCCGTGGGTAACGACAGTGAAGGTTGGGGAGTTATTCCCGTGTGGGGTTTTGCACAAGTCAGTGAAACCAGTGTGGACGATGTGGCGGTGGGTGATCGCATTTATGGTTACTTTCCGCCCGCTAAACAGTTAACGATGGTGCCTGTTAAAGTCACCGGCGAACGTTTTATTGACGGTTCAGAACACCGCAGTCAATTGCCGCCGGGTTATAACATCTATCGGCGGATAGGCAGTGATTCTGTTCAGGATACACAAAGTGACAATGAGCGGATGCTGCTGTCTCCTTTGTTTATCACATCCTATTGCCTGTGGGACAGCTTGCAGGACAAGCAGTGGTTTGGCGCCGAGCAAATTGTGGTGGTGAGCGCCTCCAGTAAAACCAGTATTGGCCTGGCTTATGCGCTGCACGACGACCCCGAGGCGCCCGCCAGCATTGGAGTAACGTCTACCAGAAACCGCGAACTCGTGGATTCTCTGGGGCTTTACGATACCAATATCAGTTACGACGAACTGAGCGAGATTGATGCCAATCGGCCCACCGTTATTGTGGATATGTCGGGCAACAGCGATGTGCTGGGTGCGCTGCATAGTCATTTGGGTGACAACATGAAGCACTGCGTTAATGTCGGTTTAACCCACTGGGAAGAGGGAGGGGCAAATGAAGGTATTATTGCAGAGCGCAGTGAATTCTTTTTTGCTCCCGGGCATATACAAAAGCGGGTTAAGGAATGGGGGCCGCGGGCCTTCGAAGAAAAAACCTCCGCTTTTATTGAAGAGACTGCCGTTAAAAGTAGGTCTTGGCTAAAGTTGCAGACCGTTGTCGGCCTGGAGAATCTGCCAGAGGTCTATGCAGATGTCTGCGAGGGGCGTGTTGCTCCGGATGAAGGCATGATTGTAGAGCTTTAGCGCAACATCGGTTTTAACATTCAATGTTAAAACGAGAACCCTCACATCGTGCAATGCGATGTGAGGGTTTGTTGTTTGGGGGCGTCAAAATAAGAATTGCTTTTTGCTATTTGGTTAGTTAGGCTAACTAAATGAAAAGTTCAGCAACTAATTTCCTTTCGGAAGCCCATCGTTTGCTCCTCAGCCGTTTTGGTCAGATTGGTCGATTGATGGGGCGGGCCATTGAGGCCAGGCTTGCACCGGTTGGTATCACCTATCCAGAAATGCGTATTGCAGGGCTGCTGATGGGAGAGGAAAACATCACTCAAAAAGACCTGGCAGAAAAGTTAGCCGTGCGGCCAGCGACACTGTCAGTCGCCATCTCCAAGCTCGAGGCCCAGGGGCTGGTTGAACGAGTTGCCAGCCAGACCGATAAGCGAGTGAATTACCTTCACCTAAAACCGGGGGAGAAAATCACCCAGGTGGATACATTACTCAAGACACTGGAAGCCGACATCACCCAGGGAATTTCCCAAAAAGACCTGGATGTCACCGCGAAAGTGCTTGTGCAAATCATCAATAATTTTAAACGCCAGCCCTAGAGGAGAGAATCGCCATGACCTTGCTCGTTATTGGAACCGCGCTGTTTTTTGTTATGCACCTGGTGCCTTCCACGCCGCTGAAAGCACGGCTGCTGGAAAGCCATGGGGAAAAGAAATACAAGCTACTGTTTAGTGTTGTCTCGGCAGTCGGCTTGGGGCTAATCATCTACGGATTTAGTCAGACAGAGTTTGTTCCTCTGTGGGAGCCGGTCCCCTGGGGGCGAACAGCCACGCTATTGACCATGCCGCTTGCCCTTATTTTACTGGTCGCCGCAGATCTGCCCAACAATATTAAACGAGCGGTTCGGCATCCGATGTTGTTGGGGCTGACACTCTGGGGGGGAACGCACTTGATGGCCAATGGCGACCTGGCCAGCACAATAATTTTTGCCAGCTTTGCGCTCTTTGCGGTTGTGGACCTGGTGCTGGTCTCCATTGGCGGGCGAGGCAAAACCCATGCACCGGTCAGTCGCCGCTGGGATATTGCCGTTGTGGCGATTGGGCTGGCAGTGACTTTCGTTCTTTACTATTTCCATGGTTTTCTGACCGGAATGCCGCTGCGATAGCGGTTCGTTTCACCGCGAACAGGCGGTGAGTGGCATTATCAAACCTGGAGTTTCTCCTCATCTGTTGAAGTATTAACCGTAAATTTAAATTGCACACAATTTAATTGTGTGCGATCATCTGCTCACTTTAATACTCGACCACAATTCCTGAGGACACAGATATGCCCGAAATTTCTTTATTTGGTTGGTTCCATACCGGTATTGCTATCGTAGCACTCATCAGCGGACTGTATTCGCTGGCTAAATTCACTGTCATCGAGCTGAATCAGACCAGCGGAAAAATATACCTGGTGTGTACCTTTATTGCGGCGGCCACGGCTTTGTTCATATATCGACACGGTGGTTTTGGCGCTGCCCACGGGTTGGCTGTTCTCACGTTATTGGCATTGTTGGTGGGTAGCATCGCGGCGAAAACCCAGGTGTTTGGCAAGCTTTCGCCCTATCTTCAGGCCACAAGTTTTACCGGTACCTTTTTATTCCACATGATTCCCGCCATTACCGACGGTTTAATGCGGCTTCCGGTTGATGCGCCTATTGTGACGGATATTGAAGACCCTCTGTTGAGAGGTTTTTACCTGGCCTTTCTGGTGACCTATGTTGTTGGCTTGGGCTTGCAAATACTGTGGTTGCGTAAAAGATCAGCGGCCCTGGTTTAACGGCTGTCGTTTTTGATTAACAAGCCTTGGAGCTTAAATTAGCTCCAGGGCTTCGTTAGCGTTTTTTCTTTCGTTATATCACCTGGAATAACTCAATCGCTTCATCCTGGAAGCATTCTCTTCCGGCACTTTCTTCGCACAATACGAGCTCCTTCTCGTCATAATTCTGTCTTATTTCTGTTACACACCTGTCACAAAGCTTCGTTATTCTCCTCGCAAATACACAAACCCTACATGTTCCAGGAGGCCGAGAGCCCATGAAATTTAAGACCTTAAGCAGTGTAAGTGTGATGGCGCTCGTATTGAGCGCCTGTGGTGGTGGCGGGGGCGACATTAACATTGCGCCGTCTAACCGCGTTGGTGACGACAACAGTGTTGTTAATAACGGTACGGATACCGGTAGTAACTCTGATAATCCCTGTGCATCCTATGAAATGGATGGCAGCCAGGTAGTAGGTTTCCTTAGCGGAAGCGACTGCATATACGACACCAACTTTGTGGATCTGGATCAGCCATTGATGGTTGACCTAACCATTCCTTCAATTCCCGGTGTGCACATTTTTCAGGGAAGTTTGGTGGTGGGTCAAAACTATACGAGTGACGCTGACATGAGCGCAGCGGGAATTACCCAGGGCGGCGACGGTGCTGTACTCACAATTGAAGCGGGCCAAACCTTGGCGTTTCAATCCAGTGATGACTACCTCGTGATTAACCGGGGTTCACAAATTGAAGCCGTTGGTACAGCGGTTAACCCCATTACAATCACATCGGTTAGCGATGCCGTAGATGGCACCGTGGGCGCTGAAGACGTATCCCAGTGGGGCGGCATGATCATCAATGGATTTGGTGTGACCAACAAATGTTCCTACACCGGTACACGCGGCGTTGACCTGGCACTGGCATCAGAATGTCATGTTGCTGCGGAAGGTAAAGCCGGCGCTGGCCAAACGAACTATGGTGGCGATAACGATGCAGATAACTCCGGTACTTTGGAATACTTCATTGTTAAACACACCGGTGCCTTGGTTGATGTGGGCAACGAATTGAACGGCATCGCGTTTGACGCGGTGGGTTCAGGCACACAGGTAGATTACATTCAGGCCTACTCTACTTACGACGATGGCGTTGAAATGTTTGGGGGTGCTGTCGACATTAGTCACTATGTTGCCCTGTATGTGCGTGACGACTCAATTGATATCGATGAAGGGTATATCGGTACCTTTGATTACGCGCTGGTTATTCAATCTGAAACTGATGGCAACCGCTGTGTTGAATCAGATGGTATTGGTTCATACAGTTCCAAAGATCAGGCCTTTATTGATGACATGATCGCACGGGGCCTGAACTCCTCTGCTACGATCAAAAACCTGACGTGCATTGTTTCTGCTGAAGAGAATGGCACACACGATCCTGGTCAGGGATTGCGCATTCGAGAAGCTCACTTCCCAACCATTCAGAACGCGCTGATCACTACGGCTTATTCGGGTGACGAAAAACTCGGTGACGACGATTACAACTATTGTGTTCGTATCGATAACGAAGGGCAGCAGGCAGCACTGGACGGAGATCTGATCTTTGAACAGTCTATTGTGGCTTGTCAGGATCTTGTTGACAGTGATCTGGAAGGTCAGTCAACACTTGCTTGGTTAGATGCCAACAGCAATGACACTCAGCAAACTGCAGAGGCGGGTGAAGACCCAACAGCCAGTGCCAACGCTAATCTTCAAATCCTAAATGGCTTCTATTCGCTGCCCGTGGGCGACATGGTGATTAATGGTGGCCCCAGCACGGTTGTGCCTACGGAAGGTCGCAGTTACATCGGTGCGGTCAGTGAAGATGACAATTGGATATCTGGCTGGACCTTCGGCCTGCAAGAAACTAATAGCGACCAGAGTTTGTGGTTCGAGTAAACAGCCCGAGCGAATTATCATGAATAAAATGACGAACACACTAAGCAGCACATTGACAATATCTACCTGCAGTTTGCTGACTCTGGCGATAAGCGCTGTGGTGAGTGCGCAGGTCAGCGCAGCAGACATCACTGTTGCACCGCCTACGGCTACGATGGAAGAAGTGGTTGTGCAGGGGAGGCTGCGGGATGCAGCCGCCGATGTCATCACCCAGCGTATGGATTCGGAAGTGTCGATGGACATTCTCGGTGCAGAGCTGATTGGCCGCACAGGCGACTCCACTGTTGCCGACGCCCTTCGGCGCATGCCGGGTGTTACCACGGTTGATGACAAATTTGTTTTTGTGCGTGGCTTAGGTGAACGTTATTCCAAGTCTCTGGTGAATGGCGCAGAAGTACCTTCACCTGATTTGTCTAGAAGCGTTATACCCCTGGATTTGTTTCCCACTTCGATTGTTCAGTCGCTGTCGGTGCAAAAAGGTTATTCCGCTGATATGCCCTCACAGTTTGGTGGTGGCACGGTGAATATCAAAACCAAGGGTATTCCCGACGACCTGGTGTTCTCGGTTCAAGTGGGTACAGGCTTGAATACAGTGTCAGATGGGGATTTCCTAAGTTACCAAGGAGGCGGGAGTGATAAGTGGGGTGAGGATGACGGCACCCGCGGTTTGAGCGCAAAGCTGGCCAATGCCCTGGATACCTATCGTGGTGATGTCAGTATCCAGGGGATTAGAAATTTGCCGGAAAATCGGGGCATGAGTGCGGCCGATGCGGCGTTGATCAATCGGGATATTGCCTCTGGCTTAAATCGGAACTTTTCAATTGAAGATGATTCTGGCGAGCCCGAGATGTCGATGCAAATGAATGCCGGAAATCTCTGGGAGTTTGATAACGGTTCAGAGTTTGGTGTGCTGGCAGGTGTAAACTATGATCGGAGTTGGAGAAAAGTCGACATTGTTTCGAGAAAATTTTCCAATCCGACGGAGTTTGTTGAATTTGAAAAAGAGTCCACGTTCAACGTTAGCATGACAGGGCATTTGGGGGCGGGCTTTCGCCTTGACAGCGAACACGCCATTGAATTGACAAGTTTGTATCTGCGAAACACCGACGACAAAACGGCCTTGGTTGATACTTTTGGCGCGGATGACAACCGTCCTCTTTCAGAGGGGGTGGGTGATCGCGATATCAAGGTGCGTTATGAACAGCGTGAGCTGGAAGTTAATCAGCTTCACGGTTCCCATGAGTTTGGGGAGCTTACCCGTGAGCGCTTTGGTGGTTTGGATGTATTGTCAAAACTGACCGGCCTTAAACTGGATTGGTATTACTCTGACAGCACAGCGACAACAGAAATACCCAGTGAGTTGAGTGTTGAAGCAGAAACAATTGCTGACCCTCTAAGCGGATTGGCCTTGTCGTCTTCCGTAAAGGCTTTGACCAAGGCGAATTACCGATTCACTGATCTGGATGATCAACTGGAAAGCAGCGGTTTTGTTGCCCTGTTACCTGTTGATTTTGAGAATGTTCGCCTGGAACTCAGTGGTGGGTCTGACTACTGGCAAAAGGTTAGAACTTATAAACAATTACAGTTTTCTCTTGAGTCTACCATCTCCGGCGGTGACCCTCTTCTGGGTGAAAGCTTGAGCACCATTTATGGGGATGACAATCTCAATAACGACGCACTTGGGTTTAAACTGGATGTAGTTGGCAGTAACTCAGAAAGTTACATCGCTGCGTCTAAAGTGGATGCCTACTTTGGCAAGCTGGATGTCTTCTGGGCGGACAATTTGCGCTTCTCGCTGGGTGCACGTTATGAAGATTACCAGCAGGTGGGTCTGGTTTGGGATCCATTGGCGTATATGACCAGTCAAATCTCGACGGATGTTGAAGAGCTTGAGCAAGCAGTCTATACAGACGACGATACCTATTTGGCATTTTCTGCAACTTACAGTATCGACGATTTTTGGGCGGAGACTTTCCAGCTCCGATTCAATTTCGCTGAAACAACCATACGGCCCGACCTGAGGGATATCTCTTCTTCCAGCTACGTCGAACCCTTGACCGGAGCGGTTGTATTTGGCAACCCGGATGTTGTTCCCTCTACTATCGACAACTACGATGTTCGAGCAGAGTGGTTTTTTGATAGCGGCGACAACCTGACGCTGACCTTGTTTCAAAAAGATATCGTAAACCCGATTGAACAGTTTGAAAAAGCCGCGGGTGGCACGAAAGTGGCGGTGGAAATCCTCAACGCTGAGCGCGGTGAAATGACCGGTCTGGAATTTGAGTTCCTGAAGAATCTTGATCAGTTTAGCGATGTTTTGTCGCCTTTCTTTATTCAGGGTAACTTCGTTTTTCTGGAGCACGAACTGCTTGTCGGTAGTGCGGCAGACGCGCCAACAAACTTAGCGCGAGGTTTTGTAGGAGCCTCAGATTACTCAGCCAATCTATTGCTGGGTTTTGACTCGGTTGATGGCAAACATTCTTCGACTCTGTCTTATAACGTATTTGGTGAGCGACTCTATGTGGCGGGTCGAAACGGCACGCCAGATGCCTTTGAACAACCCTTTAACTCTGTTGACTTGACCTACTCTTATTATCCTACGGAAAACTTTACGCTGAAGTTTAAAATTCAGAACTTGATGGATGAAAGTGTTGTTATTGAGCGACAGGGTGTGGAGATCTTCACAGAGGAAAAAGGGCAGACTTTAGGGCTTAGTGTGGAATACACCTATTAATCATCCTCAGTGAGTGTTGTTTTAGGCGGACAAATGAAAATTTGTCCGCCTTTTTTATGCCTGAGAAATTATTCCCTATCAGTAATGGGAATCATGATATGGGCGTAGGGGGTGTCTTTCCACATGACATAGGGAACACCGGAACTGGGGTCATCGGTAACGCCTTCAAGTTGAGCTCTTGGCACTATCAGCATCAGGTGAGGTCCCTCTTTGATAAAGTCTTTCGCGTTTTGGTGATCTGCGTGATAGGGGTCTGAATTGCTGACACCTCCATCGCCCATCAGCATATAAGACAGCCCTATCTTCGATGAGGAGAAGGAAGACTTACTGGCAACGGCTTTCATCATCTCCATCCATACACTGTCATTACACATCGGTGCATTGTCGTCGGGCAGGGTTTCTGGCATGCACACCCAGCCGTTTGAGCCCTCAAACAGCACATTGCCTCTGTAGAGAATGGTGGCCTTTTCACTGATTGCGGCGGGTGCGGCTGAGCGAGCCTTGGCAATCAGGGCCTCGTTGGATTCGGCCAAAATCGTGTGTGAAAAGCCCAATACGGTGAGCAGAGACAGAGCGTAAGGCACTGCAGAAAAAGACTTCATTGTAGTAACTCCTTGGTCTGTGAGTGGTGAACTCTCCAAGAATAGTAAAATATCTGGCAAAAGCGAGGCTCGAGCGGAAGGAGGGTGTGCCTACGATTTACAGTTCACTTTCAGCGAAAGGCGGCAGCCCATGCCGCCTGAGGGGGAATTGAAGGGTCTTTTCATTTCGACAGGTCACGAAATAATTGAATTACATCAGGATTTTGGTCAAACTTGCTTTAGATAGCCGGCTTACAGTGGCGGCCTTGCGAACATTAGTAGATCAAAAATAGAGGTTTCACTCCCTTATGACCCGACTACCCCTGTTTTTACTGATGCTCTGTATGCCTTTGCTGGCAGTGGGTGCAGAAGTCGTTCGGGTCAATGACAATGATTGGCCACCCTATTTCTTTAGTGGTAATACCGATGAACCTGCGGGCATTGGAAAGGAGTTGCTTGAGCGCTGTTTACCCAATACGGGTTATAAATACGAATTTAATCATTTGCCCATCAAGCGGATGTGGCAGGGTATTCAAAGTGGTGATCTGGATATCAATATCTTTTCTCATCGACCTGGCCGCAATCAGTTCCTTTATTACGGCAAAGTACCTATTTATACCGCAAGTTATCGCCCGATTGTACGGTCCAAGTCCCCGATTGAGATTGGTGCAATAGACGACTTCGACACCCTGGCTTTGGGCCATCTCGCGGGTTTGAAGTACTCTCCGGATTTTCTGTCTTATGTGGAAAAAAGGACGGAAAACGAAAATATCCACGTCAGTAATTCTAATCACTCGCTCATGAGAATGTTACTGGCTGGGCGCATCGATGTTTATGTCAATACCAGGGATACCGTGCTTTGGAATGCTAAACGACTGGGTGTCAGCAAAGAAATAAAAGTGCTGGATTACAATATTCGCAGTGGCGATTATTATGTCACGTTCTCTAAACAATCACCCAGAGTTGCAGACAAAAAAGCGTTTCTTCGGCTGATTGACGAATGTCTGATCGATCTGAAGCAGAGCGGGCAATACGCCGAGATCCTGAGTCGCTATGTCATGCGGTAAAGCGAAGTGGGTCTCAGCATGCTGTGGCTCGACCTTAGCCGAGCGTGCCCTTAGTTAGCAAGCAGAATCATGAGTGATGAAATACCAATGTAGACAGTGGCTAACCAGCTCACCATGAAAGACACTGTTCTTAAAAAAGGTACCGACAAACCGTACAATACATAGTGAGCTGCCCTGGCATAGTTGTAGATCACACCCGCTAATATCATTGCGGGGCTTACCACGTCGGCCATTTGCGCCATCACACATACACCAATAAACGCTGGCAGATTTTCCACCGCATTTTGATGGGCCTGTTTTAAGCGGTTGGCCCAGTCGGGAATGGGTGTGTCGTCAAGGCGGGGATTTCCAGCCATTGTTGATGCCTGGCCTCGAACAAGCGTGCTGGCGATAAGATAGGGAAGCCACATAGTAATGGTCATTAAGCTGGCAACAATGACGGCGGTAATCATTATAGTTTTTCCTTACAGTCTCAAAGAATGTCTCCGGCCCGTATGCTGGCTCCGGCATGTCAACTAGAATATACGGAGTTGTAAGGTCTGGCGTTAGTACTGGGAAGGACAATAAAAGTCTGATAGGGACAAAACGCGGCCATTAAGCCTTTAAGACAGGGAGAATTTTTTCCGGTATACGGTTGGAGACAGGCCCGTGTTGCTTTTAAATATCCTGCGTAGAAAGCTGACGTTTTCATATCCTACTTCTACCGCTATTTCCTCAAACGGACGTCGAGTATTTTCAAGTTCAAACTTTACGGATTCAATGCGAGTCAGCTGCATATATTTCACCGCCGTCTCGCCGGTTGCCGCCTTGAATCGCCGATTGAAATTACGCAAACTCATGCCAGATTTTTCCGCCAGTGCGTCCAGGTTTATGTTCTCCCTGAAGTGAAGACCAATCCAATCCTGGGCATTCAAGATTTCATGGTCGTTGTGGTCTCGCTCCGGTGAAAAAACACTAAAGGGCAGCTGTGAAACCCGGTCTAAATCAACCAGCGTGCAGCGTGAACTCTGTAGCGCAATTTCTCGACCACAATATTTGTTGATGAGATAGAGGGAGAGATTTAGATCGGCGGTCAGGCCACCACCGCAAAAAAGCCTATCTTCGTCGGTGACCATTAAATCTGTTCTTAGCTCCACGGCCGGAAACGCGGCTTTAAACTGTTTGGCAACACCCCAGTGCGTGGTTGCAGTTTTTCCGTCCAGCAAGCCTGTTGATGCGAGGGGAAAGGCACCGGTGCAAATGCTCGCAAGGTCCGCACCTTTTTCATAACAGTTTTTCAACCAGTCAACTCGAGCCAGATAGTCTTCACTATGGGGGTCGAATTGATATCCCTGAGAGGGGATGAGCACCAGGTCTGCCTGTTCCACTTCAGTTGCCGCGCAGTTCGGCACAATAGGCATTTGATTATTACTGGTGACATTGTTGCCATCAATGGTGACTACCTTCACCTCAAAAAAAGGGGAAGGCTCTTTGCCGAGCAATCCATTCCAGAGAACACCCGCCTGTAAAAACATGTCCATAGGGCCGGCAACTGTAGAAAGTAAACACCGTTCAGAGGCTAATATAACGACCTGCTTCATTGTCTGTGTGTCCTGTCTCGCCCAGCGCTAACTATCGAGGTGGTGGGCGTGGATTTGGAAAAGTTGCAAGCAGTTTACACAGAAGCCCTAAGCCTTACTAACTGTCTCCTCTATATCCGGGAAGATAAATGGGTGGCTGTTGGTATGCTTCATCCATCCAGGTTTTGACGTGTGGCCGTGCGAGTAGTCGCTCAATCCAGGCTGCGGTGCAGGGCCAATTGTCGCCCGGTTGGAGGTGGGAGCTGAACCTTACAACAGAAGGGATCAGGGCAATGTCCGCCAGCGAATAGTCACCGACCAGATAGTCGCCAGCACACGCTTTTATGGAGGTTTCCCAGATATTGTATACCCACTCTATTGCATCTATTTCATCCTTAGAGAGTGTTTTTTTGTCAGCATAAAACGCACTTTCAAAGGAAAGGCAGGGGCAGGTTCTAGAAAAGGTTGAATGCTGCCAAGCAGCAAATGCACGGGCTTTAGCGCGCAGCTTTAACTCACGAGGCAGCAGTGAGCCATCACCCAGCTCGTTGGCGTATTCCATGATGGCCATGGAGTCGAAAATGATCGTACCATCATCATCCAGCACGGGTACCGCCGCAGGAGGAGAAAACGCACCTATCTCATCGAGATTTTTCCAGCGCTGTGGCCTGCGAATGTCGATGATCTGTTCTGTAAATTCGATGCCCTGTTCCTTTAACGCCAGCCATGCTCTGAAAGCCCAGCTGGATGCATTGCGGTTTCCGCTGTAAAGAATGCGTGCCATGAGAGTACCTATTAACTTGTTGTTAGAAAACTGAGGCTATTGTAGCTGGCGCTCCGGTCGATGGCGCTTTAAAGTGTCGCTAATAACGCCTACTATTAGGCGTTATCTGGCTGTTAATGGTGGATTTATGCGTGGATAAGTTTGATTTGGCGCTGTTGAAGGAGCTTCAGGTCGATGCTCGCCAGAGCACCGAAGTGTTGGGGCATAGGGTGGGGCTGTCGGCATCTGCCTGCCAGCGTCGTATTAAAAAATTGAAATACAGGGGGCTGATTCAGAAAGAGGTTGCTGTTTTAGACAGTAACCAGTTTTCCGGATTGACCACGATAATCGTTGAGGTGGTGTTGGACAGTGGTGGTGAAAAGGCCTTGGACGACATCATTGAGCGCTTTACAGGCGAGGTTCATGTGCAGCAGTTGTATTACACCGCCGGCGAGGTAGATTTTGTTGCGATCTTTGTAGTGGAGGGCATGAATCAATTTGACACCCTATCCAGAAGGCTCTTGATGGCGGACCCGAATATAAAGAAGTTTCATTCCCGAGTGGTTATTCAATCCAATAAAGTGAGCACTTCCTTACCCATATCCGACTGTTAGTGTTGGCTTGTAGAAGAAACAGTGTGGGCTAGCCTGAAGTGGGCAGGAGATTTTCCTGTGTGTCGTTGCAGCAGCCGTCTGAGCGTTGCTGCGTCTGAATACCCTAATTCAAAGGCGATGACATCGAAGGATTTGTGAGTGGTTTCCAGCAAATGAATGGCAGATTCTACGCGGATTTGCTGCACAAACTGCAGTGGGCTTAGCCCCATTGCCTCTTGGGTGCGCCTTGCCAGTGTACGTTTGCCAATGCCCACCGCCGCGGCCAAATCGGATATGCTGAAAGTGCCGGACAGGTGCTGCCTGATCCAGCGCTCTGCCTTTTCTATCTCCGGGTATTTGTGACTGAGAAGCCCTGACATAATGTATTGGGATTGAAATTCTCGCTGATCGATAAGCAGGTAATTGGCAACCTGCCTGGCAACTACAGTACCGTACAATGATGAGACCAACACCATCATCAGGTCGGCCTGGGCCATGGCTGCCCCCGCGCATAAATAGTTCTTTCCTGTGGTAATCATTTTCTCTGTCTGCAGTTTTACAGACGGATATTTACGCCTGAATTCGTCTGCGAGCCACCAGCTTGTGGTCGCCATACTGTCACTAAAAATACCCGCTTCGGCCAAAAAGAAAGAGGCGGAACAAGAACCCAGGATAGTGCTGCCGGCCCGGTGTTGATCGCGTAAAAAGTGAATGATTTGATTGGCGTCCTGTTGTTTTAGAACCCTATTCAGCTGCTCGCCGTCAGAGATGCCCAGGCCGGGCAAAATCACAACGTCCACCTTTTTGATATCGCCCAGCGCTGAGCGTGGGTTTATCACCAGACCACCGGCGGTTTTAACCGGCTCGCCAGACGCACTGTACAGGCCAAAATCAACGCCCAGGCTGCCCTCACCCTGGGCGGTGGCTATTTGATTGGCGCTGCGCAATATATCCAGAGTGATGGATAGCGATGAATCAAACATGCCCTCAAATGTGATAATGGCTATCGACTTCATTTGTCCAATCCTGTCTGTATTGTGTCAATTTTGCCACTGTGAGGAAAGGCGCACAATGGGTAATCTGGCTGAAGGAAAAGTGCTCTGGTATTCCCAACGCTACGAATACCCGCATAAATCAGTCACTCATTAGTAGGATTATCATGCGAGAACTCAGTAAAGATGCAAAGCGATTTAATCGAATTACCCAGTTCCTGGGTCGTTTGGCGCAGAGGCCACATCACGGAGTAACCACTTGGCTGCTCACAACTTTGTTGGCCAAACTAACCTTGCTTTCAAAGAAAGGCAGCAAGCAGGGCACGCCGGAGGCGATTACTGAAGAATGGCTAAGAATGTTTCCCAGAGGGATTTGTTCACTCGACCGTATTGAAGACGGGACCGGCTACGGCTTGGTACACGCAGACTGTTCGCTGGTGGGAACGGGCAATGTACAGGCCTGTTATAAAATGATGAATTACGACCGTGAATTGATAAAGAAACTAGGTGGAACTCTTACCGTTGTGGAAAGCCGAGCCGACCCGGCAGTAACAAAACACTGTAGGGTCGCCATTCGGCCAATCGGGGATAAGCGCACGGACTTGATACCCGCTCACTTGTTATGACACGGGTGGGTTTATACGGTATCCATTATTTCGAGGACCGGAGCGGCAGCCATGCAGGGCGCAAGTTCCTGGCCTATTTCGCGGAAGTAATCGGTTTTACCGTGTGCGGCCAAAGCGGCTTCGTCTGTATATTGTTCCAAAACAATATACAGTTGAGCATCTTCCCGGGACTGGTGCAGAGAATAAAACGTACAGCCAGGTTCGTTGGCTCTAACTTGTTCCATCAGGCGTTTGAAAATACCTTCAAATGCTTCGTTTTTTCCCGCTTGAACCTGTAGTTTTGCCGTTACACCAATTGCCATGCTAATTTCCTTAGAGATGAGGTGATTGAAAGGTTGGTTGTTTGTTGTAGTTACAACACATCGGCACCCGTGTCGGTATTTTCAGGCGCCAGTTGACTAAATTGCTCCTGCAGTTTCTTCATGCCGCCAATCCAGCGTTCGTAGTCATTGGCTTTGTTTTGAAAATACTTCTTCACCACAGGGTGGGGCAAAATCATGAACTGCTCCGCCGCGAGCCCGGCCACCACACACTCTGCGACATCCGCTGCAGGCAACATGCCGTCAATGCCAGCCACGCTGCCATCAGTGCCCGCTGTCATGTTTGATTCAACTGCCTGGGGGCAAAGTGCCGAGGCCTTGATGCCCTGATGCCCATGGGAAACGGCCAGCCACTCGGCAAAAGACAGGGCCGCGTGTTTGCTCATGGAGTAACTTAAAGACCCCAGCTGTGTCAGCATGCCGGCAGCCGATGCCGTTATGAGGAAATAACCTTGCCCTCTTTCAAGCATTTTCGGGAGGGCGGCTCGCGCAGCATATATGTGGGACTGTACATTGATGTCCCACACTTTCTGAAAGTCTTCGTTGGCGGTTTCGACACCGCCCATGCGGAAAATTCCGGCATTGCCACAATAGAGGTCAATGCGACCGTGGGCCGCTTCAGTCTCCCGAATTAACCGGGCTACGTCGTCCTCGCAAGCCATATCGCAAACAAATACCGTTGTATCACTCAGTTCTTCGGCCAGCGCCTGTAGCCCTTTTTTGTCGACATCAACCAATATAATTTTTTCTGGTTTGTCTTGGTGAAAACGGCGGGCCATAGCCTTGCCAATGCCATTGGCAGCGCCTGTCACAACAATAATTTTTCCCTGTAGATCCATGACTCATCTCTCGCGGCTGAAATTCTGCCCGCAGCATCTCACAGGCGGGTGAAAAGGAGAACATCACCTGCTGAATGCCGGGCAATCAACGCAGGTGATAGTGTGACGCGCGTCTCATTCTTGTCGTTATAAACCCGGTTTTAGTCCTTTTGAGTGTCAAGCTGTGAGCTAAGACACAGATTGAATGACCCCGCTCTATAAACTGCCCTCCAACAACACAGATTCTTCTCGGCATAAAAGTGGTATTAACTATGCGTTTATTGACCTTCGTTCTTTCCCTGTTTTTATTGATAACTTTTGCCAGCATCGAGGCAGAGGCAAAAGAAAGGGACCCTTGTGACAAAAATCAAAATTTAAAAGGCTGGGCCAAGAAAGCGGGTTATCCTGGTAACTATTGCGCTGGAACCGACGAGTCTACACCCGTTACCGAGACGCCTACATCTGATACCGAGGCGTCTACAACCGTTACCGAGACGCCTACACCTGATACCGAGGCGTCTACACCCGTTACCGAGGCCGAAGTCAGTGTGGCGTCCTTAACACTGAGTTGGTCTGTGCCTTCCTTCCGAGAGAACGGAGAGACGCTTGAATTGTATGAAATTAATGGCTATGAAATATTATTCAAAAAGGTGGGAGAGCCTCTTTACTACTCGGAAAATATCACCGATGCACAGACAACGGAGCTGGTGCTGTCGGGTCTTAATTCTGGCGACTATGAGTTCAAGATTGCCGCGATCGACAGTGAAGGGCTGTATAGTAGCTATGCGGTCGCGACGGTGTTTGTACAGTAATTAATAGTTGACCTGGAAAGGAAAATCAGCGTTTTTGTGGTCACACTCTCTTTGTAAGGGAGTGTATATCTTTGGTTTCACGAGCCTTTCCTCGCGCGATGAGGGGTTCGATCGTTTGACAATCCCCAACCCCCTGCTAGCGTTCATAGATTGAATACATTTCTGTCATAAGTTCTCCTGCCTTCGCTGCGGAAAGGAATCTGTCGTACTGAGCTAGTCCCTTCTGCCGATTTAATAAAGACTGTTACTTTGTCTTAATGAAAGGGATAAGTCATTGAAAAGAATTACGGTATCTCCAGCAAAGCCAGTGGGTAGTTCGAGCTATATTCTGAGCCTGGCTTTATCTTTGTTAGTATTTCTCCTTCTTCCCGCCTCGATTGCGCGAGGCGAATGGGTAGTGCCGAAACCTTTTGCCGACAAGCTTAATGCTTTAAGTCATGAGCAGCGCTCTTTTATCACCTCGGGTGATGCTGTCAAGTTCATACCGGAACGACAACTCGAACATGAACTCGCAAGCCGCAGTCCGGAAAGTTTGGAGAAGCTGATAAATGACTTGATGGGCATAGCCCGGCAAATGAGCTATTCGCCCGAGCGCGACATGGGTGCCGCACCACTGAACTTAAAAACCAAAAATTTTGTATGGGCTTTACGCACACCTCCTGCGCTGCGTGATGATAAACGTGAAGCTGGCCCTTTCAGCGTGCATCGCTATCTGCACCCAAAATCTGGTGTGCCCACTTTTGGTGGTGCTAAGGTGGCTATTTGGCCAGAGGATTTGATCGCCGGCAATGTTGACGTTGCCATTGTTGGTGTGCCCAACAACATGAGTAGCGGCCGACGGGATGCTGGGCGGGCGCCGAATCAAATGCGTGCGCTGAATACCATTGCCACTCCGGACATACAGTCACTCATTAAACCTTTCGAGATATTGTCAGTGGTGGATTACGGCGATATTTATTTTGATTGGATCAGCATCGAAAGAACAGTGGATCACGTTGTAGAAATGATTGCGGAAACAGCGGGCACAGGTGCCATTCCGATGATCGTGGGAGGGGATACCTCAATGCTTTATCCCGGGGTTAAAGGTGTTGCCAAAATGCATGGAGCGGGTTCATTTGGTCTATTGCATTTCAGTGCTCATCCAGACGCAGAGCGATTTGAAGATCACACCGTTTCAGACAGGCAGGCAATGTATTTGTTGCTTGAAGAGGGTATTGTGAATGGTGGGGATACTATTCAGGTCGGTTTAAGGGGACCTGATGTCGATGTAGAGACTTTGCAGTGGCTGCAAGACAAAGGTGTTTTCTATCACACGATGGCCGAGATTCAGCGGAGAGGTTTCAGCAAAGTGCTAAAGCGCGTTCGCAAAGAAGTTGACCGGGGACCTGAGGCGTTTTTTGTTTCCATCGATGTGAGTGCTCTGGCTCCTGCTGAAATGATCGCGGCCGGACGACTGCAAGCAATGGGGCTCGGGATTGAGCAGGTCACCCAAACGGTACGTTATGTTTGTGCCGCTAAAGAGATTGTTGGTTTTGAGATTACAGACCTCGCTCCCATGCTGGACTACTCCAGACTTTCAGTAACACATGCAAACGCGGTGTTGAATGCTTGTCTTGTTGGGATCGCAGTGCGAAAAGCGGGTCACAAACCCAACTACGTTCATCCATTGTCACTTGATCACGGCCAACGCTAGGAGCACGGAATGACTCACCTGAATTATAAGGCGCAATTGGTTTTGGTGCTGGCCATTTCTCTGGGCAGTCCTTTGTTGCTTGCTGACGAGTTACTTGCTGACGAGTTGCCTGCCACGCCTGAGCACGTAGTGGGAGACCAGCCCTATCCATTCGAAGTTGAAGATCCTCGGAAAAAAAAGGCCGAATCCATCGAGTTGCCCGAAAGCATTGCGCCAAAGCTTGAGCTGCTGAGCCCTGAAGAAATAGAGTTTTTAAGTGGTGATGCAAGGAGGTTCGCCGGATCACTTGAAGATACTATTGAAGCGCTTGAAGAACGTTCGATTGAGGATGTAAAAGTATGGGTGAATGCGATACAACACGCGGTGTCACATTTTCGTTATAAAGAAGGTAGAGATGCACCCAATATCCCGTTTAACACGGGCTCACCCGAGTTTAATGCGTGGCGTGCAGAGCGCCCCAAGTCGATGGACCCCAAGCGAGAAAATGGGCCAATAGCGCTAGGCCGCTACGATGGCGAAGGCGGTCCTCCGACTTTTGGAGGTTTGCCTCTGGCATTGAGTAAGGAAGACCTTATTGCAGGGGAAGTGGACGTGGCGATACTCGGTGCCCCTTTAAACATGGGGTCGGGTTGGCGAGACTCCGGTGCTGAAGCCACAACGGCCATGCGACTGCAGGGGTGGCCGATAGGAAGTCATGATCAATATGTTCAAATTGCAGCATCAAAAGTATTAACGATTGTTGATTACGGCGATGTTGCAATCGACAACAACAGCACCGAACGCTCCATGAGTCATGTTCGTGAAAAGGTGCGTGAAATTGCCCAAACTGGGGCAGTTCCGGTCATAATCGGAGGGGATCATTCACTGGAGTACCCCAACGTGGCAGCACTGGCCGATGTTTATGGCAAGGAGAAAGTGTCGGTTATTCATTTCGATTCCCATTACGACGCCTGGTGGGGTGGCGCGCACCTTATTGGTCATGGTGTACCGGTTTACCGCTTAATTAATGAAGGGCATGTGCGAGCGGCTGATTATATTCAGGTCGGCCTTCGCTCAAGTGGGCCGGGCAAGTCCGGGTTTAAATGGATGCGTGAGCAAGGCATGCGTTATCACACCATGGCGGAAGTTGAAAAACGTGGGTGGCATGCAGTGCTTGATCGAGTGGTGGAGGAGGCTAGCGAAGAGGGTCGGAAAATTCATATCTCCTTTGATATCGATGTGCTTGATCCCGCCTTTGCAACGGCCACAGGCACTCCGGTTCCCGGTGGGCTGAATATGCGGGAAGCCATTACCATCGTGAGGCGCCTCTGTGCAGAGTCCAATGTTGTCAGTTTCGACCTTGTGGAGCTTCATCCGGCCCTTGATCCCACTTATAAAACGGTGTTGAACAGTGCCTTTATCGTGAAGGCCTGCCTTACGGGGCTGGCAATGAACAAAGAGGGCAAGACGGCTGAACACTACCTGAGCCCCTTGGCTTCGGAACACGCAGGTGACAACTATTATGGTGATCAGCAGCACCATTTGGATGCAACGAAAGCCGAAGAGGACGCGGAGGAGAATGCAAAAAAGGAGGAAAAGGGCTCCGAGAGATAATGACTTTACCGGGCCCTTAGTTGCTTGCCTTTGGGTATAAAACCTATTCACCAGACCTGCTTGTTATCCCCATAGCGGGTCAGCAAGCTGGTGGCATAGGCCGACAAAAACATCACGGGCGTGCCGATTGTATCGGGCCTGACAAACCACATCACAATTGCAAAGACAAACAAAACCACCTCAATCCTGATAAGCGTTTTTCTTGAATTCACGCCCAGCATATTAGCCCTGAATAACCAGGGTAGGTCCTTCCATGCATCTGCTTCTTTATTAATCACCGTAATTTCCTCCGTTAAAGTATCTATATCAACTTCAAAGACCGAGGCAAGGCATTTAAGAGTTTCCAAACTGGCCTTTTGGCCCTTTTCGACCCGTTGAATGGTTCTCACATTCAAGCCACTAAAGTCGGCCAGTTGCTCCTGGGACCAGCTGCGTTTGGTTCTTAACTTTCTTACGATCATGTTTATTCCTCGGTGCTTTGTGGAGCGGATATTGCCGGTGATTCACCGTTGTCGGCCACGACTTCACCCCGACAATAGCCCGACAGCCCCTGTTTTAGAGGGGTCTGTTGCTGGCGACACTGCGTTTGTCGCGACGGCCTAGTCGGCGATTCCAGTCGCCATCGTCTTCTGTTGAGCAGGATTCTTCGCAATCAAAGATGATTTGTTGCCTGGGTGATTTGAACTTCACGCCAATTTTTAACAGCTTGGATTGAATGAGCCTGACAATCACATCGATATCGGCAGATTGTTGGTTATCCCTTGAATCGAAGACACAGGTCACCAGTAGACTGGCTGGAAAATTGGTGTAGTTGGCTTGATGGGTGAGCCACTGAAAGCCGGGTATGTCTTCCAGAAACTGCTCACAGGCCGAAGTCAGAGCCTGGCGGACATGGTTGTCTATTTTCTTTTGGGTTTTACTTTGAGGCTTGCTCATTACTGTGGTGTACCTAAACGTCTTATTCAGCCTGTTCGGCCCCAAAAGGGCATTGTTAGAGGTCGCGGCCACACCTGAGTAAAAGGGGTTTTGAGGACGAGCAAGACAGGTTATCCCGTCGTGCTCGCCCGCATCTGCTAAGGGCTTCCCTTATCGCCTCAGAAATCTATTGTTGCAGACATTGAGACAGTGCGTGGCGCGCCAATCCAGGCGCCATTGTTAACAATTGTGCCGAGGTAGTCTTCGTCAAACAGGTTGTTGGCCACTAAGTTTAGAGTAACGCCGTTGCCTATGCCATCAATAGTCGTGCCGACGTAGGCATCAACAACCGTGTAGGCATCCACTTTCCAGGTGTTTGTGGCGTTGGCATAACGATCACCTGTGTACTTGGCTGAGATTCCGGTAGATATTCTTTCACTTTCCCACTCCAGACCGAGCACCAACTGCTTATCGGGGATGCCCAATACGTCCAAGCCGGGTGTGATTCCAGCCTGATTGTCCAGGGCGGCATTGCCTGTGCCCAAATAGCTTGCTTCATTGACGGTGAGTGCGCTGTAGAAGCTCAGCTGCTCGTTTAAGTTATAGTCCAAAGAAAGCTCCAGTCCGCTGGATTCGATGCCGCCGCTGTTTTCATAGAAACCTGTACCGCTGCCCAGATAGTCAATCCCCGCAGGTGAAGCGACACTCACAAAGATCAATCGATTGTCGAAGTCACTCTGGTAATAGGTGGCAGAGGCCTGAAACCTGTCGTTGATATACCGCAGGCCGATGTCCATATTGGTTGAGGTTTCAGGCTCAATGGTGCTCAAATCTATTTCGGTGTCTTCCAATAAAACGTCGCCAATCGCTTTAAAGTTTTCTGCATAACCGAAAAAGGCTTCCAGGCCCTCAATGTTTGTCTCCCATACCAATCCTCCAGAAAACAATACGTCAGAATCTGAATTCGCCTGAATGGACGAGGAGTCACCAAACACGTCATCACGTTGAACATCTACAAAGAACTGTTTTACCCCAAAGCTCAATGTCAGTGCCTCCAGTGTCAGGCTATTTTGCAGATACCATTTGCTGGTTTCCTGGGGGAAGCTATAGCTGTATTGAACATAATAAGGGGAGGCATCAAATGCCGGACCAACACTGGCGTCTGAAATTTTGTGCCAGTCACGGGATTCATCCCGGGTTGAATCTTCGTACCACAAGCCACCGCGCAACTCGTTTTCATAAGTAAACAGATCTGTTCGCAGGGTGAAGTCGAGTGTGACACCTGTGCGATCTTTTTCGTAATGTGTGTGGCGGTAGGATTGTACTGCAATGGCGTCGCTGGAAAAGCACGAGGGGTTACGATCAAAAACATCACAACCTGCAACGGAGGAGCTTAGTGGGTTGCCTGCAGAATCAACATAGGTAAACGTAGCGCCGGTACCGGTGAACTGGCTGTTGCCGTTGACTGTGGCCCCTCCAGTGACTTCAGAGTTGTCGGCAGATACGTCCACCAAATAAGGGGGCGCCCAATCTCCCCGGCCTTGGTTGTTGTGATAATACAATGCGCTTTCCAGTGATAGTTCGTCGCTGAAATTGAAGTCTGCTTTCACATAACTAAATAAGTTTTCCCGGAGTGTTGACCAGGCTTGACGAAAATTCTGATCATCATTTGGCACACCTGACCAGGTGGCATTCAGACCGTCTGATTCTGAGTTTGCATTGAATTGAGCCGCACTATACACACGTTGATAGTTGTCTTCATGGGTATCATCGTAAGAGAGATATGCGGTGAATTTTGCCTTCTCCAACCCGGTGACAATTTTTGCAGCAAAGTGGTCTCGTTCATTTTCAGCGGTTTCTGTTACCCAGTCGCTGGCCTCCTGACGGGAGTAAGACAGCCAGGCCTGGGTATTGTTAGCAAATGTACCCGTGTCATAACGCACAGAATATCTGTGTGCGTCAAACTCACCAACGGAGAGCTCGGCTACTACACCCTGTGCCTCTGAAGGCTGAGCGGTCAGGTAGTTGATTGTGCCTCCCAAAGCCTCGTGTGAGCGAGAGGCAATGTCAGACGTGCCTTGAGTCACCTCTATGCCACCCATGTTGGCCGGGTCGATGAAGCGGTTGGCTTTTGAACCTCCGCCATAGTTAGAACCACCATTTGGCAGGCCATCAATCGTGGTGCCAATCTGTTGTTCCTGCAAATTTGTTGAGAAACCACGAATGGTGATAGCGGTTGACCAATCGTCAAAGCCGTAGGTGTCGCCTTCATTGACTGTAACGCCCGGAAGATTATCAATCAGGGAGTTAATGCTGGTGATGCTCGATTGTTGCTTGCGCATGGCATCGCTTACCAGGCTATTGCCGTAGGTCGCCCCTTTTGCCTGAACGATAATTTCTTCAATTTGTGTGCTCTCCTGGGCGAATGTGCCCGGTGTGGAAAGCAATGCGATAGCCATGGCGCAGGCCTTGGCGATGGAATTCATTTCAAAGTTTATTGGGCTGTGATTATTGCTCACGGCTGATTCTCCTCATTGATAATAAGTCAGCCAGCTTTTAAATTAGCTGGTATTCGAAAAATTGAGAAGTGTGATTTAAACGGATTTATATTAAAGAAATATGTCAGAGGTGGTTTTTTATTTACTAGCGCTTTTTTACCCAGTGCTTAAACGTTGTTGAAAGATCTCTTGTATGAAAAGTAAAAAGGCGTTTACTTTAGGAATGTTAAGTCTGTGTCTGGGGTAGAGTGCGTAAACATCCACGTCGGGCATTCCCCACTTGGGTAATATCTGTATCAACTGACCGCTCTCGAGCGCCCGCTGGCACATATAGTCAGGAATGGTTGCCACCCCTAAACCTTCTATCGCCATTTGTTTCAGGATTAGATAGTCATCGACTAACAGTCTTGGTTCTACCTTGAACTCGTGGCGTTTTGTGCCAGATCCAACTAACACTCGGCCACTACCCTGAATCGTGCTCATCAAAAGGTGGTCCGCTTGTTCAAGATGTTTAAGTGTTTTTATTTCACCTTGCTGTTTTACATACTGCGGACTTGCGTATAGTTTTCTGCTCACTTTGCCTAAATGCCTGGCTATCAGCCGGGAATCTTCTAGCTTGCCGATGCGGATGACTAAATCAAATCCTTCCTCTATGAGGTCAACCCGTCGATTGACGAGGTTCATTTGCAAGTTAATCGCCGGGTGTTGATGCATAAACTGACCCAGCACCGGTTTGATAATTTCATGCCCCATACCCACCGATGCGCCAACACGAAGCTGGCCCTCAAGCTCATTGAGAATCTGGCCAATAGAGGCCTCTGCGAGATCAATTTCTTGATGTATACGGCGACAGTGAGCCAGGTAACGACTGCCGGCTTCGGTAATATGTTGTGATCGTGTTGTGCGCTCTAATAACGTAACCCCCAGTTGTTGCTCTAGACGGGAGACCTTTCGACTCAGGTTGGCTTTGGGGATGTTCAAACGGTCTGCCGCCAGGGTGAAGCTTCCGGCGTCGATAACCGCCATAAACAACATCATATCGTTAAGGTCTTGAGTCTTAGGCATAGCGAGAGTCATTGTTGTTGAAAATGAAAAAATGAATATAGCATATGGGTATTTTTCAAACAATTAGCTTGCTCTAAGATAGCCCCATCAACAACATAAAGAGTCAAACAAACGGAGCTTGCCATGAAAGTATTATCTAGAGATTCACTGCCCTTAGGCGGATTTGCAGGGATTCAAGAGCATCGCTTAGTAACGTCCAGCCGTGTCTTTGGCGCCCGCAAACGTCCCGAAACCTTCGAGGGTTTGGGCAACATGGTTTATCTTGCCGACGCTACATATAAACCTAAAGGGGAGTCTGGCATGCATCCCCATAGCGAGATAGATGTGATTTCCGTGATTGTAGAGGGCCGTGTCAGTCATGAAGGTTCAATGGAGCATGGTAAAGACCTGGTTGCGGGGGATGTTCAGGTGCAGCGGGCCGGTGGTGAAGGTTTTGATCACAATGAAATCAACCCTGATGCGAGTGGAAACAGAATGTTGCAAGTGTGGGCCTTGCCGGAAGTCAAAGGTCAACGTGCGTCGTATAAATTTTATAGACCCGAGTTGGAGGGCGTTACACGAATCTATGGTGGGAGCGCTTCACAGGCAGACACTTTTGATAGCCGTACGCTGATCGATATTGTGCACTTAAAAGCGGGCAAACAACTGGCGCTTTCGGGCGAACAATTAGTGTATGTCATTACTGGCGAGGGGAAGATTAGTCAGTTGATCGAAAATAAAGAGACTTTCTCCCACGATGCCCTGGAAGGTGATCTGATACAGGGTATGAATATGGAAATTAACGCTGATAAAGATTTACATTTGCTAGTGGTGAGTCAATCAGCCTGATTCGTCAATGCCCAAAGTTACGGATGCAAAATATCAGGAGTGAAGTATGAATAGTCAGATAAAACAAGATAATAGCAGGCAGGATAAAGCAGTCAGTGAGCACATTTATACTTTGGTCACGTTCTTGGCATTGGTGCCCCTGGTCTATTTCATTCCGGACTTTGTCGAGCCTTTTCTGCCCGCTATTAAGTGGTTGAACGTGGTGGTTGTCGTTGGAATTATTGTGCCTATTATTTCTTACGGCATTATGCCTATTGTGCGTTTTGCTCTTAGCCGCTAGGTGGAAATGGCGTATTAAATAGATCTTATAAAGAAGAAAGAACTCAGGCTATTGGCAATAAATAGCCTGAATTTTAGCAGTGTAACACTGCAGCATGAAGCCAACTATCCGCAACACTTCTTGAATTTCTTCCCGCTCCCGCAAGAGCAAGGATCATTTCGTTTGGGTGTTTTCTCAACACTGACCGTTTCCGGCTTGTTTAAGATGCAGTCTAGTTCTGCGGTGTTCTCAGTTGCTTCGGAATCCACCGTCACATCTGTGTACAGTCCATTTTCAGCCGCAATTGCTTCAAGCTCCGCCTTGCGCTCTTCCGTTGTTACGGTCAGGGAAAGAGGGTGTTCCTCTGTCCCCCGTTTAATTTCACGGTTTGTACTATACGCCAGATTTACATGTTTTGGTTTGTTCATCGGGCGGCCTTTGAAGAAAAACTTGTCAGACATAAAGACTCCACATTTTTTAGAATATTTCGGCGCTACTAAATTCAATCACATAGGCCAGTTCATTCTGACCTGAAATGTCGTTCCATTCACCTGCTGAACCATAGGGCCAGCTTGATAATGCCATGGCGGCATAGTCTTGCCCTGTAGGTGACACCGCCGAATCTGTAAAGTTATCGGGTTCAATACCCGCCGAACCCCA
>ENA-OSET01000673-OSET01000673.1-sediment-metagenome-genome-assembly--contig:-NODE-673-length-37558-cov-4.529175_pt1 | contig 37558 bp, 33 predicted proteins | sample MGYA00237882_ERZ534229 | MGnify/ENA primary metagenome ERZ534229 (study PRJEB26408, sample SAMN06266212) | sediment metagenome | isolation source: Hudson Canyon methane seep mesocosm | place: USA:Hudson... | reverse complement strand
GTAATCAACAGCTTACCTGAGAGTATGACCTTACCGGACATGACAGCACAATGGGAGCTGAAGCTAAATGCCATTAGCCTTCGACAGTGCAATTACCAGGAATTCATGGCACCTTTAGAAACACAGATCACTCAGCTTCTGGATCATGCAATTCAAACCAAACCTGATGCACTTCAAAATTTAAAACAAAACTATTATCAAAAAAAGCCAAAACGTAATTTTAAACGCAAAAAAATTGTAAAAGCCTAAGCTGGAGTCAAAACACCAAACGAATATTGACGTTTGTATATTCCCCCCCTAAATGCTCAAACATAATGATTACTTTACTCTCTATCTTAGGTAATTTGACCTATACTAACCATATTATAAAAAGCAGCTTGTTGTTCTATGAAAAATTTTTGTACTTTAGTAGCCTGTTTGGCGCTGTCCTTTGGCATTAGTAGTATTGCTTTAGCAACACCTAAATCACCTCTACGTATTTTAACGTGGGAAGGTTACGTTACACCCCAAGATATAAACGCTGTAAATCTGCTGTTAGAGGAACAGAGTTCTCCCTATGAGGCGGTTGTCATTGAGCCCTTGTCAGAAGGCGCGGAGCAAATGTTCAACCTTATCCGCGGCAATAAAGTAGATGTTGCATTCCTAACACTCTTTTTTATCAAAATGATGAATGAACAAACATCAAAACTGCTCCAGAAAATTAACGTTAATTCTCCAAGGCTAAGTAACTATAAATATTTACTGCCCGAACTCACTAATATCCAAATGGGTATGAGCTCCCCGGCTAAGAAAAGCAATAAATCCTCACCGCTTTATATCCCCTGGGGTGGTGGTGCATATGGTTTTTATATTAATCGGCAACGTGTGAATGAGACCTCAATACCAAAGTCAATCAAAGAACTTTGGGCACCTAAATGGAAAAATAAATTTTCATTAAACGCTAGTCAACAGTGGTATAACATTGGCTTAGCATTTATGGCTTTAGATAAATCCCCCTTTTACATTCACGACCTAGTCTTGGCCAATAAGCGGAACGATATATTAAGCACAATGAATAGCCATAGCCAAGTGCAGTTAAAGTTGGATCAGCTCTACGCGAATGCAGGTCATTTTTGGAAATCTTCTCCCAAATTTAACAAAGATCTGTTGATTGTGAGTAGTTGGGGGCCTGAAATTACCCAAGAAAATAAAGCCGGTGGCAATTGGCAGCTCATCAACTTTAACGAAGGCCATATGGTTTGGTTAGATACCATCAATTTTGTAAAAGGTCTAACAGGGAAGAAATTAGAAGCTGCTGAGATTTTTGCAAATCACTTCATTAGTAAAAAAGTACAAAGCAGAATAGTAAACGAATTATCTATGGTAGCGGCTTCTTCCCAGGCCTCTAATAAAGCAGGTTTAGGCTCGGCAACAGAAATATTTAAAGAGAATATGTTCGTACCACCTTATGATGACATTTCCTACAGCATCATGAAGAAAATGACAGATCAAGCATCAAAAGCGTCAGTGAATTATTAAAGGGCTAATCGACTCGTTTCAGAATACTGTACTTGTACGAACCAATATATTCCCTTAAAGCACCTTCAAACTTTTCTTCAAGCGCGATCAAGAGCGTCACTCTCTCTGAATACTGTGTATCCTGAATAACCCCTTCATGTAACTTCAACCAATGCCGCATTGATTGTTCATCACTAAATTCACACCTCAAATCGTACTCTACTCTATGAATGTTCGTTTCTGTCACTACCTCTTCATAAACCTGCTGTGCCGAATGAGAATAAGCTCTTACTAAGCCACCAGCTCCTAGTTTAATGCCGCCGAAATAACGAATAACGACTAAAACAACATCACCCACCTCTTTATGCTGCATGACATTCAATATAGGTTTACCTGCTGTACCACTAGGCTCACCACCATCTGACATTGCAAGTGACGTAGGTTGCTGATGAGACCCTAATATATACGCCCAACAATGATGCCGCGCATCCGGGTAATCTTGTTTCGCGAGCGCTAAAAATGCCATAGCAGCGTCTCTGTCTGCTGCTTTAGCAAGACGGGCAATGAACCGACTCTTTTTAATTTCGTAAAGGACTTCGGCCATCCCCACTGGAGTGGCATAGTTTCGACTCATTTGATGATGCCCCTAGCCTCTTATCACGAGCAGACTGCCATTCATGTTTTCAAAATCCAAAATATAGTCATATTTATGATACAGAATATGCATGCTAGTCAGTACATTTTGTGGATTAAAAGAGAAGCTAAACGTAATGGGCCTATTTTGCAGCTGACTTGCCCCCTTGGAATCCTTGTTGAGAAAATCAAATTGGTAACGAAGGGTATTATGCTCATCTTTATCAGGTAAACCAAAGCTTGTGATGAACAACTGCTTTTCGGGAAGATTTTCCGCTTCAATATTCTCCAGTGTAAAACGCATATTCAATCGATCTAAGCTTAAATCGTAATCATCAGAGCAAAAGGATTTTAAAATCGGTTCAACCACTTTCGGTGAAAATAAGGCACTTAATCTAGCATCCAATTCTCCTGATGACAGTAATGGCGTCTTACCAACTGGGTGATACTCAACATCAATCTTGTAGACCTTTTTTTCATCTAAAGGCTTAGGGTTCAGTAATCGTTGAATATAGAAAATATCAGACTTAACCATCGCAGCATTATTATCCATAGTTTGATAACTAGATTTAAAAGGTAGCGCATGTAAGTATCTCAATAATACCGCCTGCGGTAATACCGGTTCATCAAAATCAATATGCGAAGCGCCGCTCTGCTGGCTTACTTTTACATACTCATCAAACTCACAAAACTGTTCCCCGAATTTATAAAGAGACCAAAACCGGCACCCTGTTAAAATTAAAGCAATACCCAGAACCACTAACCACATCCGCATAAGATTCACTACCGATACAAAATAATTTGAATGTAACATAAATTTATCATCATTTTTCCGTATCGTCTGTTGATAGACCTATCAGGAGCCCTCATTCTCGGTTATCCTTGCGCACAATAGAAAGAGACTTATCGAGTACCTGAACGGGGTGAGTATGTGACTTACCCTTCAGGCACGATCTACCTTCATCACGTCTATCTTTCTTAGGAAGGAATCAAAATGAAATCATTGAGTTTGTCAGATCAAATTTTCTTGTGGCTAGAAAAACGCCAGCAGCCGATGCACGTTGGAGGCTTACACTTATTCAGCTTCCCCGAAGACGCAGATGCTAACTATGTCACCCAATTAGCTGAATACATGCGTTCATTCGATCAACCTAGCGCTCCGTTTGATAAACGCCTCAAAAAACGCTTTACCCAATATTATTGGGAAAAGGATAAACAATTTGATATTGATCATCACTTCCGACACAGTGCCTTACCTAAACCGGGTAGAATTCGTGAATTATTAGCACTCATATCTGTCAAGCATGGCGCGTTAATGGACAGAGAGCGTCCGATGTGGGAATCCCATTTAATAGAAGGGGTTGAAGGGCGTCGCTTTGCGATGTACTACAAAGTGCACCACTGTATGATGGATGGTGTTGGTGCAATGAGAATGACCACTAAACTACTATCTGATGACCCGACTAAAACCAACTTACCGCCACTTTGGGCTTTGCCTGATAGCTCCAAAAAACGAGAAGTAAACATAGGCACTAGTACAATTGCGAATAGCCTTGCTACTCTTGCAAGTGCTGCTGGAAAACAAATTTCTACTATCCCTACGTTGGTTAAAGAAGTAAGTCATGCGATCGATCAGGCAAGGAACAACCCTGACTATATCTCTGCTTTTCAGGCCCCACATAGCATACTCAACAATAACATTACTGGTTCCCGACGTTTTGCCGCCCAATCTTATCCGATAGAACGATTCAAAAGGCTCGCGAAGTCGATGGATGCCACCCTGAATGATGTTGTTATGTCTGTGTGCGGAAGTGCTTTGCGTAATTATTTAATCAGCCAAAAGTCATTACCCACCAAACCTTTGATTGCTATGGTGCCGATGTCTATGCGAAAGGATGACAGCACCTCGGGCAATCAGATTGCAATGATTCTCGCCAGCTTAGGCACCCATATTGCAGACCCTTCGCAACGCTTAGAAATCGTCAAAAATTCGGTCAAAGATTCAAAGAAACGTTATTCGCAAATGAGCCTTGAAGAAGCTATTAATTATACTGCTTTAACGCTCGCACCAGCAGGATTGAATATGTTGACAGGCCTGTCAAACAAATTACAAGCTTTCAATGTCGTTATTTCGAATGTGCCTGGACCCAAAAAACAACTTTATTGGAATGGTGCAAAACTTGATGGCATGTATCCAGTTTCCATTCCACTTGATAAGATTGCACTTAACATTACATTGGTCAGTTATGTCGACCAGCTAGAATTCGGTTTTACCGCTTGTAGTCGTACCTTACCTTCAATGCAGCGACTGCTGGACTATGTTGAAATGGGTATTGAAGAACTAGAAATCGCAGCAGGCACTAGATAGTGACTGAACGACTTTCCGCCCAAGCACTAGATAAATTTAAGGTCATTACATGAGTAATAAGCAAGATAATAAACCCCAAACGTTTGAGCAAAAAGTTAGCTATGGCTTTGGATGGCAGTTCGGACGCCAAATGCAAAAGAATAAATTCCAAGGAATGGATATTGAAGCCACCATTCTGGCCCTAAGACAATGTTTTGAAGGTGAACCATCCTTACTCTCTGAGTCTGAGTTAAACGAAGCCTATGATGCGGTTAAAGAAAGTCGAATCAAGGTTGAAACAGAAAGAGCTGAGAACTATCAAAATCTCTGCCAAACATTCTTAACCGAGAATGCTCAACGAGAGGGTGTAATCACGACTGAGTCGGGCCTTCAATATGAAATTCTAGAAGCCGGAACGGGCGCTAAACCTGAAGGCACTCAGGTTGTAAAAGTGCATTACCATGGCTCTTTTATAGATGGGCAAGTTTTCGATAGCTCTATTACCCGGAATGAACCCGCTGAATTTGCACTTGATCAAGTAATTGCGGGTTGGACTGAAGCACTGTCCTTAATGGCTACTGGCTCTAAGTGGCGCATCGTCGTTCCTCACAACTTAGGGTATGGTGAGACTGGACATCCGCCAGCGATTCCACCCAAGGCTACTTTAATTTTTGAAGTGCACTTAATGTCTATTACACGCTCAGCCTAACGTTATGCTTTCAACATATAAAATTAATACGATGTTGAAAGCCTGTTATAGGTAATCTTTTTTGAGGCCCATTCAAGCCTTAATAATTAATGGGCTTAATTGATTTCGGTGTATTTGAATATAGCCTAATAAGAGGGTCAGTATCTTATTTTAAATACTATTACAGTGGTTTATCGATAAATCACTGTAAATTATTTCTACGCCTGAACAAAACAATCCCTGATAAACCGAAAAATAACAACGCCATAGATGATGGTTCAGAGACATCAGTTGCCTCTCTTTTAATATCTCGGATTGAGATTGGTTCATTGAAACTAATATCATCGAGAAAATAGCCAAATGGTGTAATGTCAGTCCAATCGATATTAAAGCGATGCATACCGGTATGTTCAAATGTCTGAGATACAATAGATTGGCTTTCAACAGACCTAGATTCAAGAAGGTTATCAGCAAGGTCAAACACGTTCACAATCCAACCGTCAATGTCTCCACCCGCATCACCAATATAAAAGGAAACTGAGTTTGTAGTCGCATTGTTTAAACCGTCAACAAAACTAAAATAAATATCACCCGTACAAGAAGGCGTTATAGAACCACCCACATCTAAGCCACAAACGCCGTTGGGTCCAGAATGAGTTTGGGAATGACTGACTACTCCAACGCCTGCGCTGAAACCCGGTAAACCAAAAAGAATACCCGAATCACGGTAATCGTCAGTTACTACGGAATCAGGTGAAGGTGTTCCTGAAACCAAAGTACCCGCAACATGGCTATCAAAGGTGATTACTGCAGATTGGGCTGACGATGCTAATACGTAAAATATTAAAAAAACAAATAACTTTTCCATTTAACTCTCCAAAGCTAACAACTTTTCATCTTATTTTCACATTAAGTAAAGCAATCGATTTGGAGTTATTCAAGCAAGCCTAGGTGTATTATCAGACTAAAGATTCATAAAGAAATTCCATTTATCTTACTTTAATATAAGACAAAGGAAGGTGCAGATATACGTTACCAAGATTGTTTTTATGCTACGTATTGTTAATTAAAGTAATCAACAATAGTCACTATTAAGGACAACTAAATGAGCTGTCCAGGAATTTAAAATAGGGAAGATTCACTTAAATCGACTGAACTAAATTGCTCACTTATCATCATTTTAATTATTGTATTTTCCTATTTCAAAAGGGGCATCTATTTAAACTCTCATCGATAGATTTAGAGCAAATACAAACTGTTGATCTGAGCCATAGAATAGAAGGTAAGTTTTCAATCTAACAAGTACTTATTCCTTAGTTCCGAAATAAGAAACCGATTAGTAGATTATGAAAGGCCATATCTGACACTTTTAGATAGTTTTAGTTCTAAACTAAAAAGTGAACGTTGTACTTAGTTCAAACGTTGATCAGTACTCGATAAATAAATTATTGTAACGCCTAGTCAACACCTTATATTAATCAACTTTAAGCTGATATTTCTTTAAATAGTCATCAAAGAATTTTAGATAATTCTTATACTTATGAGACGCATTGGTGTTCATTTTTTTTCGGATCTGGACATTACTTGCGGTGCTACTAACTACACCTTTATTATTATAAAAATTCAAACAATCTTCAGTCCATTGCAAATCACAGAAACCTAATAGTTTTTTTGATTGATTCACAGGATCACTCACGAACTGTTCATATACCACGGTGTAAATATTATCTGAGTATTTTTCCCGCCACATATCAATAGTTTGAAGGTTGCTTTTGATGTATTGAAATATCTCATCGACATCATGCGCCCATGGCAGTCGTGATAAGTTATTTTGTAATATGGAAACGATTGAGGCGAGCGGCTCTCTTTGACAATAAATTATTTTAGCTTTCGGAAAAACGCTTAGGATGACATCAACAAAAAATAGGTTTTCCAATACCTTGTCTGTAAATCGACCATTCTCTTTTAGCAACTTAGAATTGGTATAATTTGCAGCTAATTTGACTGTAAACTGCTCCCAAAATTGTTCAGTATTTGAGAACTCTGAACTGGCAAAGGCATGCAGTAAACAACCATTTTCTTCTCCTTTTAAAATTACTTCATCGCCACTTGCACAGATGACGTTCTCAACCAAGGTTGATCCGCATCGTGGCACACCCACTATGAAAATAGGGCTGGCAGATGCAAGTTTATTCTTGGCCCCCTTATCGGCTGAGAATCGTTTTTCAGTTGCAGCAACTACTGGTAGCCCCTCAAGATAAAACCTAGCATCATGATGGTATGAGCCTTTAATTTTTGTTCTATAAATTCTATGAGCGTCAACATTCAACTGCATCTCTTGATGAAAGCGACCTTCTTTCTTTGCGCATTTTGCCAATAAGAAATTGGCCAACATCTCATTTCCAGCAATCAACCCACCTGTTGCCAGGCCTTTATCCAATGATATTTGAAGATCGCCGTTTATACACTCGTCATCTATACGGCTTAATTGATTAACAAAAGATAAATGGTCAGCATATTCAGCAATACCGGCTTTATATGCCTCTTTTGCTTGTGCTAGTTCGCCGAGTACCACATAGCTATTTGCGAGACATTCATACAAATGTCTACTTTTGAGTCCTTTTTTGAATGCTAAAGCGTAGATATCTTTTGCTTTAGTAAAATCCTTAGTTTTGGAATATTGATCTGCTAGCTTTATATAAGCGGCCTCTTCATTCGGGTTCAACTTAATACTTTTATCTAAATATTTAACGACATTTTCATCTTCGTCTATTTCCATATAATTACACGCTAAATGGAAATAGACAGCGGGATTCTGATTATCAATTTTGAGATACTTCTTGTAAATTTTCACCGCTTTTAAAAACTGAGATAATTGACTGTATATGTTCGCTAAACTTAAAAGAGAGCCTTTATGTTTAGGATTGCTCTTTATTGCTTTTAGAAAGTATTCAATTGCAGCATTTGCATTTTTCCCTTGAAACTCAACCATCCCGAGCCCATGTAAAGCGGTATGATTGTTTGGTCTGTTTTTAATTATTTCCAAATAATGGTGCTTTGCCTCTTGATACCTGCCAGCTCTGAATAAGTTATTTCCTTGATTTTCAAGTTGTATAATAGTGGCCTGTGAAATTAATTTATTATTCATACCGCTCTCTTATTCTTTGAAGCTGATTACTAATGTGTGTCTATCGACAGATCGATGTAATGACGATGATATCACCTAACTTACGTTAAATTTTAACTAGCACCAAATATTTTAAACCTTCCCAAAAATGGCTGACATGCACCTAAGTCACATCACTAGCTATTAACCTATAAACAGTTGAATTTCAGACACTATCTTCTTTGCGTACTTAGGCACTTGCTAATTGAAAACGGGGAGTAGAACATTGTGCAACGCTGAACTAAGAAGAGCAGCTAATTTCTAAGTCCTGTGACCAGCTAGGTGGAAGCTTAGCATAGGCTGAATTTTCATCTTGTTCATCAAACGGGTTTTGCAATATTGTGTGCAGCTTTTGCACTTCTGAGTAATCGCCTTTTTCGGCTTGCTCTATCGCCTTTTGAGCCAAATGGTTTCTCAAGATATATTTTGGATTAAGCGTGTTCATTCTTACTCTACGCTGCTTGTCTGTCCCTGACACTTTTAGGCTACTTGTGTAGTCGGATAGCCATTGATCAAATCCAGCAGGGTTAATGCATAAGTCTTTTAGTTTTCTAGCTACCTTTTCGTCAGATACATCACTTAATTGTCGAAAGAAATAACTATAATCGAGATGATTTTTTGCCATCATATCAAGTGTGCCAACTAAAATGCTGTCGTCTTTTGGTCGCCCAACAAAACCTAGTTTTGCGGACAGCAGGTCTAAATAGTCTTCATTGAATACCTGATTAAAGCTTTGCAAACCTTCATTTAAAGCATCCTGTTCAACTAGGGGACTCATAGCATGCGCCAACACACTTAAATTCCAAAATGCGATAGAAGGTTGCCGATCAAAAGCATAACGGCCTTCATTATCGGAGTGATTACAAATATAGTTTGGCTGAAACCTATCCAGAAACCCGAAGGGCCCGTAGTCAAAGGTTTCGCCTAAAATCGACATATTGTCCGTATTCATCACACCATGAGCAAAACCAAAAGCTTGCCATTTAGCCACTAATGAAGCGGTTTTCTGAGCCGTTACCTTAAACAAGTCTTGATATTGTCTTGGGTTACCCAACAGACAAGGGTAATAGCGTTTAATCACGTAGTCGCAAAGAGCCGTTAGTTTTTCAAGCCCTCCGGTATGCATAGCGTATTCAAAGTGTCCAAAGCGGATATGACTTTGCGATACACGCAATAATGTTGCAGCCGTTTCAAGCTCTTCTCTAAAGACCTGACTATCTGTACTGACCACACACAATGCGCGAGTAGTGGGAATGTCCAAGTCAGCCATCGCTTCACTCCCTAAAAACTCACGAATGCTTGATCGCAAAACCGCACGTCCGTCACCCTGACGAGAAAAAGGTGTTTTCCCAGCCCCTTTTAAATGGAGATCCCAGAGAGTATTGTCTTTGTTTTTTAACTCGCCCAACAATAAACCACGACCGTCACCTAAATCCGGATTATAGTACCCAAATTGGTGGCCAGTATACTTCATTGCTAAGGGACGAGTACCAGACATTACTGAATTGCCTGATAAAATAGACAGAGTGTCTGGTAAAGTCAGGCTTGAAATATCTACCCCCAGCTCGTCTGCACAAGACTGGCTTGCGATCACCAGTTTTGGCTTATCCAAACCTTGAGGGTGAACCGCTTGATAAAAGCTACTCGGTAACGAGCTAAAGTCCTGTTCAAGCTTAAGGCTTTTAAATGCCTGCATTAGTTTGTTTGAAATAGCCCTGCTGCAAGTAGTGGCCAATGACCCGACCAACCCCGTGTTGGACCTAACTTAAAGTCGGAGCGAACAAATTGATGAATCCTGCCTTCCAAATTAATGACTAATAAATTTGCTGCACTTGAACCCGTCATCCGTAATATTTTTTGCTCTCTAATTTCAGCTTCTCGAATGACTTGACGCAGTTCAGTTTCCAAACGCTCAAAAAAATGTCCCGCTCTCTGTCTAAGCTTAGGATTCTCTCCTGTCAGTGCACCACCGACTAATAAACAACTTAAGCCCGGATTTTTTTCTGCAAAGGCCAAAATAAAAATCAAAATTCGCTGCAGTCGATCCACACTGCCTTCTACATCTTGATTAATCTTTTTAATTCGACTGAACACAGACTCTTCAATGAATTCAATCAAGCCTTCAAACATCTTTCCTTTACTTGGAAAGTGCCTATATAAGGCCGCTTCGGTGACGCCGACCTGTTTTGCTAATTTCGCAGTCGTTATTTTCTCACCGGGGCCTTTTTCAAGCATTTCGGCTAACACTTCTAGAATTTGCTGGCGCCGGTTTGGCTTAGTCTGTTTTTCAGTCATGTTTGATTACTCGTTAAATAATTAAACCGTCCATGGGAGAGGATGCAGAAGCATATAATTTTCTGGGCATCCTACCCGCAACATAGGCATCTCTGCCACTTTCAACAGCAAAACGCATCGCGCGGGCCATTAAAACAGGGTCCTTAGCGGCAGCAATTGCAGTATTCATCAGTACGCCATCACAGCCCAACTCCATAGCAATTGAAGCATCTGAAGCCGTTCCAACGCCAGCATCTACCAAAATAGGGACCTTGGCATTTTCAAGAATCATACGAATATTGTAAGGGTTACGAATACCCAGGCCCGAACCTATCGGTGCACCAAGGGGCATTACGGCTACACAACCCATATCTTCAAGTCGTTTGGCAATTAAGGGGTCATCAGTGGTATAAACCATCACCTTAAAACCATCGTTTATCAATGTTTCTGCTGCACTTAGTGTTTCTGTTACATCAGGGTACAGGGTTTTCTGATCACCCAACACTTCAAGCTTAACCAAATCGTGGCCATTGAGTAACTCACGCGCTAATCGACACGTCCGAACGGCGTCTTTTGCAGTATAACAACCGGCCGTATTTGGTAGAATTGTGTATTTATCTGGTGAAATAACATCAAGCAAGTTAGGTTCGTCGGCGTTTTGACCAATGTTAGTTCTTCTAACCGCGACGGTGACTATTTCTGCACCACTCATTTCAATAGCTGATTTTGTTTCAGCCATATCTTTATACTTACCTGTGCCGACCAATAACCGAGATTGATATGTCTTACCAGCTATGGTTAGAAGTTGATCTTTTTTAGTGTCTACCGTCATTTGTGTTTCACTTATTTTATCAATATTAAATACTTATCCTAGCGCCTAAACTAAAAGTCACTATCCTAGCCACCGCCAATTGCCTGAACGACCTCTATAATATCATTCTCGTTCAAGCTAAATTGAGGGTGTTCACTACGGGGCACTATATCTTCGTTCACTTCAATCGCATACAGTTTACCTTCCAGTGACATATGTTTGGCCAGCTCAGAAAGGGTTGCATTCTCTGATATTTCTAAGATATCGCCATTTACGTGAATTTTAATCATTTAAACACCTTAAAACAGTCACTAATTTTGTTTAATCTCTTTTACAGCAAGTAAAAAGTAAATCCATCCAACGATAAAAGCTAAGCCACCTATAGGGGTGAACGCGCCAATAGATTTTATTCCCGTAATAGAAAGTACATAAAGACTGCCACTAAATACGCCTATACCTAACAAGAACAAAAGAGCAGCAACTTTGAGATGCCGAAGCATCAGCACCTGATTATTCTGCTGTACTAAAATCCCCACCAATATCAAAGCTATAGAATGATACATCTGATATTGAATGCCCGTTTTGTAGACCAAGAGCATAGCCTGACTTATTTGGGGTTTTAGGTAATGCGCCCCAAACGCGCCTAAAATAACGGCCAACATAGAGAGTAAGGCGCCCATCATCATCCATCTACTGGACATTTTTTTACCCTCTAACATTCCAACTCATATTTACAGGCTGTTCTTTTTAAGCTTTTCATATTCATAGCCGTTAACGTACCACCCCAAACACAACCTGTATCTAATGCCTGAAACTGTTCTCTCCCTGTTTCACCTTCTAGCGCAGCCCAATGACCAAACACAACGCGAGTAGCTTCCTTTCGGTCTATGTTAAACCAGGGGAAATAATTTTCTGGAGCAGTACCTATAGCCTCTTTTGCTGCAAAATCTAACTCACCAGAGTCTTTAATAAAACGCATTCGTGTAAAATAGTTAGTAATCACTCGCAAACGATCCATTCCCTTTAAAGAGGATGCCCAATTGTTAGGTTGATTACCATACATTACCTTAAAAAAATCGACATAATCAGGGCCAGATATAACATCACTCACTTCCTGGCTAAGCGAAAATGCTTTTTTGATCGACCAGATGTGTGGAATCCCGGCATGGCTCATTACCACGTCATGCTTTTTGCTCCAAACCATTAAAGGTTGCTGTCTGAGCCACGTCATCAGTTCATCACAATCGGGAGCAGCTAAAATCTCATCAAAGGTATCTTTGCGTTTAGGGGGGCGTTCTGTGTAATAGAGCGCCAGTAAATGCAGATCATGATTCCCCAAGACCACTTTAGCCGGCTTCTGGCTTAACTCTGTTAGCTTTTTAATGGTACGTAAACTCTCAAGCGAGTTTGGCCCGCGATTTACTAAATCCCCAGCAAACCAGAGCCTGTCTTTGCCCGCTACAAAGTTGATTTTGGTTAACAAGTTTAAGAGTGATTGATGACACCCCTGAACATCACCAATTACATATCTTGCCATATCTCGTGTTAGCTCTTTTCCGTGTGTTCATAAGTAATCGGGTCAGTTAAGCCATTTTCTGAAAACGCCTCAAGCCGTTCCTGACAAGCACCACATTTACCGCAGGCCCTTTCTCGGCCGTTATAGCATGTCCAGGTTTTTGAGTAATCCAAACCCATTGCCAAGCCTTTATTGAGAATTTCAGTTTTATTGATATTCTGAAAGGGCGCAATAATATCGATATCTTCATAATTAGCTACTTTAGAAACAGCTGCCATTTTTTCAATAAATTCTGGTCGACAATCAGGGTAAATTGCATGATCGCCGCCATGGGCACCGTAATACACCGACTCTGCCTTTATTGAAACGGCATAGGCAATCGCTAATGATAGTAAAATCATATTCCGGTTAGGCACAACCGTTGACTTCATACTATCTTCTTCATAGTGCCCTTCGGGTATTTCAATATCGTCTGTTAACGAAGAACCCAGTAAAAGCTGATGTATCGCGGTAATATCGACAATTTTATGTGGCAAGGCCAGATCATCACAAACCTTTTGTGCATAATGTAGTTCTTTGGCATGTTTCTGACCATAGTTAAATGACAAGGCATAGACTTTCTTACCTTGCGCAATAGCCTGATTTAAAAGGGTGAACGAATCCATCCCCCCTGAATAAATAACCACTACTCTTTCTGTCATTTTCTATCCTCAATTTCACCATAAATAAAAAGTACAGTGAAATACTGACTAATTTAAACGTGTTTAACAAACCCAGGCATTTTATCGTCTTGCCCTCTAAAACTAAAGTGCTAACGCTCAACTAAAATGATTCAAGGGTATTGCCGTTCGATTAATTATTCTTCGTAATACAAAACTTGAATGAACCCCTGTCACACCGGGAATTCTCGTCAGTGTTCCTAATAAGAATGCCTGATAGGCATCCATATCTTCGACGAGAACTTCTACCATATAATCGGCCGATTGACCGGTAATGAGTAAACAGGAAATCACTTCAGGGCACGTCTCTAACGTATTCTCAAACGCTTCGAAACGGTCAGGAGTATGTCGGTCCATACTTATTTGTACAATCGCAGTTAATTTTAATCCGAGTTTATCCCTATCCAATAAGGTCACTGTCTTACTAATGATGCCGTTATCTTCCAGTTGTTTGACGCGCCTGGAACAAGGCGATGCAGATAGGCCGACTTTCTCTGCCAGCTCTAAATTACTAATGCCGCCATCTCGTTGCAGTAAATCCAATATTCGACGATCCGTTCTATCAAGACTAATCATCACCACTCCCAACAAACATTTTAATAAGCCAATAATTTACAATAAGAGCAATTAAACACCCATAATAACTAATATTTTGATTATATATTCTATAGTATCTTAATATAAGAGATTTTTAGCAAACCTTCACCCTTTAAATCGCCCTATACTATTTAACAACCAACAAGCTAACTAAGAAAGGCATATACGTGATGGCGACCTCGAAACAAACAAATTTCAATCATCGAAAATACATACCCTTTACCCCGATAGCGATGCCTGACCGTAAATGGCCTGATAACATGATTACTAAAGCCCCTATTTGGAGCAGTGTTGATCTAAGGGATGGGAACCAGGCTTTAATAGAACCAATGTCAGTTGAGCAAAAAAAACGACTATTCAGCTTGTTGGTCAAAGTCGGATTTAAAGAAATCGAAGTAGGCTTTCCATCGGCTTCTCAGCCAGATTTCGACTTTGTACGCTGGTTAATTGAAGAACAGCAAGTTCCGGAAGACGTTACTTTACAAGTATTAACCCAAGCTCGCCCCGAACTCATTGAACGTACTTTCGACTCACTGAAAGGCGCACGACGTGCCATAGTTCATGTATATAATTCAACCTCTACAGTACAACGTGAGCAAGTTTTTAAACTAGATAAACAAGGTATTATTGACATCGCAGTTCGAGGCGCAGAAACAGTGAAGACGTTTGCGGAACAACACCCTGAGACAGAGTGGGTATTCCAATACTCACCTGAAAGCTTTACCGGAACAGAGTTAGATTTTGCTGTTGAGGTTGTTAATGCGATTACCAATGTATGGCAACCCACACCCGAGCAACCAGCCATTATCAACTTACCTGCGACAGTCGAAATGTCGACACCAAATGTATTTGCTGATCAGATAGAATGGTTTTGTGAACACGTAAGTCGACGCAAGTCGATTATACTCAGCGTTCATACTCACAATGACCGTGGCTGCGGTGTAGCAGCTGCTGAGTTAGCTATGATGGCGGGCGCACAAAGAGTAGAGGGTACAATGCTAGGCAATGGGGAACGTACCGGCAATATGGATATCGTCACCATGGCAATGAATATGTACAGTCAAGGCATCGACCCAACATTGAATCTTGCCAATATGGGTGAAATAGTTCATGTCGTCAAAGAGTGTACCCAGTTACCAGTTCACCCCAGACACCCGTACGCTGGTGAATTGGTATTCACGGCATTTTCTGGCAGCCATCAGGATGCCATCAAAAAATGCTTGGATATAAAAAAAGCCGAAAGTCCATGGCAAGTAGCCTATTTGCCAATTGACCCTTCAGATTTAGGCCGTTCATATCAAGAGGTCATTAGAATAAATTCTCAATCAGGAAAAGGCGGTATCGCGTATTCTTTAGAGAGCGAGTACAACTTACAACTTCCTCGCTGGCTACAAATCGCATTTAGTCGTGTGGTACAAAAACAGACCGAAGCCGAAGGCGGAGAAATATCAACAGAATCTATTTGGGGCTTATTCAATTCAACCTATATCAAGCACCAGCAACCCATTGCCTTAGGGACGTTTAGTTTCAAGCGAGATACCCTAGACCACCTTAGTGCTCAATTAATATTTAACGGGGAAAGTAGCGCAGTTTCTGGCGATGGTCACGGAGTAATGGATGCCTTTGCCACCGCAATTCAAACTCGCCTCGCCTGTAATATCGATATTCAGGAATATTCCGAACACGCCCTAAGAGAAGGAAGTGATGCCGATGCTATTTCATATTTACAAATAGCCATTGATGGACATATTTATTATGGCGTAGCTATACATGAGGACATTGTCAGCGCATCATTAAATGCGCTACTGAGTGCGGTGAATCAATTCATGCTTAATAAAGCGGAGCTTGCAGCCTAGGATAAGACGCAGCTTGAGGCCAACATACATAAGCCCTTAGCCACAACCATATGCATAAAGTTGCATATGGTTGTTTTGTGAGCTATGATCGATAAATAAGCTGCTCCGGCTCCAACTAGTTAGTAGCTAAACTTAAGATTGTGGTAGAGGACAATATGGCCAAAGTTAAAGTGAAAACCGGAAAACGCTTTCGTGCTAAACGTGCAGACAGTCATTACGATACGATTGTGATTGGTTCAGGCATCGGTGGTTTGGCTAATGCGGCATTTCTTTCTCTACTGGGCAAAAAAGTATGTGTCCTGGAACAGCACTATACCGCTGGTGGCTACACGCACGCTTATGAACGAGAAGGTTATGAATGGGATGTAGGTGTTCACTATGTGGGCGAGGTACATAAACCTTCAACTTTGAAAAGGGTATTTGATGTTATCAGTGAAGGTCGTCTTAAATGGGCAGCGATGGATGATGAGTATGATCGGGTCATTATCGATAAAGAGGAATTTGGTTTTGTAGCAGGCCGTGACAATTTTTCTAATATGTTGAAGCAACGATTCCCGAAAGAACACACCGTTATTGATGCGTATATTGAACTCATCCGCGAAGTAAGCCGCTATACGCCAAAATTTTTTGCCGGGCAGGGCATGCCTAGATGGCTAGCGTCTGCTTATAATAAAATCAGACCATTACTTGTCCCCAAGGTATTCTTCAAAACTACCCGTGAGGCACTTGAAGAACTTACCAGTAATCAAGAGCTAATCTCTGTATTAACGGGCCAATGGGGCAACTACGGCCAATGCCCTGCCGATGCAGCGTTCTTAATGCATGCCTTAATTGCCAAACACTATCTTGCAGGAGGAGCCTACCCAGTTGGTGGTTCATCTGAAATTGCGCGCAGTATTATTCCGACCATTCAAAAAAGCGGTGGCGAAGTATTTACTTATGCAGATGTTGAAAAAATTCTCATAAAAGATAACAAGGCCTACGGCGTTTTAATGGCTTGCGGTGCAGAAATCAGCGCCGACAATATCGTCAGTAATGCAGGTTTTTATAATACCGTTCAAAAGCTGCTCCCTGAAGATGTCCAAGACCGTTTAGGGGTTGATGATTGGTGCCAACAAGTTCAACGTTCAAGCGGCCACTTTTGTATTTATGCTGGCTTTAAAGGCAGTACTGAAGAATTAGGTTTAAGTACCACTAACCTTTGGATCTATCCCGACGGTGATCATGACGGTAATCTTAAAAAATACATGACTAACGCTGACGAAGAGTTTCCTTTAGTCTATATTTCATTTCCATCTGCAAAAGACCCTGATTGGGAAAACCGTTACCCAGGCAAGTCGACTGTAGAAGTTGTGACACCTGCCAATATGGATTGGTTTAAGGCTTGGGAAGGCAGTCAATGGCAAAAGCGGGGGGAAGACTACGATACCTTCAAGGCAAAAATTCAAGAAAGACTATTAGAAAAATTATTTCAACGTCACCCTCAACTGCGTGAAAAATTGGATTTTGTTGAGCTTTCGACGCCACTTTCTACCAATTGGTATCAAAAGAATAGTGCCGGTGAAATGCTAGCACTTGACCACTTTGTTGACCGCTTCAAGAAGCCTTTTTTACACCCAATTACGCCCGTCAAAAATTTATATATGACCGGTTCTGATGTAATGACAGCAGGAGTGGGTGGTGCAATGATGGCAGGAATGATGACAACGTGTGCGATGCAAGGCCGAAAAGCCAAGTCTGTCGTCAATTTACTCAAAACGTACGAAGAGCCCAGTGATGATTTTATACCACAACCGGTAAACGCATAAGTTCAATCCCGGTGTGAGACACAAAAATTAGCGCTAGAAATAGGTAGGCGCTAATTTTTTCTATTCCAGTGTTTTGATTTTACTTATTGTGTTTCTTCCTGGTGAAACCTAACACCACCAAACCTAAGCCCAATAACGATAGACTGGCAGGCTCAATCACATTTACTGAAGGTGCATGTTCACTTGAATAAATTGGTGAATAAACGGCTTGTTCTTCTGACTCTGCTTGTACTGAAGCAGAATAAATTGATATCGCACTCAAACCAATAACACTACATATAAACTTGTTCATAAATCCCTAATATAGAAAACGCTAGTATCGATATTGCCGATCAATATCGATTAATGACTACCTTGCCATCAGCCGCGGCTACTATACGGATCTAGCTCTGGGATATCTATCTATTTGATTGAGAGAAGCCTTAATTAATCTTAAGTTTACCCTCCCGTCAGTATAAATTGACCTATATATATGTACTCTGACCCAAGCTCTATTTAACACGAATAATTTTGTTCGTATTCGTCTCACCCTTCAGATCCTGATTATTCCCATGCGTCATAATCACCATATCGCCTTCACTTAAAAACCCCATCTCTTTTAACTGACCTAGTGCAGCAGAGGTAACAATATTAATATCGGGATCAATGGTATTAAAATATATTGGGTAGACGCCTCGATAAAGCGATGTTCTATTGAGTGTTTTTGTGTGCCTTGAGAGTGAAAATATAGGAATTCCCGAACTTAGTCGAGACATCATTAGTGCGGTACTTCCGCTCTCAGTCAATGTGATGATGCCTTTCATACCGGGCATATGATTAGCAGCAAACATGGTTGACATCGCGACAGTCTGAGAAACACTATCGAAGGTATAGTCCATTCTATAACTAGCCATATTGGTACTTCTTTGCCGTTCTGCACCAATACACACTTCCGCCATCGCTTTAACCGTTTCGACAGGATAATCACCAGCTGCCGTTTCGCCCGATAGCATAACAGCGTCGGTGCCATCTAGGACGGCATTGGCGACATCCATCACTTCTGCACGTGTTGGCATAGGAGAACTAATCATTGACTCCATCATCTGGGTAGCTGTGATGACAACACGGTTTAGCTTACGAGAACGCCTAATCAATTGCTTTTGCACAGCCATTAACTCTGGGTCTCCAATTTCAACCCCTAAGTCACCTCGCGCTACCATCACCGCATCTGAGGCTAGAATGATGTCATCCATTGCCTCATCTGACGCGACAGACTCAGCCCTCTCAACTTTCGCGACTATCTTGGTATCAAAACCCTGCTCTTCCGTTAGACTCCGAGCATAATGTATATCTGCTCCATTTCTAGGAAATGAAACCGCCAGATAATCTACCCCAATCTCAGCCGCAGTTTTAATATCCGCCTTGTCTTTGTCAGTTAAAGCCGCTGCTGAAAGCCCTCCGCCTTTTTTGTTAATTCCTTTGTTATTAGATAACCCTCCTGACACCGTTACTTCAGTCACTACTCTCGGGCCAATCACCTCAATCACTTTCAATTGAATACGGCCATCGTCCAACATCAAAATATCATCTTTTGAAACATCTTTAGGCAGGTGCTTGTAATCTAAGCCTACCTGAGTTTCATCACCCATACCTAGCTCAAGCGTACTATCCAACACAAATTTTGCACCGAGCGCTAACGTCACCTTTCCATCTTTAAAGGTAGAAATACGTATCTTTGGGCCTTGTAAGTCACCCATAATCGCAACATGTGTATCAAGCTCCTTTGCGATTACACGCACCTCCTCGGCACGGCGCATATGTTCTTCAGCCAAGCCATGAGAGAAGTTAAGGCGAACCATATTTGCACCCGCTTTGATAATTTTTCTGAGGTTATCATCCCTATCTGTCGCCGGGCCGAGCGTGGTAACAATTTTAGTTCTACGTAACATCTGAACACCTTTCCTAATTTTTCAAATTGATACACTTTAGTGTAGCTCATAAAGCTGATTGAATTAGAAAGGTATGTTATCGCTACAAAGAATATTCAAAAAAGGTTTCTTTCAGGCATAAAAAAACCTGTATAGAGGATGATTTACATCTTCTATACAGGCTGACCCTACATTTAGTTTATCTATAGCTCTTATAATACATAAACAGCGACTAAGTTAATGATAAATTTAGAGGCTTCAAAAAAGGTCTTAATGAAAAATAAAAACTGATTCAACCATTTCAATATTTTTTCTTGCAGCACGCAAGAAAAAAATAAGTGATGGCTGGCACAGCTATACACTTCCACTCTAATGGACTTAAGATCGGTTTAGATGAGAGATAAACTGATCCTTTATCCACCCCCCTAAGATACGACCTTCATATTTTTTGAACATGAATAATCGGATGATTCTTTCGAAAATTTTTACAAAATTTCGTGTTGGTCACAAAAGTCATAGCTTTTTCATTCCAGCTTCTTTCAATTAAAAAATACTAGTACAGTTGCTACGTATTATTAGGCCGAAAAGACCTAAGCATAATAAAGCTTTTCGGAAACCTTCAGGACCCGATATGAAAACCAAATCATCAGTTTATTCATTGTTTGTTCAACTACTTTTCTGACCATTTTTTCAATGTTTTAAAACAACCTAATTTGACCTAAACAAAATAAATTTTCTTTTTAATAAGAGAACTATTTTTTATCTTATATTTCAAATAGATAATAAAAATAAATAAGCACCATCTATTTTTAGCCGTCTTTGACATTTCATCCCTTTATTTCACTTCTTAAGATCAAGATACGTGTATGAAGAGCATCGCTGTATCTACGCGTAAATAAATATAAAATAATAAGGATTAAAAATAATGGAATGTATAAAAAAACCCAAAGAAAATCTCTCTCTGTTTTTTGCCTATCTACTTTCTCTTTCTTTTGCTGTCGTCAGCACGGCCTCGGCCGATGAAGTACTTGAGAATGGGAATGCAATAACGAATTTATCGAGTTCATCAACACAACTTCGATTTACTATCGATGTACCCGCTGGCGCATCAAACCTGTCTATTACCATGTCTGGTGGCAGTGGTGATGCCGATATGTACGTAAAGTACGGCGCTGCCCCAACTAGTAGTAGCTATGATTGTCGGCCTTACGTTGGGGGGAACAGTGAATCTTGCCCAATTAGTGACGTACAAGCAGGTACTTATCATGTCATGTTGAATCCGTATTCAGCATTTTCAAGTGTATCTTTATTGGCAGCGTATGATACTGACGGGCCAGAACCCCCTACAGGCGGTAACGACCTTAATGAAACTAACCTCTCTGGCGCAGCGGGTTCAAGCACCTACTTTAGCCTGGATGTTCCCGCTAACGCGTCTAATTTAGTCTTTGCCATGTCAGGTGGCAGCGGGGATGCAGATTTGTATGTACGATTCGGATCGCAACCTACCTCGTCAACCTATGACTGCCGCCCTTATGCTGGAGGCAATAGTGAAACATGCCCAATCGGCAATGTTCAAACAGGTACTTATCATGTCATGGTTCAAGCCTATTCAGCCTATGCTGGTTTAAGCTTAAGTGGTACTTACAACACGGATCCTGGTGGCAACGATAATCCAACAGCTGTCATTGCTAATGGCCCATTTAACGCACTAGAAGATGTCAATATTTCAATGAGCAGCGCTGGTTCAAATGACTCAGATGGTAGTATTTCTTCATATGTATGGAACTTTGGTGACGGCACTTCAAGTACATCTGCCAATCCAACACATAATTACACCAATGCAGGTACTTATGCTGTTTCGTTAACGGTGACAGATAACGAAGGCGCTACCAATAGCACTTCTACCAACGCAACGATCACTAGCCCTGCAAACGAATCACCTATCGCCACTATTGCGAACGGGCCTTTTAATGCCACTGCCGGACAAAACATTGCAATGAGCAGTAATGGCTCATATGACCCTGATGGTTCGATTTCTGCTTACGCATGGAATTTTGGTGATGGCACATCGAGCGCCTTAGAAAATCCTACCCATAGTTACGCCTCGCAAGGAAACTTTAATATCACCTTGACGGTAACCGATAACGAAGGTGCAACTAAAAATACCTCAAGCATTGCTTATATCAGTGCTGTTGAAAATGTTGCGCCTATCGCGGTTATTGCGAACGGTCCATTTTCTGCAACTGTCGGCTCAGCTATTTCGATGAGCAGCAATGGTTCAAATGATTCCGATGGTTCAATTTCTTCATACGCATGGAACTTTGGCGATGGATCATCAAGCTCGTCTAATAACCCGTCTCACAGCTATGGCGCAGCAGGCACTTATACCGTTACCTTAACGGTAACCGATAATGATGGCGCAGTTAACAGCACGACTTCTTCGGCTAGCGTGACTAGTACTACCGGTGGTAGCGAGTTAAACGAAAGTAACCTGTCGGCTGCAAAAGATGCCAACAGCTATTACACACTTGAAGTACCTGCAGGTGCCAGCAATTTGGTGTTCAGTATTTCAGGTGGTAGTGGTGATGCAGACCTGTATGTGAAATTTGGCAGCCAACCAACTTCATCAAGCTATGATTGCCGCCCTTATGTCGGCGGTAATACTGAAAATTGCCCCATCAGCAATGTTCAAACAGGAACGTACTATGTGATGATTAGCGCTTATGCAGCCTATTCTGGCTTGAGTCTAACAGGTACCTTTGACGAAGAACCCATCGGGAATAACAATCCACCGGAAGCAGTCATTGCGAATGGCCCCTTCAGCTCAGTAACAGGTGCAAACATCTCAATGAGCAGTACTGGATCAACGGATAGTGATGGATCAATTACATCTTATCAGTGGAACTTTGGTGATGGTGCAACGAGTTCATCGGCAAATCCATCACATAGCTATTCAAATGCCGGAACCTATACTGTGCAGTTAACGGTTACCGATAATGAAGACGCAAGTGATAGTGTTTCCACAAACGCGACTGTCACCACTGCGGGTTCGGGCTTTACAGCAACATCGCATTACTACGATAAAGGCGATTTTGACTTCAACTATACCAATTATGAGAATGCATTTAGCGATAATTTTTCAGATTCAGATGTCGAAATTCATGCCTACATCGTGATTAACTTCAATGAAAATGTGAAGTCTTCGACCATCAATGCTAACAACATCGTTGTGAAGCGTTTGAACATGGATGATAACAGCGAGAATAATCAAAACGTTATTAACGGTACATTCGAGCTCATATCCTCAAAACGCGCTATCTTCAAACCTAATGTAGAGTTCTACATGAGTGAAGGCGGTGTGTTCGACTGGAATAACCCTAACTGGAATGGTTTAAAGCCCAATTATCAGTATTCGGTTTCCCTATCAAGCAGCATCAAAAATACCTCAAATGAGAACCTAGATACCAATGCACAATCAACTTGGTCATTTGACACCATTGATAATGACTATGGTTTGTACTGGTTTAAAGATGGCTATACGGCTATGAAGTATGTACCCGGAAGAGCCGTACCTTCAGAGTACTATAATCCGAATAAACCGACACATATCTATGGACATGGTTGGGGTAAAACCTCAGTGCATACACAAGACGGTCAGTTACGAGACTATCGTCGTGAACCGATGACCATGAAGCCTGGCGACATGTACCCGTCACAAGAAGCTGTCGATATGATTGAAATCTGGAAGGATCCTAGCAAGAACTATGAAGGCAAAGCCTGGAACTTTGGTATCGTTTACTGGAACCAGTTTGCTGATGACGACTATGCCAACCTGTCAAAACCACAAAAAGCGGAAGCAAAAATCTGGAGTACCGATGGTAAGAATGACATGAGCTATGCGATTCGAAAGTGGAATGGTTCTAGCTGGTCACAAGATCATGTTGAAACAAATGCCCCACCTAAACCAGTCACGGTTCTTCTCGCTGATGCCGTTATTTCAGCAACCGAAGATTCCAATGCGGGCGGTATGCGATTATCGGGTAACTCCTTGGGTAACCAAATAGTGACCGGTATTAGTTATATTCTGAAGAAAGAATATGCAGAAGGCCGTGTGAGTTCAAACTTGTTCCCAAGCCGTATTGCCTTGCTTGACCCCTATTGGAGAGGCGGTGCATTAGCGGATAACTGGACAAACAATCACCCTGCCTATGTTGATTTAGGTGCGTCAAATGATTCTGCAGGCGATATGACCTTCAAGATTGTCACTGACTTGATTGAGTTTGCAGACAACGATCCAAATGTTTCGTTTGTAGGTGAATATTATGATACTTCACGCACAACAGATGGTAGCTTCTTTGGCCAATCGTTTGGGGATAAAAACAATCAGCAACGAGATATCATGGCAATCATCTATCAACAAGCGAGCTGGATTGACGGAAACGAGGGTGATCGTAATTACTATGCTCACCGCCATGTTTTTGGTCGCTACTGGTACCAATGGACGTATGCTTATGCGCCACCAGCAACTGGCTTTTCAGCGAGTTCTTCTGATGCAGATATTCGCGCTAACATGAACTACTATAAATCAACTAAGATTCGTTACTCAATCAATGCGGGTGGTAATACACCAGACCCGGCTGATGATAATTACGAGTTGAAGTCAGGTAGTAGCTGGCAGCAATAATCTACAAAGTTATAAGCTTAAGTGTACATAAAAAGGCTGGGAGATCTCCCAGCCTTTTTTCATCTTAAAAACGGCTCTATTTTACCAAAGAAGCTCAGGCATTTTCGCTATTCTATCAAAGCTATATCCGGCAAATTATTTGCCAGTACATGGATATCGTCACTCGCGCTCATCGCAGTAATTACGTCTTGCGATGGTTCACTCCAAATTCCCGGTAAATCAGCCTCGCCTTTAACAGTAATAGGAAATGCTAAATGCTCTTGAGGTGGTTTAAACAGAGCATTTACACCCGGCTTATTGCCGCGCGGATCAACGCGATACCAGCCATATTTTTTTAGGAATACCGCATTTAAACCATGTAAACAAAAAGGCGGACGATTATCACTCACCGTTAAACGTTGATAACACAAACCTGCTGGAATACCACTTGCACGCAATAAGGCTGCCAGCAAATGGCTTTTGGCGTAACAGAAACCGGTTCCAAACTCTAAAACATCTGAAGCACGACAGGTCAGCGGGTTTAATTGGAAATCCCAACTGTGTTTTACTTCATCTCTTACAAAGATAAAACATGCTTTAGCAATATCTTCGTCATTGGTTAACTTACCCGCTAGCGATAAAGCTTTAGCTTTAACTGACGGGTGTTGCCAGTTTATCAACTCACATGATTTTAAATATTGCTTCATATTTCCTCTTACTTGGCGCTACGAAAACATGCAACGTTAGACTAGCGACTTACTTGCATATTGGCTAAAACAGGAATTGAGACAGGTGTAGAAAATGCCCCTTGAACATTATCTTTGTCAACCGTAGCAACTGAGAAGAAATAACTACCGTAGCTCAAATTTTCAATTAGATACCTTAGATTCTCAGCGCCATCTACGTATGTCTCTTGGTTCATTTCAAGTACATTAAACCCATAGGCAATTTTATAACCTTGGATATCCCCTTTAGCAAGCACTTCTCCATTTTCTCGCTCTAGGGGACGCGACCAACTCAATTGTATTGAAGGTGCGATAATGAGCTGATCAACTGTCATAGCAATTGAAGCACTAACAATGCCGCCCTGATCGTCTGAAATACTATACCTTATAATATCAGCACCAAAATAATCAGCATGAGGTGTATATGATAATTGCCCATCTGCAAGAATTAATAGCACACCATGATTTGCAGATGCAGACAAAACGCTTAAGAGGTCATTATCAACATCGCTCGCATTCTCTAAAGCTGCTAGCTGAACACTAGTACCTTGCTCTGTATTTGCTATTGATGAAACAACAACAGGGAGGTCATTTACAGCTTGTACCTTAACCGTCAATATAGCGCTAGCAGTAGCGCCTTGAGCATCTGAGATGTCATACCTAAGTTCTACATTGCCATTGAAATTAAGAGCAGGCATATAAGTTAAGGCGTTATTCTGATTGACCATCACCTGACCAGAACCGCTTATCATAACTGCGTTTGTCAGTTTTAGTGTATCGCCATCTATATCAGTATCATTCACAAGCACATCAATAGTTGCCACAGTATCTTCTAACATTGATGCCTGGTCTTTGACAGCAACAGGTAAGTCATTCACCGGAGAAATAAAGATCGTTACTGAAGCGTTCGCTGTTTCGCCCTCTAGATCGCTCAAGGTATAAATCACAGAAGCCGTGCCTGAAAAATCGTCAGCAGGGGTAAATACTAATTTATTATCCGACCTAAGTTCTACAGAGCCCTGACCTGATGTAACAATGGCTGCTTTAATGAAAATAGCATCGCCATCCTCATCACTATCATTCTGTAGTGCATTAATAACAACACTCTCATCTTCTTCAGTAGATACGACATCATCAACAGCTATAGGCGCATCGTTCACTGAAGCAACTGCCACCCTTACTACTGAACTGGCTGTTCCACCCTTGCCATCACTAATAGTGTAATTTATCAGGGTGCTGCCATTGAAACCTTGCGATGGGCTATACTGCAAACTTGAGTTGGAACTAAGTTTCACCGTACCACTTCCAATATAAGGCCCTTCAATAGAGGCTTTGGTAATGCTCAGCTCATCACCATCCAGGTCTATATCGTTCTGAGTCACATTGATGCTAACAACACTATCTTCAAACATTTCAAAGTGGTCTTCCACCGCGATAGGCAAATCATTTACAGCGTGGATATTCACATTTACTTCTGCGCTCGCAGAGCCATTATGGCCATCGCTAATGGTATACAAAATAGTCGCTAAACCAGAATCATTCAAAACGGGAGAAAACCTTAAATTTGTATTCTCACCTACATTATTTACATGCACAGCACCTTTTCCTGAAGTAAGAATGGCGCCCGTGATAGTGATAATATCTCCATCAATATCGGAGTCATTCGATAAGACATCAATATATGCTAGAGAGTCCTCGTTAATTGTAATGGTATCAGCACTCGCATAGGGCTGATCATTCACCGCTAAAACAGTCACATCCACTTTAGCTAAAGCGCGCGCATCACTTTGATCTTTTATCTGGTAGGTAATTTGTGTCGTACCATTAAAGTTCTGCGGGGGAATATATCGTATTTTATTTTCAACAACCGATACGCTGCCATCCAATACACTTGCAGACAATAAGGTGAGAGCATCTTGATCAGGGTCAACGTCATTTTCAAGCACATTTATGATCAATGTAAGATCTTCAGAGGTTGAAGCAATATCGTCAAGGGCTACCGGTGGTGAATTTTCAGGTCTTTCCAAGTCGATGCCTTCTACAGATAACAAGGCACTGAGTGAAATCAGTGAACCAACATCATTACTGACAATCACATCATATATCCCCAGATCAGTCCCCATAGCATGCAATATTTGAAAATCGGAGCTGTTAGCTTCTGAGATAGCTTGCCCATTCTTTCGCCATTGATAGTCAATATCTCCACCGCCAATGGCAATAACGCTAAAACTGGCTAATGCGCCTTCATCAACATTAACCGATATCGGTTGAGAAACGATCGCAACGGGATCAACTATTTCAGGTGTGAGTGAAATCAGATCATTAGCAACCTGAACCTCGCTTGTAATTGAATTTAACTGCGAAATAATAGCTGGGCTCTTTTGTATTTCGGCTAAACCCTGACTAATTTCGATGGCGTAGTAATACACATCATCTAAGGTTACTTCGGGTAGCGCCCCCATATTTGTGGCTGTGATCGCGCCGGAATTTTTAATTCTATTTGCAGCATGCGCCAGAATTTCGCTGATATTGCCCCAATCAGGCGAGTTTAATAAGCCCAAAAATGCGGCTGAAATAATGGCTGTTTTTAATTCAGACGGATTAGCCCCGTCTGCCAAAGCATCCAACTTGGTAATGTCGGGCAAATACTGTTGTAAGGCTCCCGTTTCCAAACCCATAATTTTTTCGACATATTCATAGCTGGATAAAATATTAGCTGTTGTTAAACCACCCTCCATTCCTTCTGCTCGTGCACTCGCTAAATAACTAAGAGGTGAAATATGTGCAAAGTTTGTACTCTCTTGCTCCAAATTCGTCACAACTGTCGTCATCAGTAGTTCATTTCCAACCTTGAAACTTGACCCAAACCTTACGAGCTCTCCCGATTGGGAGTCTTTGCAACCTGACTGAATATCGCAGACCATTTTAGTATCGGCGTCTGAGGTCAATTTAATCATCAACGAGTTAACATTAATTGAGTTTGGAAGCGGTATTCCAAACTCCCCATTTTTATTGGTCCGCACAGCAATACCGTAGGGGTGAGCATCCGCCTTCAATACACCATCATGCTCATTAATTAGATAAGCCTTCACAATACCGTTTTGAATAAGACCTTTTGTAGCACTGCCCTTAATTGAAAAAGGCTCATTTTTTGAGAAATCATAATTTAAATCATTTGAACTACCGCAGGCAGATATAAACATACCCACAAAAAGTACAAGAAGAATTAATCTAACATTATAAAAATAGTTTGTTTTAGACATGGCCAGATCCGTTTGCCCAGAAAGAGGGAAGTAAAAATTAAGGAATAGAGAGAACAGATTCAGATTTGAATCTCACAAACTTCCATGTTGCGAAACCACTGGCATGACGAGTTGATGCGGAGAGGTTAGGTTATTTCGAGGCGGGAGTTTACCAATGTTTGCTAGGAATTCACGTTAATAACTGTACATAATATAAAATTGATACTTTTAGAACGTTTTTCTTTATATATTTAAATTAGTCACTTAGGGCGTTTTATTAAATATATTCTTAATAAGGACGTCTTCTTTGTGGCGATGCTATAGTTAAGCAATAGGTAAGAAATAATTAATAAGTAACTTAAAATCTGCTTACGCGAACACCTAAACCTAAGCTTAAAATAACACGCTAATGAGCAGGATCTATCCTGCTCGTGTTGCTAGAATTTCATCAATATTAATCGCTTTACGATAACGTGTAAATTCACCATCACCCTGTTCAATTGCCAAGATAGACATCCTGTCAGCTAACTCATTACCTTCAACACCCACGTGCCCATTGACGTGCAATACTTGAATTTCATTTTTTATTTCTTGATAACAAGCAAACATGTCTTGAATCAATTCAAGGTTCTTTATTTCACCGCCAGCTTTTTTCCAGCCTTTTTTCTTCCAACCAACAGCCCATTGAGTAACACATTGAATTGAGTATTTTGAATCACAAAAAATTGCGACACTTAAACCTTTTTTTATCTCATCTTTCGCCATCATTAACGCTTGATGTAAGGCATTTAATTCAGCGGTATTATTGGTGCCATTTGGGTTATACAAACCATACCAAAGTTCTTCAAGCGCATTCTCTCGATATACAGCTATACCTGAGCCAGCTTCCCCTGGATTAGGTTCACAACCACCATCGGTAAAAATTTTAGTTTGAGCAGTCAATTGGGTGATTTCTATAGCAGTGTACGTTTTTAACCCACCTTTTTTAACAGCTTTTGTACCTGCTTTTCCGTTACTTTTTGACGCAGCGCCATTACCCTTAAAGGCGGATTCAGCTTCCAGTAAATTTGGATAAGACTTGTATCTTGCACCTGGAAATTGATCAATTTGTTTTTTGCAACTTGGCCAATCTGTAAAAATTCCAGGCTCACGACCTTTCCAAACGACATAATATTTTGTTGCCACAAATGAATCCTTAAATAATGACTATATAGACTACTAAAGGGGTGAGTTTATCTAACCAAGCACATGTTTTATAGATATTTATGTGATTTTATTCTGACGTTTATAAGCCGGCATTAGCTTTATCAAAAAAGTATTGAATCAACTGATGAAAGCGCGTGATATGAATTGGCTTTTCACCCTTAAATCGGTGCACCAAATAAAAAGGCCAACTTCGGCCCTGAAATGCTGGCATCACCCGAATCAACTTACCATTTTCGATCAAATTCTTAAGTGAGAACTCGGGTAATAGAGCCACACCCATATCGTGTAAAACCATCTCAAGTGCGCTGGGTAAAGTGTTAGTTTTAGCAAAAAAAGACACCTTTTCAACGATTTTTTCATCCAAGTTTGTATTTGCATAAATAGAAAGGTGGCTACTTTGCCAGGGAGCTGCAATCAACTTATGGGTAGTCAAGCCATCTAAAGTAGTAATGCTTCCTTGTTTGTGAACATACGCTGAGCTGGCACAAAAAATTTCCCGTGCTGTACCAATCACTAAGGCCCTGTATGCGCTATCTTGTAACTCACCAGCATGAATAGCGACATCCAATTTATTGTCTATTAAATCCATCACGTGATCAGTGACTAAAATATCCGGCTCAAGTTCAGGAAACTCAAGACACAGCTGATTTAAAGCCGGTAGTGCTATTTCTTTTTCACAAGAATGCGGAAGCGTAATGGCAAACCTACCAGAAGGTGTTTCTTTACTCTTGGTTATTTCATCAAATGCTAAATCCACCTGACCTTGCAATAAATTGCAGCGCACTAACAGTCGTTCACCCGCTGATGTCAAAGACATGCCTCTTGTGTGCCGAGACAATAATTGCAAGCCGATATGGTCCTCTAAGCGCTTTACCTGCTGGCTAATAGTAGATTTACTGACGCCAAACTGCTTTGCAGCCTCAGTAAAGGACTGTCTTTTTGCCACTTCTGCAAAAGCCAAAAGTGCGGGTAGCATTTTCGCATTGTTCATTTTTTTAAACAGTCAGTAGGTTTATTTAGCATTGTTCAATATTTACCTTTATTTTATGCTCAGTCAACACCTTTTAATGGTGACATTGAACAAACTAGGAGAATACAAAAATGAGTGCATTAGTGATTGTTGACCTAAGCCCCATCAATAAAGAACTATTGTCGGACTATAGCCGTCAAGCAGTAGAAACATTGAGTTCGTTTGGAGGTGAATTCATCGCAAAAGGAATGACTGAGTCACTTCATGGCGAAGTGCAGTTTAAAATGAAAGCAGTCATCCAGTTTCCTGACAATGAAAGCGCCAGAAATTGGTATCAATCTGAAGCCTATCAAAAACTAATCCCTATTCGTGAAAAGGGAATGCAGAGCCAGTTTCATTTAATTAGCGCCTAGCCCAGTTAAAACGGACAAGGGCTGTGCCAACAGACTCGATCACCGGTAATAGGGTGATCGAAATTTAGGCTAGTCGCATGCAACATCAAACGCGAAACTGCCTTGTATGTGTGCTCGCTGCCATATAAGTCACACCCTAAAATTGGGTGCCCTATCTTTTGCGCATGCAGTCTTAATTGATGTGTTCGGCCGGTGACGGGCGTAAACAAAACCCGCGACGACTGGGGAACTTCCTCATATGCTAAAAGTTTAAACTGTGTTTGTGCAAGCTTACCCTGCTCAGCACAAATTTTCATTTTCGGGAAATTTGGCGGATCTTTCGCTATCGGAAACTTAATACTGCCTTCCGTTTTAGTCAAATGACCTGACAGTATTGCCGTATAGGTTTTCTCAATTGTTCGCGCCTGAAACTGCTTCATCAATGTCGTATTAACGGCTTTGTTCAGTGCTAACAGCAATAAGCCAGAAGTACCAAAATCCAGACGATGAAGCAGATTTGCAGTAGGGAAGTCTTGCACTATTCGATAATGAACAGAGTCTTTATTGAGCGGGTTTCTGCCTGACAAACTCAGCAACTTTGTGGGTTTATTAATTAGTAGGATATGCTCATCCTGATAAATAATTTCAATATCATCATAGCAGGCGGGTGCTATAAAGGTATCAATAATGGCTGATTTCTTAGTCATGGGCACATTCATAAGGGGAATAGGGCAATTAGAGTTTAATTGCTACTCAGTAACAATCGGATTTTTAATACCCTTGAGAAAGTAATCTTCATAAATCTTTTCAAACCTAAAGTTCTCCTTATCCCATAATTGCCTTAATTTGATATATGTTCGGTAAAATGAGTCGTCTATTAAGCTATTGAACCGCTTGATGACCTTTTTCCCAAACTCGCTATTTGAACAAGCAGCAGCAACTAATTTATGTTTAAGACCTTCTTCTAAATAATAATAACGATAGTTATTGTCGAGTTTATTAATTCGAAGTTCACTGAGATGTGTTATTCGCTGGCGAATAACATAATCGACACGATTTTTATCCAAGAAATCAACGCTCATTTCATTTCGGCCATTACTAAATTCAACCACTTTGCCGGTCTCCGCATATGCATTAATTAAAGGCGCCAATAGAGGGTAACGTGAGTTGCTTGTACCCGTATAATACAAGGGTAGAATCCCCATTTTATATTCAGTTGCACTGAGAAGGTATTCTAAAGAAATTGAGTTCTGGCCTACAAACTCTACACCAATCTTCGTGTCTTTTCGTACCGCCACGCCAAAACGAGGCGTAAAGCCATAGGGTTGAGAATAGACAATTTTATCCGGCCAATACCCTAACCAAAGATGCAAAGAACACACATTGCCTTCTTCCCACGATAAGTTAATACGATTGAGAGTTTGAAACTGCACCTTATGATCATACTCTGGCAATAACTGAATCGTATGCTCTAACAATTGGTCTAAATAGCCCAACCCTTTGAACTCACCTGTTTCAATATATTCTGGCGTTAGCGTCCACTTTACCCAAGTAATACTTTCCTTTGCAAAGGAAGTCGTAGAAGTAAATGCCATGTAAAGAAGTACAATCAATAATTTTGGACGTGTCATAACCGGCCCTACAATACAAATAACGTTAACAGTATAGTGCATACTAGGGAGCTTAAGCATGACTTAGCGTGTATTTTTTGTACTTTCGTGCGATGGCAATTAACAATCCAGAGTTCACCAACATCACGATTGAATACACGGCTGGAACAGATGCTATTTCGGAATTTTGTAATAATGAAGTAGCGATATATATTCCAGTAGCACTATTTTGAACCCCCATTTCAATGCTGATAGCGACACTTTGCTTTATATTCAATTGAATCAATCTCGCCAATGCAAAACCAACGGCCAAGGTAAAAATATTCAAACAAATTACAAGTGGGCCGACACTAAACAATAAGTCGACCAAGCGCGCTCTTTCTTTCACCAAAATACTGGCAACAATTACTACGAAGAAAATAGTGGCTATACGCGCAATATGCTTTTCAGCACGCAAGGTAAACGCAGGATAGTACCTACCTATCAACATGCCACACAAAACAGGTAGCACAGTGAGCAAAAACAAGCGGATATTGGTTATTCCGACAGGCAGTGACTTAGACTCTGACACTGCCATAAATTCGGCTAAAGCAAAATTAATTAGAAAAGGAATGGTGACGACTGTGATACAACAACTAATTGCGGTTAAGGTTACCGATAACGCAACGTCACCTTTTGCTAAATAAACAATTAGATTAGATACAGCACCACCAGCACAGGCAACCAAAACAATCAGACCGACTGCATGCTCTGGTGCTAAGTTAAAAATTAACGTTAATAAATAACCGAAAACCGGCAAAAGAATTATTTGTCCAACAACCCCCAAAGCAACTGCTTTTGGAAAAACAAATACACGCCTAAAATCCTCGATGCGCAAAGAAATCCCCATACCAAACATTATGATAGCCAAGCTAAGGGGCAAAACAAAATTCACTAGTACACTGCTTTCCATAGAATTTATATCTGTTAGTTAATATTTATACCGGTTAAATTGAATCAGGTATAAATATCACCCTTCAGCTCCAGCTGTGTCAGATAGACTCGAAGATCAAATTCTAGCTGATGATAATCTGGCTGCATATGTACACAGAGTTGATAAAACGCTTTGTTATGGTCTTTTTCTTTCAGGTGCGCCAATTCATGTACGACAATCATATTGAGAAATGCTTCGGGAGCGAGTTTAAATAAAGAACTTATTCGAATGCCATTTTTAGTTTTTAATTTACCACCATGTGCACGCGTGGCATAACTATGTAAGCCTAGAGCATTATTGATGACATGGATTTTATGATCGTATTGGACATGACTCAAGGGAGCAGATTTTTTCATAAAACGATTCTTCAATATCATAGCGTATTCACGCAACGATTTATCGTTGTTCATATGATGGGCTGAAGGATATTTGGATAAAAGGTAATTGGCTAATCGATTTTTATCTATCAAACCCTGAATCTGTTGCTGTAATTCAGGTGAGTACATAGTTAGGTAGGTTAACGATTTAGACACAGGTGTCTAAATCAACGTGCTGATTAGTTCAGCAATTTCTTGTTTCAAGGCTTCATCTTCATTCTTGGATGCATGAAGTTCTGCCAACTCTGCTGCATCTAGAGCTCTTTCTATTTTTCCTTGTTCAACTAGGAATTTTGCCATTGAAAAGTGAATAGAAGCAATATAATCATGTGCATTTATGGCGTCAGCTAAACCAAGTGCTTTTTGATAATAAGCTAAGGCATCATCAATATCTTCTGTAAAGTCCGCTAACGTTTCCCATTGCACCGGATGATTTTTATTACTTGTTTCATTCAATTCACAAATTAATTTCAGCTCATCATATTGACGATAAAAGACAGCGTCATTTTCGTTTTCAGCAGCGTTGAGTAAGCCCTTAGCAAGTGAATGAACTTGAGTATACAACTTAGTATTCATCTTTATTAAACCAGCTTTAAGAGGGTGGGAAATATTTGTCTTTGTTTATCAGGCAAATTATTGCAAACAGCAGTATACTAGCCTCCCTTTAGCTTGATCAATCATTAGCACGAGACATTTATGAGCATCCAGGATATTTCCCTGACCAATAACCAGAAAAAACTGATTTCCAAAACAATCAAAAATGAAAGTATTCTAGTAAAAGAAGACAATGGGGATCTTGTGATCAATGTTGCAGCTTACCGTGATTTTGCAGAACAGAGTGAAACTAATCCCCTAGAAGAAATTCTAGAAGATATTAGTTTAGATTATGATGTTGATTACTTTGTCTTCACCTAAGTCTATCATTTACACCAGTTGAACTGCCGGGCGTTACAGTAAGCCTTTTAAAGCCAGCCAATCCCTTACTGCTGGCCCTGTTCCGTAGTCCCAAGGTTTTAGTTTTGAGGGTTCGATCAATTTAAATTCATCTAACTCATCACCCAACACTATTTCGCCTTCACACACGACATGATAAACAATAATGACCTGATTTTGCTGTTCAAACGAATAAACACCTATCAGTGAAGTTTCTTGTGCAGATAAACCCAACTCTTCAGCTACTTCTCTTTCTATAGCGCTTTCAGGGCTTTCTTTTTCTTCCAAGAAACCGGTGATTAAAGCCAACATTTTAGGCGGCCATAATTTATTATGAGCCAATACGATTTTTCCATTCAGCTCAACTATCGCGCCTATAACCGGTGTTGGGTTATTCCAGTGGGTGAAGTTACACTGTCCACATACCAGCCTTTGTTTAGTTTCAATTTGTTTTTCAATGAGCTTTTCTGTACACATTGGGCAATAATTCATCATATCAATCCTGTTTGCTCATAAGTTCAATGAGGAAATCTAGCTGCAAAAGGCTCCAAGTCTATTTGAAATGCGTTCACTGTAAAACTGACAGCATGATATAAACCAGCCAGCATGGTAAGTTCTATCAACTGGGCATTATCAAAATGTTCGCAAAGAGAACGCCATAAAGCGTTATCAAGTGTTTGGGTATGATGCAGCTGATCTGACATTTCTAATAACAAGCGCTGCTCAACACCCCACAGAGTAGCCGTAATCACCGGACTCACAGTATCGCTTATTTGTTCTGTTGTGAAGTTCGTCTGTTTTCCAAAAGCAGTGACATGTACCCCCCACTCATATTCAGATTTACACAAAGCACAGGTACGTAAAATTACTAATTCCCGTTCAGCTACAGAGATACTTCCTTTATCTAACAAACTACCCTTCGCCATCCGATCCAGCACTCTCGGATTATGCCCAAGCGTTTTAAATATACCTAAAGGAGGCATACCCTTAGGCATAATAACATCGAAGTTTTGTTGCACTTTTTGAGGGAACGGTGGGACTAATGGGGAGATTCGAGCGGTCATAATTTGCCTCATGGTCACATTAATGTGTTTAGTTTGTTACTAATCGCTACATTATATGTAGCATTGACTCGAAGCATACAGCTACATATAATGTAGCGCAATGGCAGAGTGACATTTTTGAGATAAATAATATGACTAAACACAAAAGACCTATAATGGAGTTAATCGATATTCTCGGTCGAAAGTGGGTTCTCAGAATATTATGGGAATTACATATTCAAGCCAGTACCTTTCGAGAACTTCAATCACGCTGCGGCGACCTATCACCGACCATTATTAACAAACGTTTGAAAGAGCTTCAAGAAAATACTCTAGTGATGAAATCGGCTGACAAAGGTTATGAACTTACAGAGTGGGGCGAAGAACTTATTGTTATGTTCCTACCTTTTAATGACTTTTCAGAACGCTGGCAGTCTGCTCGTAGTTAATCTAGATAAAACAGCGTAATCACGCTTTACCATCCAATTCATTTCTAATAGCTATTGCCAATTCAGAATAGCTGTAGGGTTTACTCAATATGTTTTTTGCTAGCTTCCCAACCAACTGGTTGTCTTCTTTTTTCTCAAACCTTGGTAACTTAGTAAAGCCACTAGCCAACATGATTTTGAGTTCTGAATCCAAAGCCCTAGCATTGATAGCTAATTGATAACCATCCATACCACCAGGCATAATTATGTCACTAAATAACAAATCTATCTGTCGTCCCTCTTCGAGAATAGAGATCGCTTGTTGCCCGTTGAATGCAAGGATTACCACATAGCCGAGGTGTTCAAGGTAGCTAGCAGCTATGTCTCTTAAGGCTCCCTCATCCTCTACAACTAGAATAGTTTCATTCCCCCTTGGCAAATTTTGTTTTTTCTTCGCCAAAATGCTTGCTGGGTTAGCGCGCTCAGGGGCACGGGGTAAAAATAGTTCAAAAGTAGTCCCTTGACCAAGAACTGTGTCGATAGAAATATACCCACCCGAACGTTGCACAAACCCATAAACCAAACTTAAACCTAAACCGGTGCCCTTTCCTTGTTCCTTGGTGGTGAAGAAGGGTTGAAGTACTTTTTCTTTCACCCCTTCTGTCATACCCATTCCCGTATCTCTTATCTTGAGCACCACAAAATCACCTACTTGATCCTCAGAATTTAATGCGCCACCGACTTGATTTCTTGTCTCAATAAAGAGCTCACCGCCATTGGGCATTGCATCACGGGCATTCAATGCAAGATTCAAAATTGAGTCTTCCAGCTCACCTGAATCAACTTCGACAAGCCATAAGTTTTCCGCATAATTAATTTCTACCTCAATAGAAACAGTGAGCGATTTACTTAATAACTCTATGATATTTTCAATAAAATCATTAATAGATATCTTGCTAACTTTATGTGTTTCTTTTCGTGAGAATCGAAGTAATTTCTTTGTTAAATCGGCTGCTCGGTGGCTAGCATTCAAGGCCTTTTCAATTCTGTGATAACTTTTATCACTCTCTTGCTGAGTGCTCTGGAGCAACTCAAGATTGCCCATAATAATACCTATAATATTATTAAAATCATGCGCTATACCGCCTGAAAGTTGTCCAACCGCTTCCATTTTCTG
>ENA-OSET01000672-OSET01000672.1-sediment-metagenome-genome-assembly--contig:-NODE-672-length-37567-cov-5.857029_pt1 | contig 37567 bp, 33 predicted proteins | sample MGYA00237882_ERZ534229 | MGnify/ENA primary metagenome ERZ534229 (study PRJEB26408, sample SAMN06266212) | sediment metagenome | isolation source: Hudson Canyon methane seep mesocosm | place: USA:Hudson... | reverse complement strand
GATATTTGGACAATGATGAAAAGTTCAATAAAAACAGTATGTTTAGTGTTCAACAACAGTTAATACAAACATAGCCATAATTAAATTACTATTTTAAGCATAATAAACAACATGCACAGCAGATGATATCAGTCTATTTTGCGTAAAAGTCTTGATACCAGCTAACAAATTCTTGAATGCCAGTGGTTAAGCCTGTTTTTGGACTATATCCAGTATCGTTTGCTAAAGCTGATACATCTGCATAGGTATCTGGAACGTCACCCGGTTGCATAGGTAACATTTCTTTTATGGCTTTTTTCTCTAATGCTTCCTCTAAAGTTTCAATAAACTTAAGAAGGTTCACTGGATTATGTGCCCCGATATTATATATCTTCCATGGTGCCTTACTGGTGCTTGGGTCTGGGGCTTTTCCGTCCCAGCTTTTATTGCCCTCGGCTACCTTGTCTAAAGAGAGAATAACACCGCTGACAATATCATCAATATAAGTGAAATCTCGGTGATGGTTTCCGTAATTATATACTTGTATAGGGGTACCATTTAAAATAGCTTGGGTAAATTTAAATAACGCCATATCAGGACGTCCCCAAGGTCCGTAAACCGTAAAAAACCTCAAACCTGTAGTTGGAAGTTGGTAAAGGTGGCTATAAGTATGAGCCATCAATTCATTGGCTTTTTTACTCGCAGCGTATAGTGATACTGGATGATCAACATTATCGGTAACCGCAAAAGGTGTGGATTCATTAGAGCCATAAACAGAACTAGAGGAGGCATACACAAGATGTTTGATTTTATTGTGACGACATCCTTCGAGAATGTTCATAAAACCAATTAAGTTACTGTCAACATAAGCGTGGGGATTTTCGATTGAATAACGCACCCCAGCCTGTGCTGCAAGGTGCACTACTTTATCAAAAGCGGATGACGCAAATAATGTTTCCATTTGGTCTCTATTGGCAATATCCATTTTAATAAATGTAAAATTTTCCGACAGTGCATCTTCAGTAAGGGCGTTTAAGCGACCTTCTTTAAGTTTTACATCGTAATAATCATTTATATTATCTATGCCTATAACCGTGTCTCCCCGTGCTAACAACTTCTTCGCTACGTGAAAACCGATAAAACCTGCTGCACCTGTTACCAACACCTTCATAAACCGAACCTTTTTAGCCTAGTATTTACAATGTATAAATATAATTAGCATCGCACTGTGATATTTGTGATTATACTCAGATATTCCACGGACAGTATTGTAAATATATGGTTATGCGTAAATTATTGCTTTTGAAGATGTGGCTAGGTATGTTGTTGGTATTAAGTGACAATGCCCATAGCCATTCAATCACCGAAATTGTAGCCAAAGTAAAACCTTCAGTGGTAGGTGTGGGTTTATATGATGCATTAGGTGTGCAAACGCATCAGTTGCAAGGAACGGGTTTCGTTTTTGGCGACGGTACATTAGTGGCTACCAATTATCACGTAATTGATAAAGAGCTAGATCCACAAAAAGTGCAGTACCCTATCGTATTTACAGCTACCGGTAGAAACCCCAAAATAGCCAAAGTAGAAATAATTGCTAGAGATCGCGAACACGATTTAGCTATTTTAAAATTGCCTAGTCCTTTGACTCCTCTCAAACTTTCATCGCCCAACTATGCACAAGATGGAACCGAGGTTTTATTAACTGGTTTTCCAATTGGGGCCGTTTTAGGGCTTTACCCTGCTACACATAGAGGTATTATTGCAGCAACTACACCAGATGTGATTCCAACACAACATTCAAGCCAGTTGTCTATGAACATTTTACACAGGCTGGATAAAAAGTTTATGATTTATCAGCTCGATATCACGGCATACCCAGGAAATAGTGGGAGTCCGTTATATGATGCACAAAACGGCGAAGTCATTGGAATATTAAATAAAGTCTTTGTAAAAGAGTCTAAAGAGACAGTGCTTGAGAAACCATCGGGGATCAGTTACGCCATTCCTGTTAAATATTTGATACAACTTGCTAAACGTAAGGGGATAAAAATCGAATGAAGACTATGATTTTGCGTAAAGTGTCTGTATTTTTTACAAAATCTTCAGAGGCGAATGAAAAAGTCTTTTGTTTTCAAGTAATTGCTTGTTGGCTTGATAATTGCTTTGTTGGCGAGATAAGTAAAAATTTAAATTAAGGAATTATTATGAGTTTTGATAATCCAAAGGGAATAGGATCTTCGGTTTCTAAAAATACCACACAGCGTCGTACGTTTTTAAAAAAAGCGACAGCGGGTGCGGTCATAGCATCTATTCCGGGACGTTCAGCTTGGGCGGGTATAGCAGGTTCGATAGTGGCGTCAGGCCATGGTTCTGATTTTAATCAGGGTGAAAGTACTGTGTTGTTGGATGCATGTGCATTTAATACAAGCACTTACAGATCAATGCGTTTCTCTGCTATCTTTAATGGCAACCCATTTAATGCTGGTGGTGGAATTAGGTCAAGAAATGGTGTTGATGATGCCGGAGATTTGACGATTGGGATGATATTTGATGCTCATTTTAATCCCTCAGCTTCTGATGCCCCTCCTCAACTGGGACATTATCGAGGCGTAAACAGAGTTAATGTAGGGTTAATCGTTATATATTTGAATGCTATTAACGACGGAAATTTTGGTATTACATATCCTGTTTTATCTCAACACGGAACTAGTGCCGATTTTGCAGATTACCTATACCGTGCGGCCTCGGCTGATGCAGCTAGCACTGGTGCCTTACTAGATCATACTATTAGTACATACTCCGGTAGTACATTTTCCGTTCCAGGAGCTTGTTAATACAAGGTTTTAATATTTTGTTTAAGTTTAGTTTGTTATGGTTCAGTTTTTAAAAAAAGGAGTGCAAATGCACTCCTTTTCTGATCAATCAGGTTGTGTGTTTTTAGACATACATTCAGGAGAAACATTGAGTATTTTGATGTCAGAGTCTGAAATTTCAAAGGTATTGTCTGGTAATACGGTGTTGGATAAAGAAACGTCTCGAAATATTGCAATACAGTCTCTCATCCAAAAAAATATTTTGGTTCCAATCGACAGTAAAAAAATCTGATGTCTGATAATTATTTTATTGATTTACATCCTTTCTCTTTTTCAGTTAACACCGCTCTGCCTCAAGTTATTAATAACCTATCTACTATCTACGGTAGCCGTTTTAGAAAACAGAGTACTGAAGTGGCAGATTATGAATTGTCGGTACAAAAATCTTCTGGTATTCGCTCATTTATAAAGCCTCAGGCCCGATTTTTTTGTGATCAGCAAGAACCCTTCAAACCCTTAAATTTTCAAAAAGCGTATGCATTTTTAGAGTGGGGAATGAACTGGACAGTTGCGGGCAATGAAGTGCAGCACGTGATCATTCATTCTGCGGTGTTGGCTAAGGGTAATAAAGCTATTTTATTCCCTGCTCCTCCAGGTTCCGGTAAAAGCACATTGACCGCCTATTTGGCTCATAACGGTTGGCGTTTATTATCTGATGAAATGGCTCTAATTATTCCTAACACTAAAACTGTGGAACCTTTTGTTCGTCCCATATGTTTAAAAAACCAATCAATTGATATTGCTAAAAAATTATTTCCTGATGGTAAGTTTTCGGATATTGCCAAAGATACCCATAAAGGCGATGTGATCCATCTGTCCCCACCAGAATCTAGTTGGGAAAATCAAACCAACACAGCAGAGCTGGTAGGCGTTGTTTTTCCTAATTACCGTGCTAATCAAGATTTACAGGTATATCAATTGGATAAGACCCAAGCATTTATGCAGTTAGTAGAAAATGCTTTTAATTACAGTGTTTTAAGAGAAACTGCTTTTAGTACATTAACCAAAGTAATTGAAAACGTGCAAACATTTGAAATATTTCATCATGACTTGGATCAAGTGGCAGCGTTTTTGGAGCAGGAAATTATCGACTATGAGTAACCTGTCTGCTGACGATGTGTGCCAAGCATTTATCTCTCCAAAAACTGCATTGATGTATACACCTAAACAATGGCAGCAGTTGGTATTGATTTTGCGTAATCAGCAGTTATTGGCTTGTTATTCTTCGATTTTTAAACAAGCTGGTATTTTTGAACGAATTCCTACTCAAGCTCAACGACACTTTTTAAATGCTGATGTACTTGTACAAAACCATAAGAAACAAGTGTTGTTTGAGGTTTCTGAGCTAAAGCGAGAGTTGGCTAATAGCCAGCAATATTTTATTTTTCTGAAGGGGGCCGGTTATACACTTTCCGGTGCACTAGTCGGTGAGTCTCGTATCTATAACGATATCGATATATTAACTAATAAAGAATCCATTGATGATATGGAAAAAAGGTTATGCCTATTTGGATGGTTGTCAGAGGAATTAACCGAGCACGATGAAAAGTATTATCGAAAGTGGGCCCATGAAATCCCTCCTTTGAGGCATGGCCAGCGTGGCACCATTGTTGATGTGCATCATAACATCGTACCGATTATTTCCGGCAGACATGTAGACGCAGATAAGTTTGCTAAGAATACCGTAATTACTGAAAGTGGATGTCAAATATTGTCTTTTGCTGCTATGACGTTGCATAGCCTCATTCATTTGTTTTTTAACGAGGAGGTTAAGAAGGGTTATAGGGACCTTATAGACTTGCATACTTTAATAACTACAAATAATAATAAAGTGTTTTGGCAAGATCTGATTACGCTAGCCCAAGAAACGGGTTTTGAGTTGGAATTGTTCTTAGCCTGTCGTTACACCCAAAAAATATTGAATACTGAAATCCCTGATTTTGTGCAAGATGAAGTTAGTCGATTCTGCCCTTGGAATATAATGTTCTTAGATTTTATTTACGAAAAAGCCCTAAGGCCTAACCATCCATTATGCCAAACAAGGTTTTATTCGTTGGCTGAGTTTATGATATTGATAAGAGGGCACTTTCAAAAAATGCCTTTGCATATTCTTCTGTACCACTTAACCATTAAAGCTGGTATTTCATTGATTAAATCACTATTTGGTAAGCATGTTTTTACAAAAGAGTTAGATCAACCTTAACTGCTAAGGTTGATTTTTTGTTTTAATTCCAAACGCTTCGCATGCAACAACGGCTCAGTATATCCATTTGGTTGATCTTTACCTTTGAATATTAACTCTCGGGCGGCTTGAAAAGCGATCGAGTCAGCGGTATTAGGTGTCATGGTGATGTAGTCTTTATCAGCTGAATTTTGACCGTCTACCAATTTAGCCATGGTCTGCATAGACTTATCAACTTGTTCTGAAGTTATGACTTTGTGCTCCAGCCAGTTAGCAATATGTTGGCTAGATATTCTCAATGTTGCTCTGTCTTCCATTAACCCCACATTATTGATATCCGGGACTTTAGAGCATCCAACGCCTTGATTTACCCATCTCACAACATAACCTAGAATGCCTTGTACATTATTATCTAGCTCTCTTTGTATCTGGCTTGGTGACAGTTTTTCATCATTGAGCAGTGGGATATCTAACATTTGCTCGAGTAAACCCTCGACATCAGAGTCAATATTCTTTCTGATGTCGAACACGTTTTCTTGATGATAATGCAATGCATGAAGTGTTGCGGCAGTAGGTGAGGGGACCCACGCTGTATTCGCTCCAGAGCGTACATGGGCAATTTTTGCCTGCATCATATCAGCCATATTATCTGGGATCGGCCACATACCTTTGCCTATTTGGGCCTTACCAGATAAGCCCGAGTTCATACCAGTTATAACATTGGAGTTTTCGTATGCGTTTAACCAAGGCCTAGTTTTAATGGTTGCTTTGGTGGCAAAGGCGCCTAGGTGCATGGATGTGTGTATTTCATCTCCAGTGCGGTCTAAGAAGCCGGTGTTGATAAATACCACTCTGTCTTTTGCTGCTTTTATACAGGCTTTTAAGTTTAAACTGGTGCGTCTTTCTTCATCCATCAAGCCTATTTTTAGACTATGACGGGGTAAGCTAGCAACAGTTTCCATTTTTGCGAAAAGTAAATCGGCAAAGGCTACTTCTTCTGGCCCGTGCATTTTGGGTTTAACGATATAAATGCTGCCCGCTTGGCTATTTTTGAATGCACCATTGCCTAATAAGTCATGTTTAGATATTAAGCTGGTAACAAGCGCGTCCATAATGCCTTCGTAAATGGGCAAATCATCAAACAATATTGCGTCTGTGGTCATCAAGTGTCCGACATTGCGGATAAACATTAAGCTTCTTCCAGATAAGCTAAACGTATCACCTGTTGCTGATAGATATTGCCTGTCTGGATTCAAAGCACGAGTTACTTGTTTACTGCCACTGGTTATTGTGGCGGTTAAATCACCTTTAATAAGGCCTAACCAGTTTTGGTAAACTAAGGTTTTATCTTCTGCATCCACGGCCGCCACAGAGTCTTCACAGTCCATTATGGTGGTTAATGCGGACTCTAAAAATACATCTTTGATGTTGGCCGTATCTTGTTGACCTATAACACTGTTTGGGTCAAATTGAATTTCGGCATAGATATTATTGTGTTTAATTAAAATGCAGATTGGTTGTTCGATAGTGCCTTGCAAGCCAGCAAACTGATCAGGTGTTTTTAAGCCTACTACTGTATCGTCAACCAAAGTGACTAATAACGTACCGTTTTTTATAGTGTAATCTTTGCTTTGAACATGGCTGCCTGTTTCTAGTGGCGCAATGACGTCTAACCATTTTCTGGCGTAGTCTATGACTTTTTGCCCTCTGGTGGCATCGTAACCCTTTGTTTTAACTTCAGATTGTTCAATAATATCAGAGCCGTAAAGCGCGTCGTATAAACTGCCCCATCTGGCATTGGCTGCATTTAAAGCGAACCTAGCGTTATTAATGGGTACAACCAACTGAGGACCCGCCATAGTGGCAATTTCAGGATCCACATTCTGTGTGTTGATTTGAAAATCACTTGGGGGAGTTTGCAAATAACCAATCTCGGTAAGAAAGGTTTTGTACTCTTGCACATTAATTGAATATCTTGAGCTGCAATATTGATCTATTTGTTGTTGCAGCTTATCCCGTTTTTGCAACAAACTTTGATTAATTGACAAAAGTTCTGGTAGAGCATCTGCAAACTTTGTCCAAAGCTCATCAACCGATACCTGAGCGCCAGGTAAAACTTCTTGAGTGATAAACTGATCTAGTTGCTTGGCGATCTTTAATCGACCCTTTTGAATATATTCAACTTGCATAAGTTGCTCTTTAGTAATTCACAATAGCCTCAGTTTACTCTGTTAGGATTATACGCATTAATTTATGTGAGTTATTCTTTCCATTCACGTAAGAAATGAGCGTTATGTTGTGGTCAGTTCTGCCCCCACTTCTGTTATCAATCGTCTAAGCCAAATATGCCCAGCATCGTGTTGCAGTAGGGCACTCCAAGCCATTTTTAACGCTATAGGTGGAATATCAAATGGTGGGGCAAGTATTTCGACCTCTGGATCATTTTTATACATATTGGCCGCTCTACTGGGTAACGTAGCAATTAAATTTTGTGCTTTGGCTAATTGCAAAGCAACGTGGTAATGCCGAGTAAAAACTCTGATATCGCGCTTTTTACCAATTTTTGTTAACTCCGCATCAACCCAACCCAATTTCTGTACTTCGTTGGGGTCGATACCGACTCCCACTCCAAAACCAGTTTTACTTACCCATATATGTTTGGTTGCTAAATATTGTTCCAGATTAAAATTTTGCACTATGGGATTTTGACTATTCATCACACAAGAGAAGGTGTCGTACCACACCACTTTTTGGTGGAATGAAAGTGGTAACTCTTCAAATCGGTTGATAGCCATATCAACCCTACCTTGCTCTACATCATGGAATGTCACATCGCTGGGGGTAATTAAATCAAGGGTAATATTAGGCGCTTGTTTATTTAATCTTCTGATAACCTCTAAAAGCAAGGTTGATTCAGCGTAATCGCTGGCCATGATCCTAAAGGTGCGTTCACTTTGAAGGGGACTAAAGTCAGTTTCTGGCTGAATAGTGGTTTCAAGTTTAGATAATACATCTCGGATGACAGGTTTTAATTCTAAGGCGCGTTTAGTTGGAGTCATACCATCACTGGTGCGCACCAATAAAGGATCTTTGAATAAATCTCTCAGTCTTCTCAGGCCATTGCTCATTGCAGGCTGAGTAATACTTAATTGGTTTGCGGCTTTAGTTACACTGCCTTCTCTTAGCAATACATCTAAATAAACCAATAAGTTTAAATCTACCTTGGCAATATTCATGATTATTATCTCTTTGTGAAAACTGATGCAATTGTAGAATGTTATCAGTATTTGATATTTTTTCTAAATATAAAATTATTGTTAAAAAACAGTTGGTTATTCTTTAATTACAGAAGGGCTGTGAGTTGAAGTTTGTTGGTAGACTATTTTTGGTATTGATTTATTGAATGATAGCGATAGCTTACAGTCACTACTGCAAGCTATCGAATGTTAACTAGATAATTAACCGGCTGCGTCAAATTGATTCATAGTATTGTCTTCACCAGAGGCCTTAAGAGCCTGTTCACCAGAGAAGTATTCTTTATGATCATCACCCATGTTAGAGCCAGCCATCGCTTGGTGTTTAACACACGCTAGGCCTTGTCTAATTTCTTTACGCTGCACACCTTTAACGTATGCCAACATACCTTCGTCACCAAAATATCCTTTAGCTAGATTATCAGTAGACAAGGCAGCTGTGTGGTAAGTCGGTAAGGTAATCAAGTGATGGAATATACCCGCTTCTCTTGCCGCGTCAGCCTGGAACGTTCTGATTTTTTCATCCGCTTCAAGTGCCAAATCTGAGTCATCATAGGTAACTGACATTAATTCGTCTCTTACATATTTGCTAGTGTCTTTACCGGCTTCTGACCAAGTGTCAAATATTTGCTGACGGAAGTTCAATGTCCAGTTGAATGAAGGTGAATTGTTATACACCAATTTAGCATTAGGAATTTCTGCTCTTATCGCCCTTACCATATCGCCGATTTGGCCAACATGCGGTTTTTCTGTTTCAATCCACAGCAAATCAGCACCATTTTGCAATGACGTTATACAGTCCAGTACTACGCGATCGAAACCAGTGTTTTCTTGAAACTTGTATAAGCCATTAGGTAAACGCACCGGTTTAACTAACTTGCCATTTTGTTTAAGAACAGAGTCACCATCTGTTAATTCATCGATTGATTTCACTTCGCTGGCATTAAGAAAAGCGTTGTATTGTGCTGCTAAGTCGCCCGGCTTCTGTGATACAGGTATTTTTTGCGTCAGCCCCGCACCTAAAGAGTCGGTACGTGCAACGATTACCCCGTCATCAACTCCTAGCTCTAAAAATGCGTAACGTACTGCGTTTATTTTGGCTAAAAAGTCTTCATGTGGCACTGTCACCTTGCCATCCTGATGTCCACACTGTTTAGCATCAGATACTTGGTTTTCTATTTGAATGCAGCAAGCTCCTGCTTCAATCAGTTTTTTAGCAAGCAAATAGGTGGCTTCTTCATTGCCGAATCCTGCATCAATATCAGCAATAATAGGTACAACGTGAGTTTCATAGTTATCAATAGACTGTTGGATCGCTGTAGTATCCTGGCCTTGCTGCTTGGCGTCATCCAGTTGTCTGAATAGGTCACCCAATTCACGCGCATCGGCTTGGCGTAAGAAAGTGTAGAGTTCTTCTATTAACGCTGCTACTGAAGTCTTTTCGTGCATAGATTGGTCTGGCAAAGGGCCAAACTCTGAACGTAAGGCTGCAACCATCCATCCAGATAAGTACAAATAACTTTTATCTGTGGTGCCTTGATGTTTTTTTACGGCCAACATTTTTTGTTGTCCAATAAAACCATGCCAACAACCTAACGATTGGGTATATTGGCTTGAGTCAGCATCATATTCTTGCATATCTTTACGCATGATAGCTGCGGTGTACTTTGCAATATCCAATCCGGTCTTAAAACGATTTTGTGCTTTCATTCGAGCAGCATAGTCTGGGTCGATTGCGTTCCAAGCACCCGCTTTGGTTGATCTGAGTTCTGCAATCTGTTTAACATCATTTTGATATTGTGACATTTGAATATTCCTATAACAGTAAGGTAAAAATTAAAACAACCGATAAAGTGTAGTGGGTTGCTGTTGATAAACATCTTATATAGGAATTATGCATATTTATAATCTATATTAAGTATCTTCATCATAGCTTGTGTGAATGATGGTTTAAGGCTGTTAGGCTGTTTGTTAGGTAATTTTGTTTGGAAGTGTCTACTATTGATACTGTTTACAGGTGTACTATTACCTGTTTTTTATTGTAAATAAATCAACTAGAGAGCGTGTATGTCAGAGTTAATGTCTTCAATTGATCAACGTACCAAACTTGTCGGTGAAAACAGACTTGAGTTGCTTATGTTTAAATTGGGCTCACGGCACACATTTGCATTAAATGTATTCAAGATTAGAGAAGTCATTACTGTACCGTTAATGAATCAAATGCCTGGTTCGCATCATCATCTCAAAGGTGTAACTAACTACAGAGGCGCATCTATTCCGGTTATTGATCTTAGGTCTGCAATAAAAATCACTACTAATGAAGATGAGTACGAAGCACAGAATGTGATCATCACTGAGTATAACCGCAGTGTGCAGGGATTTTTGATTGGCCAAGTGATGCGTATTATCAATACATCATGGAGCGATATTCAACCGCCACCTAGCACAGCAGGTAAAAATAACTATTTAACTGCCATTACTCAGGTCGAAGTTGAAGGTAAAAATGAACTGGTTGAAATCATTGATGTAGAAAAAGTATTGGCTGAAATTGTCGAGTACGACACTACTATCTCCGAAGATGTTTTAGATGAAACAGTTACTAGCCACCTAAAAGGCAAAAAAATATTGATAGTGGATGACTCTTCCACAGCGCGCTGGCAAATGAGAGAAACACTTACCCAGTTAGGTCTTGTTATCATCGAGCAGAATGATGGATTAAAGGCATTGACGCTCTTAAAGAGCTGGGCTGATGAAGGTAAAAAAGTCACTGACGAAATTTTGATGATGTTTACCGATGCTGAAATGCCAGAAATGGATGGTTATCGGCTGACTGCAGAAGTTAGACAAGACCCGAGAATGAGTGATCTTTTCATTGCACTTAATACTTCATTAAGTGGTAGTTTTAATGAAGCAATGGTTGAAAAGGTGGGGTGTAATCGATTTATTTCTAAATTTCAGCCAGATTTGTTAGTAGATGTAGTTCAGCAGAGAATGCGTGAAAAACTAGCGGACGGAAGTTGATCTATTAAAAAAGACGCTAATACCTTCATTTTTTGTTCATATGTATCATTTATACTGAAGTTAACTAAATCCTCCTCTTATACCTAGCGTATAATTTAACAGTACTTTTTTATTATCATATTCATCATTGGAGACCAGATGAAGCAACTTGCGACTCGATTAGCTGCATTAGCCGCATTAGTAGTATCAACTCATTCTGCATTAGCCAGTAATTCACCTAAAAATATTATTATGATAGTGGGGGATGGTATGGGTCCAGCTTATACCACTGCATATCGTATGTATGCTGACAATCCGAATACACCTGAAGTCGAATTGACTGTGTTTGATAGATTATTGGTAGGCATGGCCAGCACGCATCCTGACATGGACACGGGTTATGTTACTGATTCGGCTGCTGGTGCTACGGCCCTGGCAACAGGGTTTAAGACCTATAACGGAGCGATTGCTGTAGATGCGGATAAAAATCCCGTTCAAACGGTATTAGAGCTCGCGAAAACCCAAGGTCGTAAAACAGGGATTGCCGTAACCTCACAAATCAATCACGCCACACCAGCAAGTTTTGGTGCCCACAACGAAAGTAGACATAATTACGACCAAATAGCCGATAGTTATTTCGATGAAAAAACCAATGGTGTGTTTACTTTTGACGTGATGTTAGGGGGTGGCTGGAAATATTTTATAAGGGAAGACCGCAATTTGGTCGAACAGTTTAAGGCGGCAGGATATCAATATGTCGACCAATTGACCCAGCTTAATAATGTGACTGCGGGTAAACCTTTATTGGGTTTGTTTGCCGATTCAGGTTTACCTTGGGCATTAGACAGTGATGACCAGATGCGCCTCCCAACATTAACCAAAGCGGCGGTCCGTCAACTGGAAAACGATCAAGGTTACTTCTTACTCATCGAAGCTAGCCAAATTGATTGGGCAGGACACAGTAATGATATTGGTTCTGCAATGGCCGAAATGCATGACCTTGCGTTGACCTTAGAATGGTTAGAGCAATATGTTGTAAAAAATCCTGACACACTTTTGGTGCTGACTGCAGACCACAGCACAGGTGGTTTAAGTATTGGCGCCAATGGTAACTATAACTGGTTTCCAGAGTGGCTGAAAAATCTAAAGGCTTCACCTGCACAGATAGCCACACAATTAATTACCGCGAAAGACAGAGCTGTGTTGGCAACTGATTTACTGGGATTTGAACTGACCAATGAAGAAATAGCCAGCATCAATGGGGTAAAATCTGACAAGCTTAGACCTTTTCACAAAGCTATTTCTAAAATATTGGATAATCGTTCAAAAACTGGCTGGACAACCTCTGGACATACCGGTGTTGACGTACAAGTCTTTGCCAAAGGTGCGGGAAGTGAGCGCTTTATAGGACATCTAGACAATACGCAAATTGCCGAAACTATATTTGAGTTATTAAAAGGCAAAAAGTAGGCTTTTTCTAGCTGGTACGCTTGGATAACGTGCCAGCTAATACCCAGTTAGTTCAATAAAACCTACTCCTGTATGAGAGCCTGAAATCACAGTTCCTCCTTCGTAATATGAAAATATCCCCGGGTTCCACTGGTTGGTTTGCATGGGCGCAATTTGAATATTGTACTGCTGTTTAGGTAGTTGAATCGACCAGTGCAATGGCAACATACGCCCTTCTACTTTATTTCGTTTAACTACTTCTGCCTGTATCGCAGACTCATCTAAATGTATTGTTGCGCCATTTTTTGTCACTAATGTACCTGACCAGAAATCCTGAGTGCCCTTCGAGCGCATATTAAACAACATCAATTTGCTGCCATCATCAAAGTGTATGGAAAACCAATCCCACCCTAAGGCTTGTGGGCTCATATATTGCGAGGTCCATTCATGATCAAACCAAGCGTTGCCTGAAACCTCAACTATTCCATTTGGAAGTTGTAGTTCCCCAGACACTTGAATATGTGGCTGACTATAATAATAAGAGGCTTGATCAGAGTGTCTTAATTTACGACTAAAACCCTGTTCGCCATGTTTTACTAAAGGTTTGTCTGCGGTAAAGTTCAAGTTTGCCTTTATCTGTGAATCGATTGTCAATTCTAGCGTCGACGGAAACATCTTGGCTGACTGCGCAAGCCATTGCCATTCATCAATAAATGCATTAAATGGTTCAGTGGATATCCCTGCATTACCCACACCACCACGGGCAAAACGTTCTTCAAACCAAGCATGTTCGCCATCTCTTAACCCCACATGTCCCATATACTGCTGGGTGTTAGCCCAAGGTGTGTTTGGAGTGTCGCTGGCAAACCGAAACAGTGTCCATTGTAAGGCATAAGTATTATTTTTTGTGTCAGTTAAATTGGCTGTGATATACCACCATTCCACCGCAAATTCTGGGTGGCTGGCGTGGTCAAAAGGAAAAGAAATATCATATCCAGGGACAACATTAGCCCAGTTTTTTTTAGGTGCGTTTGCTTCAGCAGAATTTGACAGTGATTCCTGCTCTATCGAATATCGACTCAAGCCACTAAATATGGCGCTGTTTTCTTGGGTGTTATTCTCACCGGTATCTGAGTGTTTAGAGCAAGCTGTTATACCAATGATCAATATCAGCAGAAGATATTTGCTTAGAAACTCAAACATTTTATATCCTCAACGAGTTTACGCCGACTCAATTTATATAGTGGAAGAGCGACGACTAACACGATTAAAAGCACACTCATCACTCCAGCCGAAAACAGTTTATAAGGCGTAATCAGTAAGGGGTAACTCCAACTAAATGCTTGCACATTAATTAAGTTGATCAACAGCCAAGTTAAACCCATACCAAATGGCAATGCGACTAAACAAGTTAGTAAACTGAGTAAAGTGTATTGTAATAGTGATAACCCCGTTATTTGATACTTACCCACCCCCATGCTTCGTAATAATGCTCTTTGTGGTCGATTATCTAGATCAATCATCAGCACTGAGGTAGCTAAAGACAATGCGGCAACTAATAAAGTCACGATGTTTAAACCATCTGTAATCACAAATGTACGTTCAAATGTTTGCATTGATAAGGTCAATAGTTCGCGGGTTGGTATTGACCTGACCTGATTCGATATCGAGGCAGTCGCTAGTTGCTTGGTAAATAGATTTTGCTGTTGCTTGGAAGCAAAATGCAGAGCAAAAAGAGAGGTGTTAGCGTTATATTTGGAGAAAAAATCTAACGCAAGCAAAGCTTGGGCTGTTTGATTTCCGTAATCGTAATAGATCCCCACTATTTGTTTAGTTTCAGGCTGACTTGATTCAACCTGAAAATTCAACTTTTGACCCAGCGTTAAGCCATGACGTAAAGCCAATTGCTGATTAACCAGTACTCCCTTTCCTTCTGTGAATATTTGCCAAACATTCACTTGTTGTTGTTCAAGTAACATCGCTTCTTGATAAAGCTTACTGCTGGGATACGATCTTAGCTCTATGTTTGTTTGATTTTTGTTTTGACTGATTGGCTTATTTAGCAAAACGGCATCTAGGCCTTTGCGCTCGATTACTTCTACATCAATGTCCTGTGTCGCTAACCACTGAGTAAACACTTTTGGAGTTGGAGTTGATACATATTGATCGGCGACTAAGCGTTGAGTGAGCCATTGCTGTGTGGCTTGGCGAAAACTATCAACCATCAAATTCATACCAATATTGCTGGTAAGCGCAATAAAAAATGCACAGTAGGCAATTTTACTTTTCTGCGATAAACGCACGCCATCTGCCGCCATCCATCGAAATAACACCCAGTGCTTGGGCAGGCTGTTGAACAGCATGTTTAGACTTTTGGGTACGATATAAATTAGCAGGCTACAACCGGCAAAAATACCTATTGCAATAGCGCTAAAACTCATCAGCATGCTCCAAGAAAAATATCCTAGCGTCACCGAAAATAAGCCTAATATGATACTGGTATACAACCAAGGTAGATGGCTTGTGTTAACACTGACACTCAAGTTGCGAAGTGCCAATCTAGTATTCAATTGCCACATTGGCAAAATGGCCGCGGCCAATGCGCCCAAAAGACAGGCCGCGAAGCATTGAGTCATTAAACTTACATAGGCTACAGGTGAGTAACCTATGCGCACATCAAATAGACTTTGTAATGTGAGTGATACAACAGGCGATGCTAATTGAGCTAAGAACACGCCGGCAATGGCACCAAGTGGTGCGCAAATTAAGCTAATTAGTACTAACTCAGCTCCCTGTGCCCAATATATTTTTTTTCTCGATACGCCCAATTGACGAGCGATACGCAAGTTTTGCCAGCGTTTCATTATTAATAAATGTAAGGCATTCATAACAACAAACATACACACCACAAACATCAAACATGCCATTGCCAATAGGTTAAGGTGAAAACTACCTGTGAGTTGCTGCGCTTGCTCACCAGTATTGATTTTTTCAAGACGAAGGTGCTCTGGCAAGGCGACTTTTAATGTTTTGCTGTGTTCTTCATTTGTTTCACCTACAACTAAAATCTCACTAATTTTTGATGTGCCTAATACTTGTTGTAGTTGCCCAATGTCCATGACGATCTCTCGTCCTATTCCAGCAATAGCTGTAACCGCTAATTTTGGTAAAAGCTGATTGTTTTTAAGCGATAAAATTTGGCCGTTTACAACGTTTAGCTCGGCCGCAAAATTAGGGTGGATCACACTAGTAAAGGGAGGGCGCCATAATTGACCTAGCTCCTGTGTAGTGCTGTTGGGACTAGTTTTCGCGACTTGTATGCTGTGACTGGCGGAATAACTGATAATCGAAAATGTATCTATGCCTAATAGTGATATTCGTAGGGTTTTACCTGTATTTGGATGTTTAATACTCTGAAAACCACGCAATACCGGGATAAGTTGCGAGAAGCCCGAACGACGAAGTGATGCAAAATCCTCTTTACTCAAGGCATGTCCAGTCTTCGCTATGATGCGGTGTTCAACCTGTTGTAAAAAAGGCTGACTAGCAGATTTATAGCTATTTTTTGCGGCGCTGTTGATCACCAATACTGCACTAAGGCCAGCGCAAGCGGTGACTAATGCAATTAACACCAGTGCCACGCGAAATGTATTTTGTTGGTAACTGGCCCAAATTAGTTTTAGTAGAGGCGCCATAGTCAGGCAGGTACGAAGTTTGAAATCTGATTTGGGTGGTTATGCAGCCGTCCTTGTTGTAACAATAATCGTTTATCTGCAAAAGCAGCTACCTTTGGACTGTGAGTGACAACCACTAAGGTTAAGCCCAGTTGCTTGCATAATCCGAATAATAACTCACTCACCAGTTGGCTGTTGTTGTCGTCTAAATTGCCAGTGGGCTCATCGGCTAATACTAACTTGGGTTTATGGGATAAGGCTCTGGCAATTGCAACCCGTTGTTGTTCTCCGCCAGATAAATTGACCGGCAGTTTGTTTTTGTGTGAACCTAAGCCTAACTGCTCTAATAATTCTGTGTGGTACTTGCCAATAGGCAAACCATTCAATCTGGCTGGGAAGGTAATGTTGTCCCAAACAGATAAACAATCAATTAAATTAAACTGCTGGAACACTATGCCCAAGTGTTTTTTGCGGTACTGATCGGCCTGCGCTTCATTCATGCTATTAAGCGTTAGACCTGCCACTTCAATCACACCTTTATCAGCGTTATCTAATGCAGCCAGAATATTGAGTAAGGTTGACTTGCCCGAGCCTGAATCTCCACTAATGGCCACAGATTGATTGGCCCCTAGTTGAAAGTCGAGTTCATCTAAGATGTTTTTGTTCGAATGACCATCAGTAATCTGTTTGACTAAGCCGCTAATTTTAATCATATCTGCCTTATTCTTTGGCTATGCTGGATACTATCATTAGGTTAAAACAGTGAATAAGTTCCGGGCTTAGACATCCGCCAAGAAGTGTTCTAGATCTTCGCCTGTCAGTTTTTTAATCTGCGAAAATATGTACCATAGCGCTGCAATCAACATCAGCATGCTGGGGATCACAATCACTGGGTAACTCAAAGCCGTCATTCTACCTAGCTCTTCGGTGTATTCAGTTGTACCTGGAGGGCTGACTAATATGACTTTAGCCAAAATGTAATTTAGTGCTGCAGATAAGAAAAAGGAACCAGCGACAATATAAGAGCTGATCGCCATTTTTTTCTCAAAAGTATCAGAAGTGCCAGAGTTGGCTAAAGATTGATTGAGGTTTTCCCAATTAATAATTTGTTCACTTAACACAAATACCTTAAGAAGCGGTTTACTGGTTCTCTGAGTAATCAGCACCGCAATACCAATAATCCCAGGGATAGTCGCTTCTTTTATTGCAATATATTCCGCTGGAAGCTCTAACAAACTTATACCGCCAGTTAAGAAAACGCTGACTATGCCAAGTACTGAAAACGGATTAATTTTAGAGGTTTGTTTTAGATCCCAAATGCCAAAACCAATAGGGAATATCAGCGCTGCCACAATACTCCAAGCAGGCCCCAAATATTCATCACTGCTGAGATTGGTTAAAATCACCACAGGTATAATGATATTAAAGGCTAGATTACCTAGTAGGCCTGATTGTTTTTGTGGTTTAGCGTCGGACATTGATTACCTGTTGTTATTCATCTGATTGCTTGAGGACATTGTATTCGCATTCTAAGTTTAGAGCGAAGGTTTTGCCCATAATTTTGCTGCGGCTAATCCAGCGATAAAACCAAATAAGTGAGATTCCCAAGAGACAAAAGGGCTAGAGGGTAAAACACCCCAAATCAGTCCACCGTAAAAAAATGCGACTAACACTGAAATAATGATGAGTTTAAATTTGCCGCTTAAGAATCCGGCCAAAACTAAATAACCAAAATAACCATAAATTACACCACTTACACCTATGTGAGTAGCAGGTCTAGCGAATAACCAAACCAATAAACCTGTGGTGAGCATGATCCATAGTGTGACTTGTAAATAGCGCTTTAAGCCATATTGCAGCAGTAAATAACTGAATATACACAGCGGTATTATATTCGAAAAATAATGTTGCAAACTGCCATGCACAAAAGGCCCTAATATAATGCCTTTAAGTCCAGGCACATAACGAGGAATGGTGCCTAGTTGACTGAGCATACGTCCGGTGAACAAGTTGATTACTTCAATCACACTAAACAAAACAAAAATGGCTAGCACTAAACGAATATGTTGATTGTGATTTAAAGGTTTGATGATGGAATTCATTATTAAAATAATACGCAGTGGAAACCAATGAATGAAGTGTGACTGATAAACTTCACAATAGTCATGTCAAATTGTCACAAAATAATATGCGGTAAATATCGTGACATATCTTGGGTGATGGCCGATGAATCTTCTCTTACCGAAATACCTGCCGCTTGATCATTTACTAACCACGAACCTATCAAAGTATGATTATTGCCAAACTTTGGGAGGGGATAATATGCCTGATAAATAAAGCCTTCTTGACCGTAAGGCCCATCTGCATGTAATACTGTTTTACCATTCTCAATCACGCTTATATTGGCGCCTTCGCGAGAGAAAATGGGTTTTTTTACCAATTTTGTTTCTGTTGCTTTGGCTAATTCATCTTCGAAATAGGCAGGTAATAAATTTGGATGATTGGGGAATAATTTCCATAACATTGGCATTAATGCTTTGTTAGATAAAATGGACTTCCAGATTGGCTCTAGCCAATTCACTTGTGCGCGTTCAATCGACTGACCAAACTCTTCCCGTTGCATAAACTCCCAAGGATATAATTTAAATAGAGTTTGGATTTTGTTGTTTTGTAAATCACTAAAGCTGCCACACTCTGCGAGGCCAATATCTTCAATAAATACGAAGTCATCGCTTAAACCTGATTCTTTGGCGCAATCTTGCAAATACTGGACTGTGCCACGGTCTTCATCGGTATCTTGGCAACAGGCAAAGTGCATCTGGTTAATATTGTAATGTTTGCCAATAGCACCTAATCGTTGAACTAACTTTTCTTGCAATGAATTGAATTGATCGGCTTGTTTTGCAATCTTTCCTGCATTGACTTGTTCTTCTAACCATAACCACTGCCAAAATCCAGATTCATACAAAGAGGTAGGTGTATCCGCATTGTTCTCGTATAACTTAACCGGGCCTTGCCCATGATAAGCAAAGTCCAAGCGTGAATAGAGGCTAGGATCTTGCTGTTTCCACGAGTCAGCAATTTGTTGCCAAAAGTGTTGAGGGATTTGGAATTTTTCTAATAACTCTTCAGACTTGACAACTTTATCTACCACCGCCAAACACATTTGATGAATGTCTTCAGTGGGTTGTTCTAAGTCTTGTTCAATTTGTTCCAGCGAAAATTGATAATAAGCCGATTCATCCCAGTAAGCTTCACCATGCATGGTATGGAATTTAAAGCCGAATTCTTCGGCTTTTCTTTTCCAATTAGCACGTTCATCAATGCTAACTCTTAGCATAATTGAGTTACAACAGCGCGTATTAGGTTGGTCTTAACCACCCCAACCACCTTTTTTAGAGCTGCTGCCCCAATTAGATTTGGCTCTTACGCTACTACCAAAACCACCACGGCTCATGGTTTTACTCACGGTTGGTTTAGGTTTTAAGGCCTTTTCGCTAACACGCATATTGCGGCGACGTTGATCACCAAAATCATAACCATCAGCTCCAATCCATCTATTCCGATAGGGTGAATAGCGAGAATATGAAGTAAACATGGGCTGCGAGTAATATCCTCTTGGCGACATCAAATTACTTAACATGTAGCCGGCCATGAAGGGCATAAAAAACGAACTTGATCCCTGCTGCACAACTCGGCATTGGTTGTTACCAAATTCAGACTCACAATCTCTCTGAGAATTGTATTTGGGTCCTGTGCGTTCTGCTTCTTGTACTGCATCTTCATATGCTGTTTTACATTTCTCAGCAAATTCAGGATTAGCGTTAGTACACTCATCGACGCTAGTGAATACCGTTGCTTCTTGTTTGTCACCACAAGCGGAAAGTAAAATCGCGGTGACACCTAAAGCTAAAGGTTTAACACTAAAACTCTTACGCATACTGGCAAGATTGATTGACTGTGAACGTTTGGTTTTATTGGATTGCATAGGGCTCTCCTAATAACTCATACAAGCAGCGTTAAGCAGCCCAACAGAAATAGATACCGCTGCTAAAATAGTACCTGCTGATATTTCATTATTATCAATTCTTTCGGCTATTTTGGGCATAAAGGTAAAACGTAGCAAAGCAAAGGCAAATGATTGCGCAATAATGGCCACCACGCCCCACACTACAAAATCAATTAAAAATTCTGAGTTGGCCACGGCACCCGCTAAGGCGATACTAAAACCTATCATAGCGCCACCAAACCCTATAGCTGCGGCTTGATTTTTATCTTCCTTAACCAATTTCCACTCATCATGGGGCGTCACAAAGGCGTACACCACTTTGAACACGAACAACAACAAAATTGACACTGCAAAATACAGGGCAAAATTGCCTAAACCTGATATTGAATTTAATATTGCGTCCATTATTTATCCTTTCTTTTAATGAGTGGTATCTACGTGAGCGAACGATACGCTTTAATCGTTCAACGCTAGCCGTTAGCCGTTAATCGTTATATCAGCTTGGCCAATATTAAAGCCAGTGCTGATCACTAAACAACGGTCAAAATTGTTATTAATTAATTTTTCTTCTGCGGTTACCAGCAAAGTTTCTGTTTCGTCGCCTGAAAGCTGACGTTCATACAACATCACAAATTGATCGGTTTCGCTAGTATCACCGTCTTCTTCATAGGTTTTTTCGGTCATCGCAACTGGTGGTGATTCATCACCTACTGCATCCCATACTCGTTGATATTCAGCATCTTCAAGTTGATAAGTGGGTTTAGATATACCCGTAGCAATAGTTTGTTTCCATTGCTCTTGTGAACCTATGGTTTTAGTCTCATAAAAGTACCAGAGTTTGACATCGGTTATATGATTTTCTGTATCACCACCATCTAATATCACTTGCAAAAAAGCATCATCATCGGTGTAAAAACGCAGGATTTTGCCACCCGTATCTAGATTTACTTCACCTACAGCTTGAATTAGGTGCTGACTAGCGGCCTTTTCAATCATCAATTCCGGTTCCATTAAGCGTAATTTAAGAGGGTCGAGTTCGAATGAACCGCCTAAGTAAAGCCCCATGATTTCAGGTGCCTTAGGTTTAGTTACGGTTTCTTTTTTACCAAATAATTTGCTAAACACTTTCTGCCTCCACAAAATCAGCCCAGTTTAGTTTGGTTATTCTTTTGTCGGCGATGTAGAAAATTTTATCTCCAGATGAAAGCGTTAAGTTGAGATCTGGGTTGACCTGTATATTTAACTTTTCATTGGCCTTAGACATGCCTATTAAAGTCGCACGATATTTACGTTTAAGAGTTTCAAAAATATTATCAATTTTCAGTGAAGAAATATGTTCTGGGATCATAACTGAATATTGCGCTTGTCCATGATTGATATCTAGAAGATCGTGGTGTAACAAGCTTGAACCAGGGTCAAACGCTGATTTGGCCAACATTTCTACCGCAACACTAGGGGTACACTCTACGTTAGGGCAATGTTTTTGCAGTAAACCCACTAAACTTTCGTCGTTGAAGTAAGCCACCATTTGCGCATTTGGATTACGCTGACTGCAATACAGTGCGGTGGTCATTGTTAGATCATCTTCAGGGTTGTCCATTAACACCACGCGGGCTTTGTCCACACAGGCTCGGTCCATATCAACGTCGTTGCTAAAAGTGGTAACTTTGACAAACTCAATATGGTCTGGGAGTGGATTAGTGATATCTGCTCTGACACAGAGCACTATTGTGGGATCATCCTCTATGGAGGCACGCTCTCGGATTAATAGCTCTAATAAACGAATAGTCCGGTGACCATTCCAACCCAGCACAAGAATATGATCTTCAATGTCTAAATTTTTCAAACCCCTTGCTCCTTTTTGCCATTGATTAGATACCCAACTTGCCACGCGTCCTAAGACCAGTGCGAAAATACTCAGACCGAGTGGAATAATGTAAAAGGATACTAAGTATTTTCCTGCAGTGGTGCTAGGTGATAAATCACCATAGCCAACTGTTGAGCCAGTAACAACCAACCAATAAATGAAATCTACTGAGTGAGTGAGTGTTTCTTCACCCGCCAGACTTAATAAAACCCAACTTGTAAACCCATAAAAAAGAAGCGCCAGTACAATACTGTACCAGCGCATCTCGGCAAACACTCGACTCAACATCTTGCGTAATTTTGGAAACATCGTTTGCCTTATTTCACTTCAAAAGCCAATGAATTATTTGCCTAATATACGGCTAAGTTCGTCATCTGCTGATGCATTGCCGCCAGCTATACCAGCTTCGGCTAAACGTTTGCTTAAATCATCACTCGACTCTTCGGTGGCTAATTCTTCCGCAGCTTGTAATTCAGCATTACGCAAGTTTTGTTTATCTTGAATACGAGACAAAGACTCAGTCGCCGTTTTCATTTTGCTGTTAGCACCTAAATGGCGTGATGACACTGCAACCTGTGCTTTTTGTACAGATTCAGTTGCCTTTACCATATCAACCTGCTGCTCTAAACGTTTAAGGTTTGATTTAGCTTGGTTGATATTAGTCGCTAGTTGTTTTTCTGACTGTTTAAACTGATCAAGGTACTTCTGTTCACCGTCTTGTTCAGCACGCAAATCACCCACCTTTTGTGCACAATCCAAGGCTAATTGACGATCTGTGTCTACTGCCTTGCGGGCATGGGCTTCATATTGCTCAACAGAAGCTTGCAAACTATCTACTTTTTGTTGGGCTAATTTACACTTGGCCAATATTTGCGTTCTGGCATGATCCGACTTACGAAGCTCGTCTTTGGCTTCGCGAATTTCTTGCTCAAGAATACGAATGGCCTGACTATCAGCTACAGATTGTGCCGCTTCAGTTGCTCCGCCTTTAACAGCAGTGATTAATTTTCTCCAAACTGACATATTCTTTCTCCTAATTAATACAGTAAGCGTTATTTCAAATGGTCTTCATAAGCATCTAAAAATGCTTCGACATTTTGAAACAGGGTAGTTAGCTCAATCATCACACTCTCAGCTTTGGACTGTGAACTGAGTGAACCAAACGCTGTGTAATATTCGTCACCAGCAACTTGCGATATACCGACAGTTGTAAGCGGGAATATCATGTGTGTTTTTAAAATTTCTTCATTTAACACGGCACAATCTTTGACTTCAGTCTTGGCAAATAATAGTGATTCAACCAATATTTGTTCACCACTAATGGCTAACCAAGCGTCTATTCCGTCACTGTTTGCTACTAGCAAACAATTTTCTTCTTTAGTCACAACCAAATCTTGGTTGTCTGCTAAAAGGGTCTCAAGTTGGTTAAGATCCCAAGTCATGGCTACTCTCCTGTAAGGCTGATGACTAAGCTCGTGGCTTTCATGTAATTCAAAGATGTTAGCCATCAGTGATATTACGTGTCACAGTTTAGTCAGTTTAAAGTTAATATGTCAAATTATATTTTTCAACATTTGATATTTATATGTTTTAAATGTAAATTATAATTCACGTTTGGTTAATTGGTAAACTTGCATATGTCCAACAATAAAGATGAAACAACGAACAGTACAGTACCATCGCTTGCTGCCGATTGGCGACAACTGGTTCAGCGTTTACTCAAGGCTGAAATGTCAAAGCGTGGTACTAAATACCAAGATCTTAGCGACAGACTATCTAATATAGGGATACATCAAAGCGCAGACAACCTAAGAAATAAAGTCAACAAGGGCATTATGGGTGCAGATTTGTTGTTACAAATCATGTATGTGTTAAATATGCGCAAGATTGAGCGAGATGAAATCATCGACATTTTTGCTGATTTAGGTAGCCCATTAGAATAAAACTAATTGGGTTCTAGTTTGAAGTCTAGTTGACACACTGGCTACGGGAGGTTGCTTAATGACCAAAGCAAAGCATACCCCTGAAAGTCCAAAGGGTTGTATTGTCCATTAGGTATCCAATGCAATTGACAATCACAGTACTAAAGCAATGGTAACGACCCCGCGAAATTCCTCACACCATGACTAAGCACGAATGTAAAACCCAGTTTATTTTCAGACAAAAAAAAGCCCGGCTACATTGAATCAATGAACCGGGCAAAGAACAGTTTTGGGAGAAAACGTCAATAATCTAACTGTGGGATAAGCATAATTCAGTTGGATTTATGTGCAATACAATTAGGGTATGCAGAGTTGATTGCAGGTATTAAAAAATATACGTAAACTAAGCTGCAAATAAAGTAGAGACCACTATGAAACTATCTGATTTCCAATTCGAACTGCCAGAAAACCTTATCGCCCGTTATCCTACTGAAAAGCGCAGTAGTAGCCGCTTAATGCACCTTAGCGGCAATAACGGTGAGGTCTCACAAAAACAATTTGCAGATATTGTCGATTTAATCGATCAAGGCGATTTACTTATTTTTAATAATACCCGAGTGATCCCTGCAAGGTTATTAGGTCAAAAAGAATCGGGCGGCAAAGTCGAAGTGTTAATAGAGCGGGTGTTGGATGAACATCGAGTGTTGGCGCATGTTAGGGCCAGTAAATCACCCAAAGTAGGCAGTAAATTAGTACTTGAAGGCTCTGTACATGCAGAAATGATAGCCCGGCACGATGCTTTATTTGAGCTGAAATTTTTGAATAATGAACCTGTTTTAGAGTTACTTGAACAATTTGGGCATATGCCATTGCCACCTTATATTGATCGTCCCGACGAGGACTCAGACAAAGAACGTTATCAAACTGTTTACAATAAAGTGCCTGGTGCAGTCGCTGCTCCAACAGCCGGTTTGCATTTTGATGAACACATTCTGCAGCAACTAAAAGACAAAGGTGTAAAAAGTGAATATGTGACTTTGCATGTAGGTGCCGGTACATTTCAACCTGTGCGAGTCGATAATATTCTCGAACACCAAATGCATTCTGAATACGCAGAAGTATCACAACAAGTGGTTGATGCCATTTTAGCTACCAAGGCCGCGGGTAAAAGGGTTATTGCAGTTGGCACAACATCGGTGCGTTCGATTGAATCGGCAGCACAAGCGGCACTTAAGGCAGGAACTGAACTGGCTCCCTTTCTTTCAGATACCGATATTTTTATCTACCCTGGTTATGAGTTTCAACTGGTTGATGCGATGTTAACCAACTTCCATTTATCCGAATCTACCTTGTTAATGTTAGTTAGCGCTTTTTGTGGCAAAGAAAATATCGAAAACGCATACCAACAGGCTATTGAACAAGAGTATCGTTTTTTTAGTTACGGTGATGCGATGTTTTTGGAGAAAAAAGAAGAATAATATTTGTATCTTGGATGCCAGTTGCACCATGCAGTAAGACTGAGCTAAAAATTAACTCAGTGATTTTCATGTAAAGTGTTTTATGGCAGTGAAGTTTTGAATAACATTAACTTACGATTGCACTATCTGCAGTAATAACATTTGAAAGCGTTAGCAAATGGTCCTATAAAGCTGCGTTACTTGTCATGAGCGTAATTTGAATTTCGATAACATTGTTTTTAGTTGCACTGCTTGTTGAGATAATTGCTCTGAAGCCGCGGAACTTTCCATTGCAGCATCATTATTTTTCTGAGTTACAATCCCTATCTCTACCAACCCTTTATTAATCGATTCTGCACCAATGGCTTGTTCGTTACTGGCATTGGCGATTTCTGCTACAAGTCCTGAACTTTTACTTATAATTTCGAATATGTTCTTTAAACTTTCTGATGTCTCATTTGCGATGGCACTGCCGTTCTCAGTTTTTGATACAGAGCCGGCAATTAACTTCGACGTCTCTATCGCTGCATTGGTGCTTCTTGCGGCTAAATTGCGTACCTCATCTGCGACTACTGCAAATCCTCGTCCTTGCTCACCTGCTCTGGCAGCCTCTATCGCTGCATTAAGGGCCAATAAATTGGTTTGAGCAGCTATCTCATCAATAGTACTAATAAAACCAGATATGCTCTTACTGGCTTCTGATATTTCTGACATAGCTACAACCATATCATTCATTTTATTACTACCTTCACTTGCAGCATTTTGTGCTAAACCCGCTAGTTCACTTGCTTGCGCTGCATTTTTGGCATTTGTGTTACTTTGCTCACTCAGTTCGTTTAGAGAAACGACAATAGTATCTAAGTTAGTAGACTGGCTTGACGCTCCAGCTGACAACGCTGTACTGGTAGCTGAAACACTATTGCTACCGTCGGAGATTTCATTACTTATTATTTGCGTTTGGTAGAGCGTCTCATTTAAATTTTCTTTCATATCTTTTAATGCGATCCCGAGCAAATCTTTGTCTGACGCCAAAACAACTGGTGTATTTAATTCTCCAGCTGCAATCAGTTCAGCTAAAACAATTTTTTCTTTTAGGGAGGCAACCATTGCTTTCATTTGAGCGAATACTCCTACGTCAGAGGTACTGCTTGATAAATCTAAAGTGAGGTCTCCGTTTGCTACATATTGTGCAATTTTCGCTATGTAAGAGGGCTCTCCGCCCAATAAATTCATAATATGTCGAGTAAGCATCAGGGCAACCGCAATCCCTATGGTTATCGCTAATAATGTGCCAAAAATAGTGAAGTTAAGCACTACTGACTTTATGCTTGACATTGACTCTGACCGCACAATCAGTAATTGCTTTTCTCTATCTTTGAAGGTCTTTATTTGAGTCCTAAATTTATCAAAGTATTGTTTACCTTGTGCCTGACCGACTAAATTGGCTATGTCGTTCATGGATACGGTATCACCGACCTGGCGCCGCATGTCAATTTGTTCCTGCACAACCTTGGTTAACCAAGTATCAATGGTGGACTCTATTTCTTTTAATAGTGCGACTTGCGCCGGATTATCTGACACAGTCTTTGAAAGTTCCCTTATTAAAGTATGGAAACGGGTCTTTCCATTCTTATATGGGTCGAGAAACTGTTCTTGCCCCGCCAATAAAAAGCCTCGCATGCCGGTTTCCATATCTACGGCTGCTGCTTCTATTTGTGATGCAGTATCAAGTACCTTGTGAGTATGTTCTACCCAGACAACCTCTGACGCGAGAGATTTGATGCTAAAATAAACCACCATACAGACGACAAGCATTAACGACAATACCAAGCCATAACCTGCGAGTATTTTGGATCTGAAGGATAGGTTGGTTAACAGGCTGTTTAGCATAGAGTAATCCTATTTTGAATTATAAAAGGTTACGAATTTTTTACAAAATAAGACCATTTTTTAATGATAGTGAAATTATATGTAAACACAGCCTACATTCTTCTCTTAAATCAATCCATGCAATTTAAATAGAATTGGGGTTCACACCAAGTGTTGCACTCTTTTCGCCAAATCATTCTTACACGAAGTAAAACACAATTAGAACTTAAAAGTGGAGAAGTGAGACTAAAGTATTAGGAAAATTTACCGCCGCATAACCTGCGGGGTTAGGTTCGCTGAAACGTATCATTTGCCACCAAGTATACCGTTCAACCCGTTAAGTTACTTAGTCCGCTTTGGGCGTGCTGCCGTCATTTCGCATAACTGCCATTACTTGAATTATTCAAAATATTAGCACCCTCTTAATAACGCAAATTAATCGACCTTGTCGATATCAGCTTTGGTGTTCGTAAAGAGTCAGAGTATTCAAAGCACGAGATATCTGGGATAGGCTTCAAGTTAGTCAATCACACATCCTTGATTATAAGCACTCAATCTCGACGTCCTTGTCTAGATGCTCAACTGGGCGAAGCCGTGCTTCTAAATAGTCCAGTTTCGCCTATAAAGTTTCAGCATAAAATGGCTTATTCTTGGGGCAAATGACAGGGAAGTCATTTGAGTGGAGCTTGAAGGGATACATTCGTAACAACGCATGAATAAGCCATTTTATGCGGTTAAAAACTTTGGTAGCGAGCGGCGTTTTCTGGATACTCTTTTTCGCTGTTGACCATATTTACTGGATAAATATGGAACAGCTTCAACTGGCCTGAAAGGTAAAGTGCATGGACGCACTTTATAAAAAGAGTATCTGGCTTGAAGGGATTCAAGACAAAAACCATCATGGATGATGGCGCGAAGCGTGCTTTTGGTTTTTTATTTGAAGATAAAGCATTCGCTAATGCTTACTGCCTTCCGTGGCAGGTTTCTCACAGAATCCCTTCTGTGCGACCTACTTTTTTGCTACAGCCAAAAAAAGTAGGCAAAAAAGGCCGCTCGCCAAACTATGTTCTTTATCCAATTATTTCTGAGATTTAGCAGGTCGTCGTAATGTGCTCCCGGCACTCTACGACTCAATTTACATCCATGTAAATTGACCTACTAAATCTCAGAAATATTTGGCGAACATAAATGCGAGAGTAGATTAAAAGACAAAAGCATCGGCTTCGCCGATTATAATCTTTGGTGGCTCCGCCACTGCTCTTCCGCTTTTAAGTTTCAGCATAAAAAAGGCTTGTTTTAGGGGCAAATGGCATGGATGCCATTTGAGTGGAAGTTGGAGGGACACATTTGAAACGACCTTAAAATAAGTCTTTTTGTGCGGTTAAAAACTTTGGCTGCGGCGGCTTCTTTTTGGTTACTTTATTCTTAGCTGTTGAAGAAAAAGTAACTGGCTTGAAGGGATTCAAGACAAAAACCATCATGGATGATGGCGCGCAGCGTGCTTTTGGCTCTCAAATATCGTATTTACTAGCTTCGACTGAATGGGCGTAAAGCCCATCCGAACTTACATACGCAGTATTGGTAATAGCCATCCTCAATGGCGACTATTACTCAGGAGAACTATCAACTTCCACATGTGGCTCAACATCAGAAAAATTCCCCACACAAGGGCCAACACTAAACTGGTAACCCAAATCGGAATCGTCTGCACTCACCAACAAAAGTAAGTTTTCATCAATCGGTAAACTACGTTGTTCAGGGGCTTTTTTACAAGCTGACTTAGGATAAGTTTCAAAATGAAAAATAAAGCCTGCAATGAGTTTGTCTAACCATTTTATCTGACCATCTTCGTCAACAGGTATGTTGTATGGGCGATTAAAAACAGAGAAGGTGATCATTTTTGTGTCTGTGTCTGTGTCATTGGTCTGTATATCGTCGTTAAGTTTTTTTGCTTCCTCACTTTCGATATCAGAGTTTGCTTGATTAATTAATGCAATGGGGCGTTCAAATAGTTCTATTTGTTTGGCATAAGGTGTGGCGATGAAAAAAATCGAGATGATCACATAAGGTATTAATACCAGTCTGAGTATCATGGTAATAAAAACAAATACTTTATCTTCCCAATGTACTTTGACTTTTACTCTTATTAGGCGCAACAAGATGCCTAATACTAACCAAAGATTACCGGCTATTAGGGCCGCAGAAAAAAATATGATGGAACTCATTAATAACCAAAATGGCAACATGATTAAGGTGGCAAATCCTAAGGTAAAAACAAAAGGTCCAGGTTCGATACCAGTAATCACATTGATTTTTAGAGCCGATACGGCCAAGGCAAAGTTAGCCGTGGCGGCATACAAAACTAAGATCAAACCTTTACCCAACATATGTTCCCAAAGTCGATTAAACACATGCCATAACTCTCTAACAAGACCCACGCCTGCAAGCGCCCCTACCCATAATAATTCAGAGGGCTCTTCGACGTCTTGCTCGGCATGTACCAAGAGCAACAAAAAAGCCAGAAGGTACATCCATTGAGAGAGTGTGAGCAGTGAGAACTTTTTACGCAAGGACTGTATTATTTTAGTTGGTAAGCGTAGCCAACTTATCATTTGAGTAGGCAAGCGTAGCCAACTCTTCTGAAAAAAAGTACTAGGTTTGACTTCTGGCACTTCTTCAGTGGATTCAAAATTCTCTAACTGATTGTCTGACAAGTGATTTCGCCGTTTTAAAAGGTTAGTTTTGCAAAGATGAGACCCAATATAATGGATTTTCCTGCACTATGTTAGAGGGATGTTGTGGATGTTCTTTGGCTTAAAGTGTTTGCACTATTTTGCAGGTCGAGCTGGTTACAAACTTGAACAAAGTATCTATCTATTGGTATCAGTGACAAGTGAGGCTCAAATTAAGCGTGATAAGTTTTCAAACCTCTGACTGATTCGTATATAATCCCGCATCGTTTTTAAGCATGGCTTGTTAACTAGGGTTTTGCATACAGATTATGTTTGCGCTCAATAACAAGCGAATTTCGCCATCGGACTGTTTTCCGGTAAGCAGAGATAAATAAATGAAATTTGAATTAGATAATACAGATGGAAAGGCTCGCCGTGGCCGTTTGGTGTTTGACCGAGGTGTGGTAGAAACGCCAGCTTTTATGCCTGTAGGTACATACGGTACAGTGAAAGGCATGACACCTGAAGAGTTAGACGAAACAGGTGCACATATCTGTTTAGGCAATACTTTTCATTTAATGTTACGTCCAGGTACTGAAATAATTAAGCAACACGGTGATTTGCATGACTTTATGCACTGGGATAAGCCTATTTTGACTGACTCAGGTGGCTTTCAAGTATTTAGCTTGGGTGACTTGCGCAAGATAACCGAAGAAGGTGTGACGTTTCGCTCACCTATCAATGGCGAAAAAATTCTTTTAACACCAGAAAAATCCATGCAGGTACAACGTGATTTAGGTTCAGATATCGTGATGATCTTTGACGAATGTACGCCTTATCCGGCTACTGAGAGCGAAGCTCGGGTGTCTATGGAGTTGTCTCTACGCTGGGCAAAGCGTAGCAAAACGGAACATGGTGATAACCCATCAGCATTGTTTGGCATTATTCAAGGTGGCATGTACGAAGATTTACGTGATGTATCCTTGGCTGGTTTAGAAGACATAGGATTTGATGGTTATGCCATAGGTGGCTTGTCAGTAGGCGAACCTAAAGACGAAATGATTAAAGTGCTGGATCATACCACCGATCAAATACCTGCAGACAAACCTCGTTATTTAATGGGCGTAGGTAAACCAGAAGATATCGTCGAAGCGGTGCGCCGTGGTATTGATATGTTCGATTGTGTTATGCCAACGCGTAATGCGCGTAATGGACACATGTTTATTACCAGCGGTGTTGTTAAAATACGGAACGCGGTTCATAAAACGGATACCGGCCCTTTAGACGAAAAATGTGATTGTTACACTTGTAAAAACTATTCTCGGTCATATCTACATCACTTGGATAAATGTAATGAGATACTTGGCGCACGCTTAAATACGATCCATAACTTGCGTTATTACCAACGTATTATGCAAGGTTTGCGAGATGCCATTGCCGCTAACGAACTCGATGCTTTTGTCACCGAATTTTACGCACAAAAAGATATGCCAGTGCCTCAGTTGAAAGACTAGCTGGTATTAACATAATTAAAATTTACAAAAATTAGGGGAAATTATGAGTTTATTTATATCCAATGCTTACGCACAAGATGCTGGTGGGGCCGCTGGTGGCGGTTTTGAAATGTTGATCATGCTGGGTGTGTTTGGTTTGATTTTCTACTTCATGCTTTATCGTCCACAAGCTAAACGTGTTAAAGATCACAAAAACTTGGTTACCTCGTTAGGTAAAGGTGATGAAGTGCTGACGCAAGGTGGCATGGTTGGTAAAATTGTTAAGGTGTCTGATGAAAAAGATTTCATCGAAATTGCTTTGAATGACACTACCAACATCGTTATCCAAAAATCAGCCGTTTCAGCGGTCTTGCCTAAAGGCACAATGAAAGCCATCTAAATGTAGATGACAAATAGGGGCGTTTCAGCCCCTTTTTATTGGAAGAATGGAAGGAAATTCTTGTGTTAAATCAAACTCCGCTATGGAAGTACTTAATGGTGATCTTTGTGGTCAGCCTATGTGCTTTATATGCCTCCCCCAATTTGTATGGCGAAGATCATGCCGTACAAATATCTGCGGGTAAAAATGCTGTTGTAAATGCAGCGGTTGTTGAAAAAGTCACCGCTGAGTTGGCTGCTGCCAATATCACTAGTAAAAGTATAGTGTTAGAAAACGAACAGATACTCGTTCGATTGGATGATTCTGATACCCAATTGATTGCTCGTGAAAAAATTGAAAAAGCCTTAGGCGATGATTATTTTGTCGCCATGAATTTAGCTCCCGACACACCTGCTTGGCTAGAAAATTTGGGTGGCACACCAATGAAACTTGGTCTTGACTTACGTGGTGGTGTGCACTTTCTAATGGAAGTGGACATGAAATCTGCCTTGTCTAAGACTCTAGAGGATATGGTAGGTGATTTTCGTACCGCATTACGTGAAGAAGGTATTCGTTATCGCACAGTGAAACAACTGGACGATGGGGTCGAGATATTTTTTCGTGACCAAGAAACTTTAGATAAAGCAGAGTTTTTCCTTAAAAACCGTAATCGAGACTTCGTTTTTGTTGAAAGAAGTGGGTTAGTTATCTTTGCTAGTATGTCTGAGCAAAAACTTGCTGAAACACGTGATTATGCCGTTAAACAAAACATCACCATTATTCGTAACCGAGTTAATCAACTGGGTGTGGCTGAGCCTACCGTGCAAAAGCAAGGGCCAGACCGGATAGTTGTACAATTACCGGGTATCCAAGATACAGCAAAAGCCAAAGAAATTTTGAATGCCACGGCTACTCTGGAATACCGCGAAGTTGACCTTGAACATGATGTACGTGATGCCATCAATGGTCGTGTGCCAGCCGGTTCTGAATTGTTACCTTATGACAAAGGCGGCCCTCAATTACTTAAGAAAAAAGTCATTGTTGCCGGTAGTTCAATCATCGATGCAAACAGTGGTGTAGATCAATACGGTAGTCCTAAGGTATCCATTTCACTGGATTCCAAAGGTGGCGCCAAGATGCTTAATTTCACTAAACGCGCAGTGGGTAAACCCATGGCTGTGGTGTTTATTGAGTTTAAATCCACGGGTGAGCGAGATGCCGATGATAAACTTATCTTTGAAGAAGAAAGACGCGTCATAAGTGTTGCCACTATTAACGGGGTATTTAGTAACCAGTTTGAAACAACAGGATTAGACTCCCCTCAAGAAGCATACGACTTGGCGTTATTGCTAAGAGCCGGTGCGCTGATTGCGCCTATTCAAATTATTGAAGAGCGCACAGTCGGCCCAAGCCTAGGTCAAGAAAACATCGATTTGGGTACTCAAGCGATTATTTGGGGCTTTGTTGCGGTACTTATATTCATGCTGATTTATTATAAGAAGTTTGGTTTTGTTGCCAACATTGCACTGACACTCAACTTAGTCATGATTATTGGCATTATGTCGATGATCCCTGGGGCCACACTGAGCTTACCTGGTATGGCTGGGATCGTGTTAACTGTAGGTATGGCAGTTGATGCCAACGTACTTATATTTGAACGAATACGTGAAGAAATCAAAGACGGACGAAGCCCCCAGCAGGCTATCCATCATGGTTATGATAGTGCGTTTTCCACTATATTAGACGCCAACATCACTACCTTTTTGGTAGGTTTGATTTTGTTTGCAGTAGGTACAGGTCCGATTAAAGGTTTTTCTATTACCTTAATGATTGGAATTATCACTTCAATGTTCACTGCGATCATTGTGACTCGAGTCATCGTTAATGCATGGTGGGGCGGAAAACGTCTGACCAAGTTGTCAATCTAGGAGCACCAACATGCAAATTTTAAATATGAAAGAGACCATCGCTTTTATGTCGCTGAGAAAACCAGCGGCAATATTGTCTATATTTCTAATTATCGGTTCGCTGACATCTTTGGCCATCAACCAATTGAATTGGGGGCTCGATTTTACTGGAGGTACCCAAATTGAAGTGGGATATGGGCAAACTGCAGATTTAGTGCAAATTCGCAAACAATTAGAAGCATCTGACTTTCACGATTCTGTTGTACAGAACTTTGGCAGTAGCCAAGACGTACTAATCAGATTAGTTTCTCGGGAAGGTGTGAAGTCTTCTGAACTAGGTGATGCGGCATTAAAAGCACTTAAACAAGCAGATAGCAGTGCAGAAATGCGCGGCAGCTCTTATGTTAGTTCAAGCGTAGGTGAAGAGCTTACTGAACAAGGCGGACTGGCTATGTTAGTTGCTTTGATCTGTATCCTTATTTATGTAGCACTGCGTTTTGAATGGCGTTTTGCTTTAGGTTCAGTTGCCGCTCTAACTCATGATGTGATCCTGACTTTGGGTTTATTCTCGGTATTAGGTTTAGAGTTTGATTTAACCGTATTGGCGGCTGTTTTGGCGGTAATTGGTTATTCACTAAATGATACAATCGTGGTGTGTGACCGTATTCGTGAGAACTTCCGTAAAATACGCAAGGGCGAAGCTGAAGAAATTATCAATACTTCTTTAACGCAAACCTTAAATCGAACTATCGTCACGTCTTTGACTACCATATTGGTATTGCTTTCTTTGTTCTTTTTAGGTGGAGCGACTATTCATGGATTTGCCACCGCCTTGTTGTTTGGTGTGGTAATTGGTACTTATTCTTCAATTTATGTTGCCAGTTTGGTTGCACTTACATTAGGTATCAGCAAAGAAGACCTAATGCCAACTGAAATAGAAAAAGAAGGCGCTGACCAAGACCCAGTGGCTTAAGTTAACTAACTTCATCGTATTTAAAAAAACCAGCACTAAGTGCTGGTTTTTTTATTCTGAATAAACACATTTTCTAACAGTCTTTTATACCTATTTATTGCTACTAATAGGGTATATTTTCACACTGTAAATTTTTAAAGTATTAACATCAGGAATTTTTATGATTTTATCGACCGGGCGCAACACCACTCTTGTCCTTTGGATTAGCGCTAGTTTATTACTGAATGCTTGCGGTTCAACTGACACTAACAAGTCCGTCACTATATCCACTGAACCCGAACCGCAAAATGAAATCGTAAAAAGTCCTATTGATAACCGAGAATACGCTTCTATTATTTTAGACAATCAGCTAGAAGTCATGCTGGTATCAGATCCCAGCATCGAAAAGTCAGCTGCTGCCTTAAGTGTGGCTGTCGGATCTTTACAAGAGCCCAAAGAATTTGGTGGCTTGGCCCATTACCTAGAGCATATGTTGTTTTTGGGCACTAAAAGTTATCCCACTGTAGGTGATTATAGTGAGTTTGTGAGCCGCAATGGCGGTACTCAAAATGCCTATACTGAGCTCGATCATACTAACTATATGGTGGCAGTAAACAATGACGCCTATGAAGATGCGTTGTCGCGATTTAGTGGTTTTTTCTACGAAGCTATTTTAGACGAAAGTTATGCAGATAAAGAACGTAATGCAGTACATTCCGAATGGAGCATGAAAGGCCCGAATGATTGGGTTATTTTGCAGCAACTCAACGGTTCTACTCTGAACCCAGCGCATCCTATCTCACAATTTAATTGGGGTAATTTAGACTCGTTAGCTGATAAAGAAAATAACAAGCTACAGACTGCTTTAGTGCATATGTACAACACTTATTATTCTGCCAACCTAATGAAAGGCGCGATGATCAGTAACTTGCCAATCAGTGAGATGAAAAAACTGGCTGAGCAACATTTTGGTAAAATTCCGAATAAAAATACTCCTCGTCCGAAAATGACGGTAGCCGTAGCCAAACCAGAACATTTGAAAAAAGTAGTGCATTACATTCCGCAAACTGACATGAAACAATTGCGGATAAATTTTGTAATTGAAAATAATGCCCAACAATTCGCGGTTAAACCTAATGGTTATGTGAACTATTTACTCGCCAACGAAATGCCCGGCACCTTAGCATCTGCCTTGCGTGATGCTGGTTTAAGTGATGCGGTGTATTCTAATTTCGATGCCGATGAATACGGTAATGCAGGTAGTTTCACCTTATATATTGATTTAACTGAAACGGGCGTACAAAACCGCGACAAAGTGATGGGCGCAGTGTTGAAATATTTAGCATTGCTCAGGGATAAAGGGGTTAATCCTCGTTATTTCACTGAAATTAAACAGTCGCTAAGTAATAGTTTTCGCTTTAAAGAAAAAACCAACGATTATAGTTATGCGATGCAAATTGCCGCTAGTTTACAACATACACCAGCTGAATATGTATTAAGTAGTGCGTACGAATATCAACGTTTTAACCCTGAAGTGATCCAAGCAGTACTCGACCAATTGACCTTGGATAATGCGCGTATTTTCTACATAGATAAACAGCAACCTGGCGAACAAGAGATGCAATATTTCGCTGGTAATTACAGCGTGCATGAAATCAGTGCTGAGTTAGAGCTGAAGTGGCAACAAAATACTGAACAGTTCGCCTTATCCCTTCCACGAGCCAACGGTTTGATGCCTGAGAGTTTTGATTTAGTCTCTGCCAAACATATCAATAAACCTACGCAATTAGTCTCGGAACAGGGCCATACAGCGCACTTAGGCCATTCTGCATTGTTTAAACAACCCAAGGGCAGGGTAACTCTTGATTTAAACAGCGGTTTGACCAAAGCCTCTGCAAAAAATCATGTATTGGCCAACTTATTGGACCGTGGCTTAGGCCAACAGTTGACTGAGCTTCAATCTGAAGCAGGGGCTGCGGGCATGGGACTAGGCGCTAATTTGTCTAATGGTTTGTCACTTACGGCCAGTGGATTTACTGATAAACAAGGCCTTTTGTTAGCTAGCGCGCTAAAACAAATTGTAGAATTTGATATCAGTGAAGATGAATTAGCCAACCTTAAAGCGAGTTTTAAGTCAGACATTGAAAGTAGTAAACGCCAAATTTTACTCAACCAATTATTTCCTAAGTTTACTCGAGTGGTGCAATTAGATGAATTTAGCGACCAAGCACTACTGGCTGAAGTTGACCGTATTTCCCCCTCGGATATTAAGTTATTTAGAGATCAATTGTTAAGACAGGCTAATTTACAGGTATTTGCATTTGGTAATTATTCTGAGCAACATATTAACGAGTTATCCAATCTAGTTTTGCAGCAACTACCTGAAGAACGTGAAGTAGCAAAGGTTTATCAAACACCTTTATTGCATGTGCCAGCAGGGAAAATCTATAACTGGCAAGAAAATATTGAAATGACTGACATAGGATTAATTGATGCTTATTTGGCCCCGCGAAACGATGCTGACTTAGCTGCGGCAAGAGTGTTATCACAACTTATTCGCCCTGCTTTGTTTAAACAAATTAGAACAGAAGAACAACTTGCTTATGCCGTTGGTTTTTTTGGGCAAACA
>ENA-OSET01000671-OSET01000671.1-sediment-metagenome-genome-assembly--contig:-NODE-671-length-37606-cov-6.561992_pt1 | contig 37606 bp, 58 predicted proteins | sample MGYA00237882_ERZ534229 | MGnify/ENA primary metagenome ERZ534229 (study PRJEB26408, sample SAMN06266212) | sediment metagenome | isolation source: Hudson Canyon methane seep mesocosm | place: USA:Hudson... | reverse complement strand
AGCAGCGAATGGTCGTTATGCCGCTCTCGAAATTGGTCAGCGCGTAGTACGACCGCATGAAAACATCGTTGTCTAAGCTGCGACCGCTGCCATTTAGTTTTGTCTCTTTATTTGTCAGCTGCATGTACAGCTTGGCAAACAGCGGGGGCCACTCATTAATTGGCTGGGTGCTAAGCGTTGTCACCAGGTCAATGGCGCTGCCCTCATCAATTTTTTCAGCCAAGACAGCGCTAGCAACAGCCGCGCGAAACGTGGTTTTGCGCCACAGCGCCGCTTCTGACTTAACGCCAACGAGGCGCCTTAGAATGTCACCCAAGTCACCATTTAAAAATGGCTCTACGTCATCAGTTTCGGGCGTGTGAACTGTCAGCGCAGCGCGCAGTAGAAAGGCAATTGGCTTGATGACATTTTTATCTTCGCGCAGGGCATCATCGAGTGTTCGTGTCGCGCCGATATCCAGAACGCGATAAACCTCTTCGTATCGATCATCCGGGATAACTGAGAATTTTACAGTTATTGGCTTATCAGCGGCAATCACGCCCAAGCAGCGATGCTGGCCATCCACAAGCCGACCGGAGTTTGTGTAGATGATTGGGACCGGTGTGCCCGTCCATCTGTCTTTCTTTATTTGCCGGGTATACCGCTTAACGATGTGCGGCTTCACGGGTCTGTTTGTGGCGTTATTTGCCAATAGCTCGTTTGACCTATCGACGGTTAATAGCCCTTCATAGTCAGTCTGCATTTTCTTGCTCCTGTTTTAAGTGCCGAATAATTCAGCACGGGTTTGCTCCGCGCCGTTCCAGTAGAAACTGTCCGGGTTGTGCGGTACGATTGACAGCGCGTGTTCGACGCTATCGACTGTGAGTAGGAAGTCATTTAGGCGCTGGATTTGGACCTTGGCTTGCGCCAAAATCGCTCCAGGATCGCCGTCTTCTAAAAATACAAATTTCTTGGGCGTGACATATAAAAATTTGACCGCCTGGTTGCCCTTTGCGTGTGAGTAGATCGCGCGCTGCAATTGATGCTCCGGCGACATGACGCTTGGCATGCGCCCGGTCGTTTTGAGATCGATGACCAAGCCGTGATCCGGGTAGACCAAATCTAAGTAGCCGATGATTTCAAGCACTGACCCATCGTTCAGATGTGTCGAAAGCGACACCTTTTCTTGGCCAAATTTACCGGCTTTTTCCTCAAAATCTGGCTTGCCGTATTGCGCTAGAGCCTCGACGCTGAGCCGGATTGACGGCTCAATCATGGCGCGCTCTTTTGTGCTTTTTATGTCACCAATTGGATATTGCTTATCGAAGCGCTTATGGCCAATGTCTATTGCCTCATCAATCGTAGCGGGAGTTGCCATAGCGGCAACTACCGCGTCCTCAATAGCTATTCCCCTGGTCATTGCCGGGCTACCAGAGAAGCGCTTCTTGGCTAATTTCTGGGCCATCCAAACGTCTGGCGCGTTCTTTACCAGGTTCAGAGATGACGCGCTCAGATGGGTAACGCCGAACTTTTCAAAGCCGTTCATTATCGCGCCCCACCTTGCTTGTGAGCATCGAACCCAGCTGTTGAATTTCATATGCGCGCATCAGTAATTCGTCGTGCAGGAGGTTATTTTTAACCTCTTCGGCGACTGTTTTCTGGATCAGGTGACCCACCCGCTGAATGCGCGCCGCGATTGCGGTCACTTCCATTTTTCTCACCCTGCAATGCTCAAAAGAACATACAAAGTGATAAAAAGTGATACCGCGCTAACCAAATCTTTTATGATGTTTTTGCCTGTCATAATTAACTTTCCGTGTTTTTTTGTGATACAAGTCATAACGTTATTGACGTTTATTGGTCAATATGTAATTTTGCCAATGAGGAAAAAAATAAAAAATGATAACTTTCATCAACGAAAGTTAATTGAGGGCAAGGCGAGCAATATCAATGACACTGCAAGAATATCTGGACCTGTCGAAGCGGCGGCAAACCGACTTCGTTGAGATGACGGGTTTCGCGCCCGGAACTGTCAGCCGGTGGCTGAGCGGCACCCGCGTTCCATCACGCGCGGCCATCGTGCGGATACAAGATGTCACCAAGGGTGCCGTTACTTTTTCCGATTGGATGCAGCCCCATGACAGACGCTGAAACCATAGGGCGCCTCATGGCCGAACTGGAAACAAAGAACGCGCAGCTGACTGAGATGTTTGGTCGGACGAATGACATGCGCAAGAAAATCAAGCGCCAGCGCCTAGAGAATGGGCGCCTGAACACCTCTTTGTCTGAACTGATTAAGAACAACCAAGAGTTGGAAGAGCAAATTCGTTGGATGAAGGGCGAGGGGTAGGCGCGCAATGGTTAATGGTAATAATAAGGGCAAGGCTTTCGAGCGCAAGATATGCCAGGACTTCACGCTGCTTTTCGGCATGTCCATGAAGTTTAAACGCGACATCGAGCAATTTCGCCAAAGTGACCTGGGCGACATCATATGCAGTGACCCAGATTGGCCCTTCATCGTGGAGTGCAAGCGCTACGCCAAGGGTAACGGCCCTCAACCGGCGTGGGTCAGGCAAGCACAGAAGGCCGCTGACACAGCAAAGAAGCACTGGGCGGTCGTCTACCAATATGACCGCAAACCCGTGCGTGTGGCTGTCTCTCTGGCCGCTCTGGCCGATGCAATGGGCAATGACGATTTCCACAAGGAAACAATTTGGGAAAGCGACCTGGAAGGGTTCGCAGAGATCGTGCGCGAAATCATGGCGCGCGTGAATGAAAAGAGACAGCTGGAGAAAATCTATGACCGAACAATTGGCGTCTGAGCCGGGTTACCCGTGCCAGGAGTGCGAGGGCTATGGGGTGGTCGAGGACATCACCTGGCGGTCGTTTGGCAGGGGCTTGGAGCCGGTCGGGGAAGACCGCGACTGTGAGGCGTGTGAGGGGCTTGGGATCATCCATGAGGAGCTAGAAAATGCTTAAATTTTATACGATCCTGATATTGACCTACACCGCCAACGGAGATGAGTTTCAAAGTAAAATTTTATACCCCAGCTGGGAAGCTTGCTCCGAGGCTATCGCGCCGATTTATGAGCCGATCCGAGAATACTTTGTTGAAACGATGGCGCAGTGCGATGTCACCGACATACCCAGTAAGTCGATCCGGCCACGGGCAAGGCCAGAGGAGTTTAACCAGTGAGTGCAGATTTCAAGAAAGATCGGTTTGAGCAAAACGCCGCGCGGGTTGCACCGGCGCTGGAAGCCTTGGACCTGATTTGTGGTGACCGCGATAAAGATTATGGCGGGACAGAAAATTTTACACGCATCGCGGAGCGATGGAGCCAGCACTTTGGCAATGAGGTTGAGACATGGGAAATCTGTCTGTTGATGATGGACCTAAAGCTCAGCCGCCTGATTAACGAGTACAAGCGCGACAGTGTGGTCGATATCATAGGTTACGCTTGTCTCCTGTGTGAGCTTTATGATGGTAGAAACAAAGGACGAGATAATTTGTTTAACCAGCCAGATCGAGGGGCTAAAGCGCACCCGGTCGAAGCTGATTGAGAAGCTTTATGCGGAACAGCTGCGCGAAGTTTCAGAAGACGAGAACAACCGGATGCGCAGGAATATGTCGGTCTATTATGACGATCCAGAAGGGCATATTTCGGAGAACGCGCGCGGCCGGCAAGATGACATTGTCTACGCCGTTAAGAAGCTTGGCATTGCCAGCTGCCACGACATCAGCCTGGAGACAGGCATCAGCAACCGAAGCATTCAGGCGGCAATCGGTGACCTGGTGAGGAAAGAGCGCCTGGTGCGGCTTCCAAGTGGGCCGGGGCACATAAAAAAATACCGGCTTCCAAAGCTTAGCGAAGTCATAAAAAAGAGCGGTAAACAATGAGAACAAAAACGACCGAAAAGGCATTAGAGGCAGTGCGGCTGATGGAAAAGGATGGCCGGAAGGTTTACAAGGTTGTCCTGGACGGCCAGAAAATTGAGCTTCTATTAGACAGGGGCGCCGCTGAAGATGACGCCCCCGAAATGAGTAATGTTATTGATTGGCGCTAAGTGTCGCTGCGATATTTTTTTGCCAGCGCGTTAACCTGGTCCATCTCTAATTCCCTCTCGACCATATCAAGCGCCTTTCCTAAATCCCTGCGCAGCTTTTCTTCCTTAGTGGGGCTGGCGCCTTTATCCTTATCGCCAGTGTCCCAGGTGTACAAATCAGGTTTCGTCATTATGCCGCCTCTTTTTGGTTCATGGCTTTGATCGCGTCAGCTGCGCGCCGGCGCTGCGCAGCGGCCGCACAATAGTGCTGAACCATCGCCGCTGTTCCATGCCCGGTGATCGCCATAATGACTTCATTGCTCAGCCCTTCTTCAGCCAGGCGATGCGCGCAGGTATGGCGCAGATCGTGAAGAGTTTTTGAGATATTAAGCTTGTCGCGGATCGCCTTCATTGGAACTTGCACCGCGCTCTTGTCTAACTTTTTTTCGGGGTGGTGCGAGTTCACGACGATGTAGTCGGAACCCTTCTGGTCGATCTGATTATTCAGCCGCTGCATTATCGCTTGCAGACGATCTGAGAACGGGATGAATACAAGCTTGCCTGTTTTTTGCTGACGCACGGGAATGCCGTAGCCAGCCAGCGGATCGGTTTTTACCGCCGACCACTTCATTGACAGAACATCGTCCAGGCGCTGCCCAGTGTTGATGCAAAGCTCTAGCACCAACGAAGAGCGGGGGTCTGCAAGCTCATGGAAACCCTCGATCTCAGCATCTGTCCAGGGCAAGCGCATCTCTGAATTTGTGTCCAGCTTTGGCACACCCTTGGCCGGGTTCACAGATATCCAGCCAAGATCAAGCGCATGCTCAAGGATGACCGTCATCACGATCAAAGTTTTGTTTGCTGAAGCTGGCTGATCCTTGCGCGCATCCCGCATCGAGATGATATCGCTGCGCTTCAATTTTTTGACCTGAACTTTTTCGCAGCGCTCCAAGAGCCACTTGATCTTTGAGCGGTATGCCTTTGCCGTGTCCTTTGATACTTTTTTAAATCGATCAGACTGAAGATACTCTTGGGTAAGCTTGCCGAAGGTTCTGTTTGATGTGCCGGTCACCTCACCCTTGAGACACTCGGTGTAGGCAGCAAAAAATTCGGCTGACGATGGGTCGCTGGGAAGCTTAACCAGGGCGCCGTCTTTGGCAAAATACAGATATATTTTCTTCTTCACATAAACGTACTGCGGAAGGATGTGACCTTGGAACTTGCGAGCTTTCATAACTTTCCCCTTTGGTAAAACTTATAAAGTATAATTAGGTCATATAAAGTCATATTACAAGGGTGGTTTTTGAAACTTATTTTGAAACTTTATAGTTTCATCTGAAAAAATATAATGAAAACAGATAGTTAGGTTTTACTCCGTGTAACCAGTGAGGACACTGAAATGCAATAAATTCAATGGCTTAAAAGAAATATTTTCAAAAAATACATGTATTTACTGTACTTATTTTTGAAACTATGCATTTGATGCCTTTAATCCAATTTAATTTTCACTTAATGCGCAAACAAAATAGCCAATTATCCAATCTGGAAACTAAAATGGACGTAAGGAAAGAACGAGAATTGCGCGGCCTAACTCAGGCCGAACTAGCAGACAGGGCTGGCATCGCGCCGGCTGTCCTGTCGCGGGTCGAAAACAACGAGGTCGCGCCCCAGGCCAAAACCCTATTCAAAATAAAGCAGGCGCTGGGGAACGCAGAAAACAAACTGCCAAATAGGCACTGCCGGGTCGAAGATTTGGACCTGGGCGAGGTATTGATTTCTGAAACGGCGGCGACTTTGGGGTGGACAGACCTGGCGCGGATGAATTGCGCATCACGCCGAAACGAACCCGATATGATCCCCGGCGATACGTTGTTTTTCGATAAGCACCAGACCGACCCGCGCGTAGAGGGGTATTTTCTTTTTAAGTTCCCCAAGGGACACGCCTGTTACTACAGCGTCCCAGATATCCAGGAGGGCGATCGGGTATTTTTGTCTGCCAAATCGCCCCATTGGACTGGCCACATGGGGATGTTTGAGGTTGCCGATTTAGAGGTGATTGGCGCCCTAGTTCATATCGGCCGAAACATCCAGTCCGGCTTTAAAGCTCAATAACTTTGCTGAAGCTCTTGCAGCCCGACTAGGATGCCCGGCGCGCTAGCTAGCGGGGCGCGCTCTCCTGGCCGCATCGTGCTTTTAAAATATTGCTGCGCTAGATCGCTTTGAAGTGCTTTGTTGCGCGCCAGGGGCACCGCAGCCACCCCTGCCAGTGCCGCTAAATTGTCGGCGCCCGTGGCCATGCTAGCAAGCGCAGCACCTGCCATAGGCGCCGCATATGGCACCATTGCCTTTAAAGTGCCAGCCGTGCCGCTGGGGTTTCCTGCGCGCGTCAGGATCGTGTTGCCGGCTCTGTATAGATCGGAGAATGTATCGCGCCCGTAGACATAGCTCTGCGCATCCTTGTTCCGAGCGGCAATTGCCAGCGCGGATGGCGTGATGCTAAACTCAACATCCTTATTTTTCTTGGCGGCATTTTCCAAAATCATCAGGTCGCTGTAGCCCTTGCGAACATCTTTATACAGAACGATATCTTCTGTGTTTCTTCCCTTGGTAATTTGCTTACCCATTGCATCTTCAAGCGCCTTGATCGCCTTGATGGCCGCAACTTTTGTGATGCCGTCTTTAGTCGTTAGCTGACTGAGATCGCTTCTGATCCTCTGAAACGCCGAACCCTTCAACTGTCCAGCGCCGGCAAGGGCGGTCATCTCTTTAGCTAGATTTTCAAAGTATGGAGATTTTTCTGCGGTGCTTAGCTTGCCCTTGTAATCCTGTGCAACTTTCGCAATTTCCTCAGACAAATCTGCCGTGATCGGAACTGAATTACGCGCCGCCAGCTGGTCCATCGTGTCTGTAATCGTAGTGCGCAGCGCAGCCATTTTTTCTTGCGGCATCATGCCTGGAGTGATTTGCACTCTATCGCGCATGCTGGGCGGGATGGCTGTCGTGATCGCCGCGTCAGTAAATTGGTCAACTGCGGCCTGGCGTTTTGCTTTGCCGGAGCGCGTTGCCTCTTCTGCGAATGATAAGCTGCCGGTCCCGTCAATGGCCTGGCCGGCCGTTGGTGTGACCCCGGCATCTTCAAGATTTTTAACAGCTTGTAACCGGCTAGGGTCAACCTTGCCGCCGGAAAACATATTTTCCGCAACATCAACCGCCTTACCGCCGGCCATCAGCCCGGCAATCTGCGCCGGAGTTTCCAGGACAGTTCCCTCAAAGGCGTCACTGCCGCCCTCGCTCAAAACGGTTGGCGCGATAACTTGCTGGGCCATCTTTCTCAGCCCACCAGCGCCGCCAGAAGCTGCTAATTCGCCAGCTGTTTTTAGGTAACGACCGGCCGTGCTTTGCGGCTCATATGTTGGGTCTGTGCCAGCCAGATATGGCGGCAGCTTATCTCTAAATTTATTGATAGCGGCACTCGCTTCGGGAAAGCCAAACGCGCGCTCATCCTCATCGCGGCTCCCCATGCCGATACGGTCCATCCCCATCTCAGCGGTATTAGTAACCGCTCCAGGGAGACCGATAATGCCGGCCAGGGCGCTCCAGGCAGCTGAGCCTAGTGACTTGCTCAAGTCTTCACCCAAGCCAACTGGCTCGTTTAGCTCTGGCGTTTCAATTTCCTTTTCAACGCCAGTGACGGGAATGCCGGTCGCATTAGTGTATCTGCGCGCCAGTTCAGCATCAGACATGTTTTGGTATTTTTCTGCGGTGTACTTTTCCCGCAAAACTTCAATGGTTACTTGCTCCATGTCAGCCCTCACCCCCAAGGTCCGGGAAAGTAAAAATGTCATTAGGCAAAGGCTTGGGTTCGCTCTGCGCCTTTGCGTTTTTGTACTGAATGATCAATCGCTGGTGCTGCGAGACTAAATCTTGCATGTACTGCCGCATCGCCCCGCGCAGCTGGTCGGCGCTTAGTGTCCGGCTGATGCTCGATGCAGCCTCTTGTGCCTTTTGACCCTCAAGCTCCGTTATCTGACCACCGCCCTTTAAGCCCTCAAATGCTGACAGGAATATCTTGCCAGCCAGCTGATTGTACTTGGTGATAAAGTCTCTTGATGGGCTTCCTTGCGGGAATGCATTTGGCTCCATATTCGACTTTACCAAGGAGCCAACCGCGTCTTCCATGCCTGGGTGATTAAATAACTCTTCAACCAGCGGTGAGGTCGCCTCGATGCGCTCTCTTACGCCTCGGATGGCAACTTTCATTTGCGAAACCTCTTTCGCCTCAAGCTCAGCGCCTTTATTTTTGCCCTTGCCTTGTGCCTCAAAATCTTGCGCATCGATTTGCGCTTGCAGGATGTCGTCTTGGTTTACCAACTCAACGCCGTTTTTGAAATACTTAGTCGTGCCGTCACCAAAGTGCTTAATCTCTAAGCCGCCTGGATAAATTTTGGATCGCTGTTGCTTTTGGCCAGTCACTTGCCCCTGGTAGTAAATTCCAAGCAGCTGAGAAGCGGACCCGCCGGCCTCGATCATGTCAGCGATTGTACATGCGTCTGTGTCACCCTCGCCACACTTCTTTCGCAAAAATTCAATCGACTTGTTTCGGTCAACCTTACCTGAATTAGTGCGCGCCGATGCATTTTGCGCGGTAATATAATTCTGGATCAAGCTTGAGCCATCACCACCAGCGCTCAGGGCAGCGAGATAGCCATCAGTGCCGGGCTTGCCCTTGAAAAACTCCATCGCCGCATCGCGCCCAGCTTGCTGTTGCCGCATCGCCTGGCGCCCCTGCATGACACCCGCCAAATTTGGGTCTGGGTCCATGCGCAGCTGATTAAACGCCAGGGCCATCCGATCCATTGTGCCGGGGTCTTTAAACAAATTGCCTAAAATTCCCATATTTATTGCCCCCCTGGACCCATGCTTGCAAAGGCTGTCAGATAATCAAAGATACCTGGCTGCGCTGTGCTAGTCGAAGTGCCAGATGTTGACATTGGCTGTTGCCCCATCGCCTGGAAGGGCAGGGAGAGCATTGTGTTGCCGTAGCCTGTGATGTCGCCGTATTGCTGGTTTGCGGCATTCATCAGCTGTTGGATAAGATTTTGCTGTTGGTTGCCGACATTTGCCAAATTTTGGTTGATTTTTTGATCGTAGTTGAACCCTTGCTGGCTTAACCCACCCAACTGATTAGCTGCGTTCAGGGTGGCATTTTGCTGATTAAACTGATTGCCGATATCATACTGCGCCATGTTCTGCGCGTTCTGAAACCCAGCCTGATTTTGCTGCGCAATCATCTGCGCGGCCTGGTTGTTGAAATCTGCGTTTGTTTGTGCCTCTGCTACGCCGTGCCGTGAGCCGCCATAAGCGCCGGCGTTGGACGCATTCGCACCGACATTATTCAGCGCCATTTGGTTGGCCCGGTTCATCGACGTTAGGTTGTTATCGATCACCTGTTGCTGCCAGGGATTTTGATATTGCGTGAGGTCCGCGCCAGCCATTGTGCCAGGCTGAAAGTTCATCGCCGCGCCGGTGGCATTCACCGCCGCATTGTAGGTATCAGCTGATGTTTGGCCGACACTTTGATTTGGGTTGAAACCTTGGAAACCATTTTCACCAGGCGCACGATAAACACCGGTGCTATCAACATAACCTGTTGAGTTTACGGGATTTGATGCACCGCTCATTATGATATCCTCAATCTAGCATAGTCGTTCATTAATTCTTCCAGAATGCCTGGGTTCATTGCCGCGAAGGGCCGCTCAGCTGGGCGCTCACCCGTCACCGGGTCCATGTACATTCCCGTCATCGCATCATATTGCCCAGGCGCCTCTGCCTTTAGCTTGGCAAGCGCATCGTCAACGATTGGCGCGGCTGAGTAGCCCGACATGCCGCCAAAATCTGTTGGCGCTGGCATCCCAGCCATTATGTCTGAGGGCGCGCCCATACCGAATGCGCTGGCTGTATCGGCCGTGTTTTGAAAGGATGAGATTTGTGTCGGATTAAATGCCGCCACGGTCGGCCCGTAATTTCTGATCGGACCCATTCCCGAAATTGCGTCAGCCTTTTCTAGGTTGCCGATCCCGACCGCCTCTGCATAGCCAGGCATCCGGTTAACCTGGGCTGTCTCTTTTTTACCGCCTTTGCCGCCACTCATGTGAAGTCCAATCCTACTGTGCTTTGTATTTCTTTCCAGCCGTATTGCTTAAACGCGCGTACCCAGCCGCGCCGGCCGTTTATGGATGCGCCATCGCACCCGCTATCCTTTGCCCACTTAATAATTTCTTCGTGCATGTCGGCTAGCTCATCAAGCTCGCCAGCGCCCAGGAAGACATTAAGTATCTTTCTTTTTGGGTATACCACCACTTCCGTTATCAAACACCCTTTGGCGCGAGGCCAAAGCTGCATATGCCCGGAATACACCCCGTCAACGATATCCCAGAAGTCATGTGTGCCCTCGCCCTTCGCCAGAGCGGCCTCTATCCATTCCTTACAGCGCCCCAATTCAGTCATGCTCGATCACCATGTACTCAGCCCAACCCGCTTCCAGATCGCCGTAGAGCCATCGTGCGCGCCCGTGCAGATATAGATGTAGCTATTGTCCCAACTGACCATGCCGTCCACATCCCCGGCAACGCCAGTATTCGCAGCTGGCACGGCTTGCTTGGTCGCCACCTGGCGAAAGGCGCCGTCCAGTGAAACGACAACGTACTTATTTGCTGCATCCCACAGGATCACGCCGTCCTCGCTGGGGTTATCGTCGGCCGTCTTGAAGCCAAGCTTTGCTAGGTTTGTCTGCAAAAACGAGGTCAGCTGAATGCCCCACTGCGACAGATCAAAGCCAATTGGCGGGAGAATGGGCGAAGGCATTATCTGCGCCCCCCTGGAACCATGTTAATTCGCATATTTCCCACCCTGAAATCTGACAGGACAGAGCCGTCAACGCGCATCCGAATTTGTCGGCCACTAAATCGCACCGAGGTCGGATTGGCCGTTGTGAATGGGCCGTGACTTGTCTCGCTGCCATTCGGGTAGAGGCGCGTCTTGAACGTCAAGCTGACATCACCCTGAGATTTTTCATCCGGGATGACCCTTGTGACCTTTGCAATTTGCTCGCCAGTGCCAATGCTGATCGGGCCGCTCTCCGCAAAGATATTTGCGCTGTCTACGTTTAGACCAACCTCATGTTCGTAGATGTCGCTGTCAGCGTTGTGGCCAGCTAGAAATGGATAGCGGAATACGCCCCGCTGGACGCCAGAGGTGCGCTCCAGGTTGCCGATAATCCAATGATTTTCTTTGTAATCCAACGCCACATATCGGTCAATTTCAGTGGAGCCGCTTGAGCAATAGAACCACCAAATCTCACCGTGCTGGCCATTGGCAAACGACCAGACCTTTGATTGCTGTGCCGCGTTAAAATCACCAAAGACATAGTCGTGAACATCGCACCGAATTTCCTGGACGCGGTTGCCGTCAAAATGGAAGAAGCCCTTCTGGCCCATCCAAAATACGCCCTCATCCACATCAGATGCAGCCTTGCGAGATATTGTCCCACAGCTGGTTCCAACCCGCTGGAAGCTGAACACATACGGGGGGCCGATGTATCGCGCCGCATGGGCTGACGTATCGGTTAAAATCAGCGTCTGGCCGCGCGTCCGAATGCCCTGCATGATCTGGCCAGTGTCGGCCAGTTCGATGTCACCAGCTTCGTTTGTTGCGGCAGCGGCCCAGACAGTATTTGCCTCGCGGTCGCACCAGCTGATCTTTCTGGGGTTACCGCCACTGCCCAGGGCAAAGATAAACCGCTCTTCCGTTACGACCAGCCCCACATTATCGACCGGGGCATTTGCGATTGGCGCGGCGTCAGCTGAAGACCCCAGCTGCCACTCCAGCAATCGGCCATCCTCTTTATTGCAAGCGACTAGGTATTGGCCAAAATTATCCAGCGACCAAGCAGTTGCCTCTTGCGGAACGGCATTGGCGTTTTGCTGGATCGGCTGGCCATAGTAGCCATCGCCATAAAACCCATAGCCATAGCCGGTTTCCACTGCCGCATCTTCCCGGCCAGCTGTCAGATCGGAAGGCGTGATATCAAACAATGACCCGTTTCCGGTCATCGCCTTTAGCTCGTTGTATGATCCCCCGGCGACATAGGCCGTGCCGTTGTTGGCTTCCCAAGTGTGCATGCCGCGCACCGGGTTTGTGCAGAACGATGTCTTTCGCTCACGCCAGCCGCCGACCGGTTGCAGGGCGCTGCCCATCCAGCGCACCAGGTTTGCATCTCTCCACCGACCAGCTGACTGCAAGTCAGTGCCGTTTCTAAACACGCCGGGCGGTATTTCTAAGGGTACAAGTGTCATTAGCTACTTTCTATGGCGTCCAATACATTACGATAATTCTTCCCGCTCCACCGTGACCACCATTTCCGTCTAGAGTACCTTGATCACTTGCAATTCCTGCGCCACCGCCACCGCCATACGTTCCACCTGTCCCACCCGTATAGTAAGGATAACCAGAAGCCCTAGCTGTTCCACCACTGCCAACGTAAGGTCCAAGAACACTACTTTCTAGAGGGCTTGTACCACCTGAAGGGTATGTTGCAGTAGTAACAGGGCTGTTACCACCACCTGCACCACCACCACCAGATGTTGCATAATCGTTATCAGGTGGGTTAGAGCCTGTCCCGCCTGTGTAATTACTATCGCCACCAGTAGCCGTTCCCCCACTGCCACTTCCTGAACTCCAAATATCGTCATTAGGGCCACTTGTTGATGCAACCTGTCCACCACTGCCGCCATTTGCGGTTAAAGATATTCCATTTCCTGACACCGTGGTATTTCCACCCGCAACACCATCTCCGTTATGGTAAGGGTTTGCACCAGAAACATCGTCTGCATCTGTACCACCTGAACCTGCTGACGCAGTAAATGACATACCAGACATACCTGAAATGCCCTTGATAGCCACGCCGCCACCCCCGCCGCCTGACGTTTTCACATCAGAATTCATGCCGCTTAGATCATCATACCCCGCGCCACCGCCACCGCCGCCAATTGCTATAATTGCAACCGCGCCAGTATAACTGAGAGTAAAGTTGCCCCCATATGTCTCAACATAATCTGGCGACCCAAGAGAATTACCTTCTGCATCGTCAAACCGTAGCTGACTTGTATTCCAAGTCGGCGCATAGGCCGCGCCATACCACTCTGAAAACGACATCGCTACGCCAGAAGATTTGCCAATGATCGACCTTATATCACTGTCGTTTATGCTGGCCTCTGTACCAGAAGTGCCCCCAACTTCTGTGTGAATATCATTTAACGATATTGCACCTGTTGTTTGGAGTGTCATTACATCGTCCCATAGGCTGTTACGTTCCCAACCACCGTCAAATTGCCTGAAGCATCCAATTTCATTTTATTTGTGCCGCCTGTCGCAAAATACAGAACGCCGCTGCTTTCTGTAATCGTCCAATCGCCAAAATCGACCGTTGTTACATTAACCGTTGTGCCAGTAACTGTTGTCGCGGTAATTGTGGTTGAACTTACAGTGGGAGCCGTTGTCGTGCCCGTAAATGTCGGGCTGGCGATGGGAGCTTTTGCGTCAATCTGCGTCTGGATCGCGCTACTCACGCCGTTTAGATGAACGAACTCAGTTGCAGTAACTCCAGCCGCCGCCGCGCCAGACAATATGTTCAAATCAGCCGCTACTGAGGTGACAGCGGTGCCGCTTACCTTAAACGAACCAGCCGTAATATCCGGGGTGCTTGCTGTCGTGCCATTCAAAACCGCGACGATGTCATCGAGCGCCTGGTTGTTCGTGGTGCCCCAGGTATTTTCCGACCCGCCTATTGTGGGTTTTGTGATTGAAACTGTCATAAAGCTGCCTCTAATTTTTTGCCATTATATTGCATTATTTTCATTTTTCTCTGTTTGGCGACTAGCCATTGTAAAGCGCGTCAACGCCCCAGATCATAAAGCCAAGGCCGGCAATAAAAATGATCGCGCCAGCGGTTAAACTCAGCCCCCAAAAAAGCTGATCCCGGCGCTTCGCTTCCTCTTCAAGTCGCTCCTTGTGCCGCTTCCTTGCTGCCGCCATTTCTTGCTGAACGACTGTCCACACTCCATAAATCGAGCAAATTGCGCGCAGCTGGTCCATTTGTTCCTTGTGAGCAAGCTTAGCCTGGGCAATAGCTAGCCCTTCCTGTTCGCTCGATCTCAGGCGCCCCAACGGCCCCTTGTGCTTGCCGCTCTCACATAGGTTAATTTCGGTTTCTAATTGAGCCAGCTTTCCAAAGTGCGGGAGCAAGCTGCCGATATCTTTGCCGGCATTAACGGCTGAGCTAATGCTTGAACCCAGCTGCGTCACAACCCCGGCCATCGCCATAATTTCTATCATTGTTATTGTCTTTTGCTTGGGGGTGCTTTTCGGCGGCTAAGCCACCTCTCTGGGCCACCAGGTTAAGCTGCGTCTTGTTTTGTCCAAGCTTCACTGCCGTTTGTTTGCTCAGACCACACTTCAGCGGTAGACGGCTGGTCTGTCCACGTTTCAACAGTCGTTAAGGTAGGCTCCCACACAAGCCGCCCATTCGCCACCACAGCAGTAGTGCCTTGGATCGCCGCAGTGTTGAACATGCTGGCCTTGCTGGCGACCGTGATGCTGGAAGTGGAGCTTAGCGCTGATACGCAGCTGAAGTTTGCCGTTGCAGCCGCGCTTATGGCTGAGCTTGCGTTTAGATTGGCCGCTGCAAGCCTAATTCTATCGCCAGCCGCTGCCAAACTTGTGGACGCGCTGATAGCCGCAGCGCCGTGCTTGACGCGCTGACCAGCCGCAGCAACGCTACCTGCCGCGCTTAAAGTTGACGCCGCTGGCTGCACCCGCGTTGACGCTGCGCTCACCTGACTGCTTGCAGTTAAGCTCGCGCTGACAGCATTCGTTTGCGAGGCGGCTGCGCTTGTCGCTGAGCTTGCCGTCAGGCTGGTCGTTGCACCGTGGGTCAACAGAGGCGCGGCTGCAAGCGTGGCGGTCGCCGATAGTGCTGCACCACCAGCGCGACCAATTGTTGACGCGCTTAGCTTCGAGCCTTGGCTGGCTAGGCTTGCGCTGGCTGGCTGGGTCAGGCTGGCTGTGGCTGCAATGCTGCCGCTCGCCGTTAGCTGCGCCGTGCCAAACGAAACTTGCAGCACTGCATTTAGGCTGCTTGACGCACTTAGTGAGCTTGCTGCTTGCTGGGTTTTTGCGCCGACCGATACTAAGCTTGCCGCTGCGCTAAGAGCGCTTGCCGCTTGCTGTGTTTTGAGGCCGACCGATGCTAAGCTTGTGGCTGAGCTAAGAGCGCTGGCTGCTTGCTGGGTTTTTAAGCCGACCGCCGCCAAACTTGTGGCTGAGCTAAGAGCGCTCGCTGCTTGCTGAGCTTTAAGCCCAGCCGATGCAAGGCTTGATGTTGAGCTTAGCGCTGCCGCGCCGTTTTTGGTAAGCAGAGCCACCGCGCCGGTCGATGAGCTTGCAGTCAGGCTGGATGCGGCTGCTTGCGTTAGGCTAGACGCCGCGCTGATTGCTGAACTTGCGGTTAGGCCAGACAGGCCGCGCAGGGCTATCGTTGAGGCGTATACTGATGAGCCTTGCGTGCTTAGCGCGGCTGAACCAGCACAGGTAAGAGTTGGGGCAGCGGCGATACTGCCTGTTGAACTTAGAGCGCTTAGCCCGGCGCGTGTAACTGTTGATGCTGCGGTGAGGCTAGTCGTTGAGCTTAACGCTGATGCAGCGTGTAGAACCTTGAGCGGCGCGGCGGTTAGGCTGGACGTTGAGCTTAGCGCTGCCGCAGCGTGTAGAACCTTGAGCGGCGCGGCGGTTAGGCTGGACGTTGAGCTTAGAGCGCTTAGCCCAGCGCGTGTAACTGTTGATGCGGCGGTAAGACTTGACGCTGAGCTAAGCGCTGATGCTCCGGCATGGGTTACGGCTGCGCTCGCGGCTTCCGCTATGGCTCCAAGTGGTGCGGCGGCGAGGGGGCTGAAGCCTAGCATGGGTTAGCCCTGCATTTTGTCGTAATAAGTTGAAACTTGGGAAGTTACTTCATCACTTGTCATATTCACCATGTCACCTCCGTCATCTTTTTGTAGAGGATAACGACCATGCAAGTTTAACACACGGGTGGTCAAAGCAGCTTTGTCTAGCCGCACAACTGTGTCAGGTATTTTGAATTTACGTGGGGCATCGGGTGTCCAACCAACCATTGTATAGTTGTCAGGGTCACGATACATACCACCATCCTTCACCCAAGGAGGAATAACGCTGCCCCGCTCACCCGCATCTAGCTTATACTCAATAATCATTTGGCCTCCAATTTCAGCATGTATTCTTCGTTAACAAAATCAGACTTGCCAAATATTCGTTCAGCCGTTTTGTCTGCGTTAGCACAATACTTGTCAGCCATTTGATCTAGAAAATCCTCAAGGTCATTGGAGTGCGGCAGATCATGGTTGGCTATTCTACTAGCCGTGTGTTGGATGTAGCCCGACACCTCCGTCAACCCAACTTGCGGGTGAACGCCGTATTGACACATATACTCTATGGTAGCTGTGGAAGCACGACTGCCATCCATGAGGTTCCGATACATTAGCTCAAATCCACGCCTCACATGGTGGCGCTTTTCTTCTGCTTCAAATGTTGTTTCATCCCACTCGTCAATGCCGTGCTTCACTTTGATGTTGTCGTAGGCGTCAATCATGGTGGCGATGTCTTTGATCCCACCGTTGATTTTGTTTTCCATTTGCACAACGCAATGACGGGCATGGCGCAGCTTGGCCTCAGATACCGCATCATCTTTGCCCTCTAGCTCCATAATTTCTTCACGAAGTTCAGCATGTTTAACTTGGCTTTCTGAAAGGGCCATCTTCCGCTTTTCAACTTCAGCCAAAATTTGACGCAGCATACGCATAGGGCTGTGACCGTTCAGCATTGTGAGGGTCATCATGTTAATCGTTGTCTGGCTGTTCTGCCTGTCGAAAGCCCTAGTTGCTTTATCAATTTCTGGAAGGCGTTCAGCAACTTTAGACGCCGCAACTTGGTTGATGTTTTCTCCCGCTTCAACTGGGAGGCTAAACAAGATTGGTTTTGTTACGACTTGGCTCATGAAGCAGCCCCCGATGTAGCGGCTGTGCCGTTGTTTCCGTTTGTCGTGACATTTCCAAAAGTGGATGCATTACCCAGCGTTTGAATGGTGAAGTAGTCTTGCGTATTTGAATTACTCCAAGAGCTGTCCTTTTTCCCCATGTGAACTACCGCTCTTGTTGCATTACTAGCCGCCGCTGGTTCTCTTGTCGTACCTGTTAGATCACCAAAATCGGTTGCATTGCCAGTGGTTTGTGTTGTCAAATATTGAATTGTGTTGACCTCATTACCACCACATACAACCCCTCTGGTCGTATCACTGCAAGCACTTGTGCTCCTTGTGGTAGTTAATAGATCGCCAAAATCAGTTGAGTTACTTGGGCTGCCTATCGTGACATATTCAAGCTGATCTGTAGTTCCCGAAGTAAGGTTACCACTAACGAACACCCCTCTGGTTGCATCCGACCAACCGCCGCCCATTTGATTACTATTGGCTAATAAGTTGCCGAAGTCTGTCGCATTGCCTGTGCTTGCTATCGTGATGTAGTCGATAGTGTCTCCATTGCCGCCGCCTGCAAAAACTGCATAAGTGCCGTTCGACAATCCCGTAACCCTTCGCCCAACCGTTAAGTCACCAAAGTCAGCAGCATTACCAGTGGTTGCTATTGTGATATAGTCAATCGCTGTAGAGTTGAACATATTTGTCCCCGCAGCGCCGCCCATAACCCCCCTTGTTCCGTTAGAAGCCCACCCATTAAAGCCACTGCCATTACCAGTATGATCTCCAAAGTCTGACGAATTACCAGTGGTTGTGATGTCATAATAGTCGATGTTATTCACAAACGCACCAAAGCCTGACAGGATGCCTCTATCACCATACCACGGCGAAGAAGACGATGAGCTACCACCCGTACCACCGAGTTCTGTGCCGTTTAGCTTCACCTTACCGCTGTCCGTGGTGATGTCATTGGTCTGGTGATTAATGTGAAGAGCCATTATTTATACCGCCGTTGATCCGTCCATTTGCGTCATTGCCCAAGAATAACATTTATCCAAGAATGTAGAGCCTGATGCTGAGTTGATGTCGTCAAGACTAGCCGTCATCCTTTTAAAGTCTACCTCACGGGTGTCATCCGTTAAGTTTGTGCTTGTTGCATAAGCACTCAGGTCAATCATGACCATGAACTTAGGCTCGGAACCACGTTGCCGTGACACAGCCGTTGTCACGATCCTATAATAAGCGTTATTGAAAGGCACAGCATAGTCCGATGCGGCCTCAGATATGTTGTGTTGTATAGCCATTTTATATCCTCTTAGGCGTATGTAACTTCGGTAGTTCGGATGTTTGCGACCCATCGAATATTGTGGCTTGCCTCACCAGTGCAAGTGATAGCCAATGCGTTGTTCGTGTCGTCGGCTGAGAGGGCCATAACCCAGTCAGACTGATTATCAATTACAGTAGTTGAACTGTTAGCAAGTGTAGTTGTGCCGCCATCGTTTACCAACAAGCCCTCAATGCGCCATGAAGCAAAAGCCTGTGCGCCGTTTTGCATAGCTGTGATTGTACCATCGAAGGTGATGCAGGTGTCAGAGGCTGCTACGATTTGGTTGTAAGCAGATGCAGTGCTAAGTGTAGTGGTTAATGCCGTTGCGGTTGCGTCAGTTGTTGCTGCACGAAGGATAAATTTACTGCCCTGTGCATCTCCTGCGCTTGCGAAATGACCTGCGGAGTGAGCTACTTGACCATCGACAGTTGTTTTTGCTCTCTTCCCAGAAGCGACCGTATATGCTCTGTTTATTTCGTTATATTCACCATTTAGAATGACCCCGTAGTTACTGCTGGAGTTTACGGTATTACCCTCACCACCAAGAATAGCACCATAATTTGTGCTAACAGTGTTGCCATTACCGCCTATAACAAAACTTCTGTAATTATTAGCAGCGTTAGCATACCCGCCTGCTACAAAACTCTCGTAACCAGCGGCCTTATTAATATTGCCCATCGCAATACTACCAGTATTCGTAGCGCCGTAGCTTGAACTGTTGTTAGCTATGGCTCCAGCTAAACTACTTATACCACCAGCGTAAGACGCACCTAGAGCTATAGCTTCTTGGGCGTATGCTCTTGAGTTATACCCCAAAGCAATTTGTCTGTATCCGTTTGAAGTTGCTGATAATTCACCGATAGCTATTGAATTATTAGGAGCAGCATTAGCTTGACTACCAATCGCAACTGTGTTTGTGCCAGTAGAGTAAGCATCTTTTCCAAGAACAATTGACCCATTCCCAGAAGCAGTTGGCGCTGTTCCTGATGTATAATTCTCTTTTATAAGGGTGAGGCCAATATCAGCCGCAGCAGCAGTGACAAACACAACAGCACTGCCGGTGAGGTTTAACAGACTGCCCGTGCTGCTTTCGCCAAGTGTGCGGGTAAGAGTAGTCCCAGAGGCCGTATAGGTTCCAGAACTTAGCTCCCACGCATCACCATCTTCAATGACAAATCTTACGACGTCAGAATTACTCACGCCAGCATCTGCGAAGGTTTGGTATCCGTCTGAGGCAGAGCCAAGAGTTATTGTCCCACTGCCGGTGCTGGCAGTGGTCATCTTGGCTCTGTTGACAAGTTTTACCATAGGGTCGCTCCCAGCTTAAGCGATAGTCAGGTCAATCGCACCCACAGCAAATTGCAAGCTGTCGCCGTCTGCTATTGTTTTGTTGGTGGTCATCGCGCCATGCCAAAGTAGGTTGCCGCCGCTTGAAGCGTCTGTGATGCCAATATGTGTGACCTCGCCAAACGACCCGCCCGATGCGGTGAAGGTTATGGCCCCTGAGTTGGATGTCGTGCCGCCTGCGCCGCTAGCTGCGTTCCAGCTTGCGCTTTGCCGTGAGTAGCCGTTGCCTGACACCTCAGTGCCGCCACTGCTTCCAGTTGAAGCGTCATTCGGCGCTCCGGTGTAAAGTGCGACATACCAATTTGTAGGGCGTGTTGCCGTGCCAGTTGTCATTAAAAAGTTAAGCAGAAGGTTTTCTGCGTGATCTGTTAGTGCTGCCATTGTTCTGTTCCTTTTAAGCTAGATGGCCAGTTTGTTTAGGGCTGTAGAAGCCAAATTTTAGTTTTTAATAGCTCCTGATTTTTACGCGCAGCCCGGAGCCGCCAAATTTCGCGCCTTCATTTTCTCGATTAACCGCGTCAATTGCCTTGTCATAAAGAGCGCCCCAAACCGCTAAACGCCGGTCTTCCTCTAGGAACGGTGCAGAATGCACCAGTGACCCGTAGAGATAGCAGTCAGCGTGATACTGCAAAATCCAATTTGAAGTGTTTGACACGCTTAACGAATTTGTCTTTGCGACATACAGCATTTCCAACGTGTAATCGCTATCTGGCGAGGGATAGACCTCGATAGACCCAGAGGTAATTGCGTAATATTCAGGCCGGCCGGTCGCGTTTGCAGCCCCGGCGCGCCGATCTAGCAGCTGCGCCTGGCTCTCAGCTTCCATCTTGTATGTATCGCCGGAGGTAATGAAGAGCCGCAGGGGTTCTATGAAGTCGGTCGGAAGCGTAGAGTATTGAGAGTTCAAGACCGCTGTGCTTCGATTTTCCATGCGCCAGTGTCTCAGGCGCCGGTCCATATCAGCCTCAGCCAGAGCAATAAAATCGGGAATATTGGCCGTCATGTCAGATCGGTTTAACCAATTGCCGATTGCCGTCTGAAGCTCCGAATATGTTGTGATTGCCATCAGTAACCCTCAACAATCAATTTTGAATAGTTGCCGGAAAGCAGTTTTTTCTTTGCGTATTCCAAAAACTCTTTTGTGCCTGGTGCTGACTTGCATTCCAGCGCCCACTGCGCCGCCAGGGTGCCGGGGATCGTGCCGACATAGCGCCCAGCGCGCTCCTTGAGCCGGGGGATTTCTGCATACATATCGCGCTGGTCTTTGACCGCGTCGAGAATGGGCGCCACGTTCTCAGATGTCTTGATGAAAACTTTGCCTTCTTCTTCTTTGACGAACATTTTACCCTCATTAAGTTGAGCGCCCAGGAAAGCCTGGACGCTCTGTTGTTTTTAGCCTTGAACGTCTGCGATCAGGCCGTGACCCTTCTCAGTCACCTGAAGGCCGTATTCGCAGCTGATCAGCTTGCGAGAAGCGTGACCGGTCCGCGCAACGTCTTGCTGCTTTGTCTCCTGGAGATACGCGACTTGTGCGTAATTCGGGTCCAAAATCCAGGCATCGCGAGCGCGTGAGAAGCGGTTTGGCACCAGGGAAAGCTCGCCAAAATCGGTGGCGATCACGTCAATCGCACCTTGGAGCCGCGCATCGTCGGCATCCTTGTAGCGAGTTGCGTTCCCGGTGAAAGTAGAAGAAACCTTCTGCTTGATCGCTGACCCAACCATCATCAAAGTTGGCTCTGCGCCCTCGTCCCAACACTCCTTAACGACCGTGTTCATCATGGCCTCAGTGATTGTTCTGAGAGTGCCATCTGTCCTTGCCGCATTCGGATACCCAGCATTGCCAGAACCAGATGTTGTTGGCTCTGCACCGCCGGTGCCTTTTGACGTGTTGGTTTTCACCCAAGCACCCAAACCAGCTGTCGCGCGCGCTGTACCAGATGATCCAGCGCTGCCGGCTGTGTTCGAGGTCAGCATGGTTTCCATGTCTCTTTTTAGCTCTTTCAATTTAAGAGCAACTTGCTCTGCCATTGTCTGAGCATCAGAGGCGCCATTGACCGCTTCCGCTGTGTCACTGGTTTCCACCATTTTATCGCTTATTTGCGTGTAGTTCTGCACACGAATTGGCAAAGTAGCGGCATCATTGCCTGGTGTCGCTTCACCTTCAGCCACCCGGTTTGAACCGTTTACAGCTGCGAGTGAAATTTCAGGCCACTCAAACAATGTGTTTGAAACGCTGCGCTTGCCGATAGCACTCATAAATGGAGCGTCAGATGCGCTTACCATTTCTAGTGCTTCCTGGAGGTCTTCGCGGAGCGTGGTTACGTCGAAGGTTTCGACGGTGTTACTATTGACTGCCATTTTTTTATCCTTTGGTCAGTAAGAAAGCGGCAATGTCTTCTGTTCTGCCGGTCTTTCTTGATTGTTGACGCGCTACGTCCGCTCGCTTCTTGGATTGGCTTACAACTGACTTTTTGGCTCCAGGCTTGATGGCACCGCGCTTTACCTCGCGGCCGGTTCCCAGGTTGCCCTGGGCGCGCACCTTGGCTAACTCATGCAAAGCCATCACAAATCGGGGATCGCTTTCCCCTTTAAGTTCAGCATCGCTAAAGCCTCGCCGGCGACCCTCATCCATCATCATTTCGATGGCTTTTGGTGCCGCCTCTTTGTCGCGTAGCTCCGGGATTTGCTCCAGCACGACTGCCGTCTGTGCCTTCACATATTCTGCCTTTTGCTGCGCTTCCATTTGTGCATCTCGCTGCGCTTGGACTTGCTGCTCATATTGCAGTTTCTGTCGCGCCTCGACATCTTGCCTGTAGTCTTCCATTGCCTCTAGATAACCCAGCGGGTCTGTTTCCCGCATGGACGCATCTGGGGGCGCCGGCTCTGTCGTTTGCAGCCGATCCGCGTAAGCTTTCATAGCTTCCGCATAGCGCTGTTCCATTTGCTGCGCCTGGGCGACTTGAGCCTCAACTTGCTTTCGAGCCTCTGCGACCTCACGCATCTTTTGCTGGATGTATTGCTGACCAGAGTATCCGCGTTTCAGTTCCTCTTCGGTTACCTCGCGCTCCTCACCGTCAATCTTGACGCTAAAAAAGCTTTCTTCGGGTCCGTCTGGAAGTGTCGCTTCGTCTGTGTGTTCCTCATCCTCAATTTCAGTCTCAGCTTGCGCCTCAACCTCTTCCACAAGCTCTTCTGAAGTCTCGTCCTGAGTTGCTTCCTCTTGCGGTTCACTCTGTACTAACAGATGTTCAGCCACTGATCTTGGGTCAGCGGGATTTAATTCACTACTAGTCGCGTCAGACACGGTGCTAGCCTCGTTTTTTAGTCTTTCGTTCGACGATCTGGGCGTCAGTCAGAACGCTGCGCATTCCGCTGATCAGATCGTCAATTGCGCGCACTTGACGGCGCGCCTCGTCTATTTGCTCCAGGGTCGCCCCTGGCTCCAAAAATACATCGATCTGGTCTTGCTTTTGCTTCTTGACCAGTTCTTGAAAAACGTCATCTTGCAAAAAGCTTCTGATGCGCGCTGCCTTAGTTGCTAAATCCATTCGGCTCCCGCGCTGCATTTTGCTCTTGCGTTATTGAAGCGGTATCAACCGCCGTGCCGTATTGGCCGAGTATCTGAGCGACCTTGACCGCTAGCTCCTGGACCATCTTGTCGCGCGCCAGGTCATCATCGAGGATCATCCGGCGCTCTTTCATTTGCTGATCGGCCTGGAATTTCTGGGCGTCCATCTGGAGCTTCATCATATCGCTCTGCGATTTGCTCTGCGCCTTCATTTGCTCGATCTGCATCAGCCCCTGCGTTGGGTCTTGTTGCTGCATCTGCGCCGCCTGGGCTTGCGCCGCCTGGGCTTGCTGCGCGGCCATTTGTTGCTCCGCTTCCGGGGTCAGCGGCTGGAAGTACCGGTCACTGTTTTTGATGCCGCTCGCGCCCAGAAGATCGGCCAGGGTGTTTCTCAGCTGGCTCAAGCTAACCAGCGGGTTTTGCGGCCCCATTGTCTGCAAGATTGTTTGCTGCGTTTGCTGCGTCTGCATCAGAGCCGCGCGCCGCTCATCTTCCCGGCCGGTGCCCAGGCCGACATTCACAGATAGGTCAAGATCGGCATGCCAGGATCGCGGGTCTACGCGCTGAAAAGTGTTGTTCAGGCGCATCATTTTTTCGTTGTCGGTATTGTGTATAAACAAATGTAATAACAGCTTAAACAGCTGCTTCATGCCGCCCTCGGCCAAATTCCGGGCCATTGTCTCGATCTGCGCAGCTGCGCTCTGCATCTGGCTCTGGACCGCCAGGGCAGTGGTCGATTGCAGCGCGTCCTGGTGAAGTTGGCTGTCGGACTTAACCCCGGTCTTTGTCTCGACCATTTGATCGACGTACTGGAGCGCTGAAAGCGTCTGGCCAGCCGCAAAGGGCACCGTCAGCGTCTGGACGCTATTGGGCACTCTCTGGCGCACCACGGCGCCAATTTCGTTGTTTAAAACATCGTCAACATTTACGTCATTTGTAATCGCCAGGCGCGGCGTGTTCGTCATCGCCACATTGTCAAGGATGCCGCGCAAAATGCTGGTCGCGCTGTCCTGGTCGTCCATTAAAATATCGGAGATCGATGTGCCCCAAAAGGTGTGCGGCTCCGGCTGGATTTCAAAAATTGCAAACGGCACCCGGTCGATAGGCTCCGCGCTCAGCATCTTGTAAGACCCGCCGCCCAGGACAAAGCGATAGAGCGATGGGATGCCGGTTGCAAAAGGATCGACGCGCATAAATGCCTCAGTGACAGCCACAAGTCGCATAGTCGGATCGCGGTTGGGATCGTCGTCATTATCGTTTGTGTAGTAGCCCCGGCGCGCGCTCTTCTCCAGGTCGCGGGTATCAGTTGCGTCTGACAGGCCGGTCAGGTCGCTGACCTCATCGAAATCATAGCCCATCGCGACCAGGTCACCGACACGCATCTCAGTGCGGTGGCCGCACACATAAAAGTCATCGATGCTCCGGGCATCGCGGTTGATAAAAAATTCTTCGGGCGGGACGCTCTCTACTTTGATCTCACCCGATCTCTTACGGCGCGCAATCCGCGCATCAATGATTGGCACCTCAGCGTCAACGCCGTCCGGGCCGATCTCAACTTTTGTCTCAACCACTGTAGATAGAATATCGACATCAGGCTGGCTTTCAAGGAAGTCAAAAGCTTGCTGATCCAGGCCCGTATAGTCGTGAATAGTTTGCTCATCGCTGTCCTCGTAATAGGCTTTTAATATCCCAACCTTCTTGACCAGGGCGTCCTGGAATGCATCGTCTAGTAAGCGGTACGCATTGTTTTGCTCAAAGATATGATTGATCGCCTGGGTAGCCATTTCGGCCGTCTGAACGTCTTCAGGCCCGACCGGCTCAAATTGTACGACCTTGTCATTAGCCGCGAAAATACGCATCAGGCTTGGCTTGACCGCGCGCACCGTGTCCCGGATGACAGAGCGCACCACAGATGACCGGCCCTCTTCGGCGCCAACGCGCGTCTGGCCGTCAAACATGTCCTGGCTCAGCACCCGGCGCGGCGTGATCTCAGCATCAATAAATTCCACCGCATCCTTTACGGCGGTGGATACGATGGCTTCTAGCTCATCGTCGGTCATTTCTTCAAGTTCAGCCACGCAGCCACTCCAAAAATTTTCTAAGCCGTAACATTTGGCGAAAAAAAATACTCTGGATGGCGGTTTTTTTAACTTTTTTTGAATTTATTTGATGTATTGCCCTTGATAACCGGACACAGTGTCCCTATATATAATGTATAGGGCAATGAAGCCCACTACGGCTAGGAGGCCAAAATGACTAACTCATTCGCAATTCAAAATCTTTCCGCTGATGGACTTGAGCAAGCTAAAAAGGCGCTCGCAAAAATCGATAACGCAAAGGCCAAAGAAATTCTTGGTGATGCGCAGTGGAACGTAATGGTGCGCATTCTGAAAGACACAATTGCAGATAACACAATTTAATCGCCTGGGGCTTCGGCCCCACCCAATGACCAGGGCAATGAAGCCCACAATGCTCAGGAGGGCAACACTATGACTAACACTTCTACCAAAACCATTCCATTTGGCATCAGCTTTCGCGGCCAGCCGGACTACACTAACAGTGAAGTCTCGAACTTCATTGAATGTGCTGATGGCATTACGCCATTAGAATATCGCAATCAATACATTTCGTTTCTTGGAGACTTTCTTTCGGGAAAGATCAAGCCATCAACGCAAGTCGATGTTGACATTGCGCGTGAGTTCCAAGCGGACTTGGACAACCGCGCTGACATCGACTACCGCGAAGGTCACTGGGATGATGACCCAGAGATCGTCGCTGGCGGCAAATACTTTGCAAAACAAGCCGCAAAGCTAAAGCGGCACATTGCCAAAGCCACTAGCTGATCTTTTGGTGACCAGCCCTGCGGGGCTGGCATCCTGAAGACCAACTTAACAAACAGGAGAAAAAAATGAAAATAATTGAACGTGATTTAATCGAGGTTTTGAACGATCTGCCAGAGATGTGCATGGTGCAAGACATCGCGGACAAGAGCAAAGTCATTTGCATCAAGAAAGGGGAGCAAGGATATTGGCCTATGGAAGGCTGGACATGGTCCGCTGCGATACGCTTTAACGAGCGCCAAGGTATCAGCGCGGCGCAAATTGAAGCTATGCAAGCTGGATCGATGTTTGGCTTTGATGTGCCGGGTGCTGATCCGAAAAACTGTGAAAGGGAAACAACATGACCCCATCTAAATTCAAGGAACACCGCTACGACCTGGCGCTCACGCAAGAGGAACTAGCTTGCATCTTAAACACCACTGCCAGAACGATCCGGCGGTGGGAGACAGAAGATGACCCCAGGCCGGTTAACCCAATCGCCATCCGGGTTATGGAGTGGATGATTTGGCATAAATATGAGCCTATCGAATTGCTATTGGTTCGACTAGATTATAGGCCCGACGAAATAAGTAACCGGGGCGCCCATAACATAATAATTGAAGATGAAGGGTTGGAGCCAGTTTGGGGTACTAAGGGCATGACCCGTTGGGATTTTGTAAATGCAAGGGATAAAGCTAATTCCTAAAAAGCCGACCCGGCGCATGCGCCGGGTTCCCCCGATCTAAACACTGCAAGGCATTTTGTGCCCCCAGAGCGCTAGTTTTCGCGGCCGATCTCCCAGTGGGGCATGTCTGTCGAAATTTTGCGGCCAGCCTGAGTACGCAAACGGCAATATTCCATATAAAGCTCTTCGCAGCTGTTGCGCGTTCTGGCGTCCCAAAGATGCCAGCCGCCGCCCCAGCGGAGCGGGACATCGACATGCTTAGCAGCCTTTATGATGTGATCGCCCAGGCGCTCATAAACATCCTCCTCCCAGCACACTTCGCCATCGACATATGCGACCAAGTCAACAGCGTGACTGAACCCATCATCTTGCTTGATGTGCTTGCTGTTAAGCGTCCAGCTTCTGCCAGCTGCCTTTAGCTTTTTTTGCTCAGCCATTGTGCGGGTGCCGCAAGTAATTCCAAAATCGACATCTGTCGTTTTTATCGCCATCTTGCAAACCTCGACCAGCTTGGGGTGAACGCCCTTGAGCCGATCTAAGCTGCGCTTGCTGAATTTAAAACTCACTTTGTTATTCCTTTCACTTTTTCATATGAGCGCATCCCGGCCAAGCCAAGCATGCCCATTAAGATTGGAGACATCGCCGCCATGTCAGCTTGCGGGACGATAAATCCAAAGCCAGCCGCAATAGGCGAAATTAAAAAGTTAACCATTAAACCCAACACGCACACATAGCCGCACAGGGGGCGCCAGGACGCCGTGAACCAGTTGCCAGCCGCCTCGACCTTATTGATCTCCAGCTGCGCCAGGAGCGCTTCCTGGGCGTGTCTGTCGGCCATCGTGCTTAGCTCATGGGCAAGCCTCGCGGCCTGGTCCTTATCTTTGATAAATTTACCGGCCAGTTCAGTCGCCGGTGAGATCAATTGAGACAGTAAACTCATTTCTCATGCCCCAGCCAAACGGCAAAGGCTCCGGTCATTGCGCCGGTAACCACACTGACAAGCGCAGATTGCTGAGTTGTCGGATCATCGAGCGTCATAAACCACTCCACCACGCGCCACGCGGAAACAGACATCATAACCATCATCACGCGCGGTAATATCTTCCACGCCAAAATTCTTTCCATCGCAATTGTCATTGCTGAAAAACCTCCGCAAAGCTGTCGTGCATATTTTGTTCAGTGAAATTTGACGCTTTTATCGACCGATGAGATAGGTGACGAATGTTGTCAGTCCTCTCAAACAGCATCAGCTGGTTGCGCAAGTTAATAAAGCAATACGCAAACGCTTCGGTTGCCGCCGGTCTTATGTTGAACCGCATGTGGTTTGGCCGATCTTTTCTCGTTATCAATCTCGCTTTTACTTCAATTAAGTAGACCTGGCTCTGCTTAGCGATAACTAAGTCAAAACCAACCGCCGATGCCAGCGTGGTCGTAAAGCCTTTTCTTTCAAAGAAATACGCGGCGAGGTATTCACCAGCCCGTCCCGTTCTTACTGCTTTGCCCCGCCCAGACAGCGGTTCAAACATCTACTTGCGCAGTGCTTGCTCGATGCTGTCTAGCTTCTCAAAAATACGCTCCATTGACACCTTTATGTCCTTCACTTCGCGTCCATGTAGCTCACGCAGATTTTTTGTTTCCGCGTTCAGCACCGCAATGTTGGTAATGTTTTCCGAAAGCTTGCGGTGCAAAAAAAAGGCGTAGCCCGCTACCGGTGCTACGACCCAAGTCATTATTTGGTTTAGAAGTTCCATTAAATTCCACCGCGCTCTTCGCCCTCGCCCTGCATCTGCAAGGCGCCTAAAACGCCCATAGGGCCGACTGCCAAAGGTGCTTTGTTTTGCAGAAAATCAAGCAGCATTTCCTTTCGCGACAAACCGCGCTCCCCTGCGCGTTTATCCAAGCTGCGCCGGAATAAGTTCATAAACGTGCCCTGGCTTTCGTCAGCCAGACCGGTCATCTCACCCGCGCCCATCCATAAGCTCGCCTGAAATTGCGCCGGCGTCATCCCGTAGGCTTCCGCGACACGATTTGCCATGTCTTCATATGCAGCATACTCGTTGGCCTTCGGCGTATCAGACCAGGCGGTCGGCATTTTTTGGAATACAGATGTGTCCTCAATGTGCCCGTCTTGCCACGCCTTAAACAAGTTGATTTCGCTAACTGGCTTGCCATTTACCTTGCGCGTTGTGGTGTACTTTTTAATTTTCTTTGGGCCAATGGCCTCTGCCGCTATTGCAGCGTTCTCAGCACTCAGCTTTGCCTGGTTGTTTAAAAAATCACCGCCGCCATCAGCCATCGCCAGCATCCGCATAAAGTGCATGTCAGCCGCAATGTTTGTATCATCGCCCAGAAGGTCGTTACCGAAACCCTTTACCTTCGGGTTTGCCTGGAGAAATTTAGACAGCGCTGCGCCGGTAAGGTCTTCCGGCACCTCGCGATCCCAAGCCCCAGCCTCGCGGTTCACGACATTGCCGGCCTGGTTGCGCTGCTTCAAGTGGCCATAGCCATAATTGTCTGGCGTGTTTGCCGGCAAAACCCCCAGCCGATCAGCCGCCTTTTTCGGCGTGATGCCCTCATCCTTAACAAGCTGCGCGACAGCCGCTCGATCTTCCGGGGCCAACGCTCGATAAAAGCTCGCCATCCGAATGTTCTGGGGCACTTTAGCACCGGTCGATGTGGTGCCAATCAGTTCCATAAACTCGCGCCACTGAGCGTCACCATCCTTATCGCCAAGAGTAGATATGAACCAATCGCGTAGCTCCTCAGTGTTGTACCAATCCGGGCCGGCTAACTTTATTCCCTTCTCGATGTGGTCATCAAAGATTTGATTGATTGGATTGTCGGGGTCTGCGACAGACGCCTCTAAGCGCTGCATGCGCTCAGTTGTGTTTTTCGGCCGGTAGCGCTGGTATGGCTCAGTCCGGTTTGGCGCTGCGCCAGTGTATTGAGGCAGCGACCCTTCGGGCAAGTCAACCGACGAAACATCGCCAAGCTGGTTGACCGGCTGCGCTCCGCTATTGCTGCCAAAATTCCCCAAGTTACTGCCCAGCGCATCCGGCGCCGGACCAGGCTGGTTCATGCGACGAATAAACGCCTCATACACATCAGCGCCGACTTGGCCCATGCTGTCGCCAGTACCCGTCAAAGTCTCCTGGATGGCCTTGCCAGCCGCCAGAGCCGTCTGAGGCCCAAAGCGCGCCACAATAGCCGTGGGGATCAATATCCCGGCAACCTCAGTCATAGCGCCGACATAATCGCCCTCAGAAAATTGCTGCCCCGATCTGGCTACACCAGCAACCGGGTTTACCATGTCGCCAACTTCAGCCACATTCATCGCCGCCTGTCGGCCCCTGGGGCTTAGAAAATAGCTAGCAGCCTCGCCAATCTCACCCAAGATCCCGTGCAGCTGGGGCGTAAACCCGCCGCGCTTTCTAAAATCCTGAAAGTCCTGGCCCATGCCAGTTATTTGCTCGTAAATGCTCATAGACGCCCATACCGCGGTATACTAGCCGCGTTGTCAGACAAAGTGGGACGAATATCGCCAGGGTATGGGCCATAACTCTCAGGTACTCTAAGCGCCGTCCAGGCGTTAACCATTGGACCCAGGCTTTCATCATAATGTTGCGGTACGTCAGAAACAATCGCAGTCGGGGGATAGAGCGCGTCAAACATCCGCATCTGCGCCTCCGGCGTTAGAAACTTTATACTGCTCAGCTGCGAAAACTCGTTAAATGTCGGGATGCTCGATGCCGGCTCCGGCTCAACAATCTGAGCGTCAGGATTGTTTATAGCCGCCTTCGGGTCACTCGTATCGCCCACCGGGCTTTGCGAGGCAAACGCAAACGGGAAGTCAGGCCGCGCCTGGGGCCGCAAGCTTGACGCCAAATTCTCAGAACCCTGGGGCTGAACGCCCAAAACATTCGCAAGCATCGAATAAGGCCCGTCAGAAAAATAATTCCCGCTATAGCCAAAACCACCGCCGTCAAACGCATCAGTCAGCAAGCCAACCGGCTGTTCGTGCTTAATGCGAGTGCCGCCACCAGGCGCCTCGCCACGATCAACAAACTTATTGCCGAAAATCTTCGGACCACCCAAAGCATTACCAATCTCGCTGATAATACCGCCGCCCTCAAATTTATCGCCAGACTGCCCAGGGCCACCGCCGTCAAACATATCGGAAAACGATATGTATTCCTTCTTTTTCGTTTCAGCCATTGGTCATGCCCTACTTAAACATGCCGGACTTTTTGCCCTTGGGCTTCTTCTTTGGCTTGGGGGATTTCTTACCGTAATTCATGCGACACCTCGCAGATTTCGCCGGATAGGCTTATTCCATCTTTGCGCCCCAGCTGGCCCGTGCAGCGCTATCGCCGCATCCCCAGAGAGGCTTAGACAAAGCGCATCTGCCATGTCCGGGCTTTTTAACCCGCGTGACTTCATGTCGCTCTTACTTTCGATTTTTATCTTACCAGTAGAGGTGAAGCTATACTTAGGGGCAGAAAGTTCTGACAATAAATTTTCGTCGCGCGGTAGCCGACAGTCACGGCCCTCTAGCCAAGCCTTCAGGCGATACCACAACTCAGCCCGTAAATTTAAATACTGAGTGCCCATAGAGGGACTTTCCGATACATTCACGCCCGTAACCGGTAACCCCAACTCAGTGAGCCTGTCAGCCACTCCAGCGCCCAATCCCGCGCTGTCAACGTAGAGATTATTTGGCTGCTCACTCGGCGGCAAAGCCTCATATTCAGCCACCACCGACCCACACAGCTGCATCAAGTCCAGCTTGCGCCAAACACGCATGTCCGTCACAACCCGGCCAGTGCGCTTGCACAAGACACTCGCATCGTCGCCCATGCGCGCCACATCCAACGACCAAACCGGCGTCACACCCTCAGCCGCCTCAATGTCCCGGTGCATCGCACCCTCAATCAAGTGCAGCGGGATCACCGTATCGTCATCCGCAATCGGAAACTCGCCCGTGACCCTCGTCCGCCAGGCGTTTGTTCCCTCGCCATAGCGCTCACGCATCTCCTCGACATACTCAGCCGACACCCGTGGGCTATCGAGACAACTCACCGTCCGGGTCCACCAGTTGCGCTTCAGCCGGTGGTGCGTGTCGTAGAAAAACCCAGAACCCCGCGTTGGATTGCCCAGCAAGATCGTGTGGGCATGCTCGCCCGACATAGACCCAGCTGAGGCCGAAAAGACCTCTTCAGGTATACCAGAGGCTTCATCAGCACACAAAAGCACGAAGTCGCTATGCACTCCTTGCAAACTCTCCGGACTTTCTTTTCTTGACGTCTTAGCTGCGATAAATGCCTCGCTGGGCGCCGCTATTAACTCGACACGATCCGACTTAACATTTAATAATTTCTGCAACGGCTCCGGCATTTCCCGAACCCACCTCTTCAATTCCGCAAATAGCGCATCGAACAGCTGGCTGGATGTGGGAGCCGTTACGACAACCTTCACCGGAAAACGAGTAAGCAAGAACCACAACATCAGCCAGGATGTACCAGTAGACTTGCCCACGCCGTGACCGCTCGCCACAGAGCAACGGCGCTCGCCGCTGGCAATCGCCTCCATCAATTCCTTCTGCCAGGGGTCAGGCTCGCAGTTCAAAACCTCCTGGACAAACAAGACGGGACGATTGCGGTAGCGCCGGATGAAATCCTCAAATGCATTATTCTGAGCCATCAGTGAACCGTTGCCCCAATCGCCTCATGCATCGCTCTCAAAACCTCGTCAAAATCATCACACTCCTGGACCAAACACTCAGCCGCAAGCATGATCATCTCATACATCCCATACTCGCCCCGGTCACTCAGCGTCACCAAGCGATCATCCTTTCGGCAAATCAAAGCAAAATCGTCAGCCCAGTTTAGATAACCCACAACCTCACTCGTTTTCATGGTCAATCACCTCAGTCTGGACCTTCCGCAATGCATCCAAGTGCTGAGCGTGAATGTTTACCTGGACTTGCTGGTTCGCCCTGGTCGTGTTCCACCGGTCAGGATCCATCGCACTCGCGATCCACTTGCGTACCGCAATCCGCTCGCGCGCCTTGGAGATGGCGGCTGTCTCTTCAGGGACGTTGTCGGCAATTTCCAGGGCGGCGTCTGCTAGCTGTTCCGCGCCAAGGCGCTGCGCCTCTCGCAGCTGGGTGCGGTTTTCCGAGGCGTTGAGGATGCCGGAAAGCATGTTGCGCGATACCTGGAACTCACGGGCAATCGAGGCAATGGTGCGGCCGTTTGAAATTTCCTCAAAAATTTTTTCGACGCCGCCGGTGTCCTCGATAATAGCCAATAAGGTCCGATGTCTTTTACGTCCCGCCATTTGTGTTCCTTTTTTTTCAATTTACAAAATTTTTTTTCTCGCCGCATTGTTTGGCGAATTTCTGTGCGTCTTTACTAGCCCGGCTTTCCGGCCAAGCACCCCCCCTGGGGGGGGGTAAATTCGCGATTTCGCCCCAAAAACCGCCCTTTTTGAAACCTTTTTGAAACTGCGACCCGTAAACCATTGATTTCATTACATCTCTGCGGCACAAATCAGGATGCAGCGGCCCGTCTCGCGTATGTGCGCGCGTTGATGCGCCGATGTGCAAATCCTTGGTCCTAGTCTTTTGAAGGGAAGTTGAAGTCCATAAAGTGTGTTACGTCTGTCAATGTATCAAATATGCTCCATTGCTCAGACTGCACTTCAGCTAACGAATAAAGCCTATACCACTGTCGCGTTCCGAATGCCCAATCAAGGTTCGCAACAAACACATATCCATCAGACGAACTAATGATCTGCACTTGGTCTTTGGGATATTGGCGCTCGAAGCTTGTGAACTCCCAAATGATTGCAAATTTGTCATTTAATTCTTTCATAACTTTCTCCTATTAAAACGGGATCTCATCCTCTAAGTCAGGCTTGACATCAGGCAACGACACACTCGTGACCTGCGCTCCAGGGAACTCATCCTTAACGGCCGCTGTCATTTCACCTAACTTGGTCTTGCGCCAGTGAGCGTAGTGGACGCCAACCTCATGCAGCGTGATAAGCTCTAGGTCAGGCCGATCAGCCCTTACCTTCGGCCAAGCATCCTGGTCGGCAAGGATTGCGGCTCTGACGCCATCAACCTCGAACTCCCAGTAGGAAGGATCCGCACCGGCCGCACCAGCGGCTGTTGCAAGCTCATCCATTTTGACCATGCCCCTGATGCAGTCATCCGCGCAGTGTCGGGCTTGGGCTGCATCGACGGCATTGATCGCCTCATTAAGCTTGCCCAGTGCCTGACCATATCTGTGAGCCACTTCAGGCTCCACCAATTGGATCAGCCTATCGACGCCCCACTTCTCATCGAGATACCTCACCCACCGATCAAATCCCTTGATTGCCAGATCGACAGTAATCTCTTCCTTGGTCGATTGTGGTTCAAGCAGCCGATCAAACTTCTTGCCCTTACCTTTGGCTTTTGCCTTGTACGCACCCCTAGCCATCAGCAAAAATCCTGCGCTGTGTAGAAATATAGAAAGCCTTTATAGGCTTTTTCTATTTCCTCTACGCTTTGCGGGTGTAGAAAAAGTGTAGAATTTCTATTTTTTCTACACTTATGAATATTCATGCTTACCACTGATCAACTCCGATACTCTGCCGGCATTGACCTGATATCTCTTGGCCAGTGTCATGCAGCTTTGCTTGTCGTTTGAATAATAATCGTTCAGGATCATGTTCGCGATGTGCCGGGTAATTGGGATGCTTTCGCACGGCGCTCTGGGCTTCACATAGTCCCGATAGCTGTTGGCGATGGCCCGATCAATCAGGTCAACCACCTCTTGATTTCTGGTGCGCTTCTTTGCTTCGACTAGCAACTCGCGCACCAAGTTCATGTTAGACATAGTGCTTACCTTCCCGTGTTGTGATCCAGATATGATTTTCGTTCATGGCCATGAGGCCGCTTACCAGGAGCGCATCGAGCGCCTTGTCGTATGCCGTGCGGCTGTTTGATGTGGTCATCTGGCCCCTGGCAAAGTCTCTGAGTTCGTCGGCCTCGACGCACCAGAATTTGCCTGGCTCCGGCCACCCGGTGCCGCTGGGATTTTCTTTGCCAACCTTGTCGGCTTTTAGCTGCTTGTATGCATTCCAAATCGTGATTTGATTTTTGCCGCCTGGGCGCTTCTTCTGCCTAGCCTCTTGCGCATCTTCCTCAGACGCTGCCTTGACAACCGCAGTTGTCACTGCATCGCCATCCTGATCTCTTCCTAGCTCGACGCTATCGAGGACGAATGCGAATGGCTCAGCTGGCTCCTGATCTCTCTGCTTTGTGGCTGTCGCAAAGCTGACGCCGTCCATCTTTGTTAATTCTATTTCGGTTGAGACAGCTGCGCGTAGCAAGCTATGGCCCCTGGCGCCCCTGGTTTGATCCTTGCCGCTGTGATGCACCATCGAGACATGCGCGCCGGACTGCGCACAAACGGCATCAGTGACTTTGACCAGGGCGCCCAGATCGGTTGAGCTATTCTCATCACCGCCGGCAAGGGCGCGGCTGAGCGTATCGATCACGATTAGGGCAAGCTTGCCGTATTGTTGCTCGATCTCCTGGATCATGGCGCCCAGCACTTGAAGGTCTTCCTCGCTATTGAGCATGTCTAATGGCGCACGCCTAACCGCAAGTGGCACGTTCTCGCACTGGTATTTTTGCTGGATTGCGTACAGCCGGTTGTTCATCCCCAGGCCACCTTCCAGCGCGAGGTATGCGACCGGGCCTTGAATGGTTTTGTAGCCATGCCAGGGAATGCCAGCGGCGACACAGTAGGCCATGTCCATGACGAAGAAGCTCTTACCGATGTTGCTTTCGCCATAAATGACGCTGGTTGTGTTTTGATCGAGCCAGCGCTTGACCAGGTAATTGCTGGTGAGGATTGGCTTGGCATCGCCTGGGTAAAGGAGCGACGATTGCACTGCCGCTTGCATTTGGGCACCCACGGGCGCCTTTAAGACCTCTGCCGGTGGTTTGGGTACTAGCGGGGCGTAACCCTTCTCAAAGGCGCCTCTAATAAACGTATCAAGCTCCCAGCGGCGGTTGCCAGATCGGCTTTGGCCATCAAGGTTAAAGTTTTGTTCTGCGATTTCTCGCACTTGGCTTTCGGTAAATCCTCTGGCCACATAGTGACCAACGAGGTCGCGCGCATTATGGTGCCAATTATTACCGGCGCGCAGCTGCGCCAGTAATTCATTTTCGTTTACCTTACCAATTGCCATGTCAATGCGGATGCCGGACATGTTGGACATGTCCTGCGTTTGTCCTGTCTGTCCTTGCTCTAAAAGCGGCGCCGGTTCTGGCGTGTTCTTGCGGGGAACCCAGCGCGGTACGGGCGCGGGTTCATCATCTGTCTGCCATGTGTAGGGCTTACCATCGATCTTGCTTGGCTCGATCAGGATGTATCCCTTGTGCTTGATATCCACCTGGCCGCATAACTCGCCGGGGAATTGCTCAGCTTGGTCTGACTTAAATATGTAGTGAGTGCCGCCACTCGCTGACTTTTGCACAAGCGTGGGTGGCATGTCCTTGCCGATCATATATTCCTGAAATTTGCAGTCGGTCTTGTAATCATCGACATCGATGCAAACCAGGCCGCTATCAACTAGGTTCAGGCCCAGGTTAGCGTCCGGGTATTTTTCAAAATATGGTTCCAGCGCGGCAAGATCGTCGGTCGCATCTTTGTACGAAAGACGAATGCCATTTGACCTCTTGGCTGGCACCTTGCTGTCTTTTGCGACCGGGAAAATCTTCCAGCCTCTCGCCGTATAATCCTGAATGGCTTCTTTCATGTCCATCAATCTGCTCTTTTTTTGTTTTTAAAAGGGCCGGTGAGTTAAGGAGGAAGACCCACCGGCCAAGTGCCCACGCCGGAAACCCAATCAAACAGCGCGGGGGGCTACTTGCGCGCCCAGGGAGACCAGCGCGCAAGTTAGAAGAATGTGGTTCCCGGTGCGGCTTGTGGTGCCGCTGGTGGCGCTGGTGGCGCAGCCTGGGGTGCCGGTGGCGCAGCTGGGGGCTGAGCGATTGCCGGTGGCGCTACGGGCATCATGCCTGGAACCGGCGCTGCTGGCGCGGCTGGCGTACCCATGTCGATAGCAGTGCGCGCGGACAGGCTTTCTGGGCGCGGCATCCAGCTTTGGACTTTCAGCAGCGGGTAGACCCATGTCCTGGTATCGTATCGGCCCTCGGCAGCGCCCTCGAACATCACCAGGGGCACATGACCAACTTCCGGGCACTGAGCCAGCTGTTGGCCTAAGTACCCAAGCGCGTCCCAGGCTGTTGCGCCTGACGCCATCCACATAGCGATTTTTCCGGCACCGACTGCGACCGGCATGGCAAATCCGCGCTTCCAGCCCTCAGCTGGCTTTTTCGCCATTTGCGAGACAGTTGGATTGAACTGCCACTTGTTTGTCTCGCTGTCTTGCCAGCCGGTTCTTAGCTCAGTGGTATCCAGGACGATGCCCTGGGATACGTCACAAACCTCTTTGGGCTGCCCCGACATATTAGTGTAGAAGACCTGCGAGTGGTTAAAGTTTACGCCCGGTTTTTGCTGCCAGCCAAAGTAGAGGTCGGAGCCGGAGCTTGAGTTACCCATATCAATAATCATTACGATGATCCTTTCTTAGTCAAATATTTCGGGGGATTTTTGGTAGAGGGCCGTATAGACATCAAATTTCATGTCTCTGCGGAAAGATGCGTAGCAGC
>ENA-OSET01000668-OSET01000668.1-sediment-metagenome-genome-assembly--contig:-NODE-668-length-37690-cov-3.818946_pt1 | contig 37690 bp, 35 predicted proteins | sample MGYA00237882_ERZ534229 | MGnify/ENA primary metagenome ERZ534229 (study PRJEB26408, sample SAMN06266212) | sediment metagenome | isolation source: Hudson Canyon methane seep mesocosm | place: USA:Hudson... | reverse complement strand
AGCCGGGCAGCAGCCAGTACCAGCGGCACTGGGTTGGCGGCCGGGGGCAGGCGGACCACCGTGGGGACCCCGTCGTCGCCGGCGAACGCCCCGTCGAACCAGTGTCCAGTGGCCTCGGGGACTATGGCCGGCGCCGGACCGGGGGCCGCGGCCTCAACCACCGTGGAGGGTGATGCTGTGGCCAGGAACCCCGACACCGGGCCGACCCACCGTCGGGCCGCCCAGCGGGCCAGGTCGATCAGGGCCGCTGAGGGTCCCATCCCGCTGAGTCGGGACAGGGGACGCAGTTCCACGCCGGCTGGGGGAACAACGTGGTCCTCCACCACCCAGCCCCCCACCCGGCGGCCGCCTAGGACCACCCGTACCCGGCTGCCCACTCCGAGGCTTTCGGCCCGTCCGTCGTCCCCCCAGGCCGGAGGCATGAGGTAGTCGAAGGCCCGGCCGACGGCGGCCACGTCGGGCAGCACCCGGACTACCCGGTCGGGGGGGTCCGGGGAAACGGCATCGTCGACTTCCTTGGAGGCGTCGACCGACGGCTCCTCTTCAGCGGGAACCACGTCGGCGGTCATGCCGTCGCCGAGGTCTAACCGACCCTGGTCGGCAGCCCCTCCGGTCATGCCGGGTGTCGGGTCAGGACAGGTCGAGGGCCGACCGGACGTCGTCCACCCGATCAGTCGCTTCCCACGGGAACCCGTCCCGTCCGAAGTGTCCGTATGCGGCGGTCCTCCGGTAGATCGGCCGCTTGAGGTCCAGGTCACGAATGATGGCCGCCGGCCGAAGGTCAAAGACTTCCTGCACACAGGCTGCGATGCGGGTCGGGTCCACGGTTTCGGTCCCGAACGTCTCGACCTGCACGGACACCGGACGGGCCATCCCGATGGCGTAGGCCACCTGGAGTTCGCAGCGACTGGCCGCGCCGGCCGCCACCAGGTTCTTGGCCACCCAGCGGGTGGCGTAGGCGGCCGAACGGTCGACCTTCGACGGGTCCTTTCCAGAGAAGGCGCCCCCACCGTGGCGGGCCATCCCGCCGTAGGTGTCCACGATGATCTTTCGACCGGTCAGCCCGGTGTCGCCGACCGGGCCACCGATCACGAAGCGGCCGGTCGGATTGACATGGACCTCGTAGTCATCGTCGGCGAACTGGGCCGGCACGACCGGTCGGATGACCTGTTCGATGAGGTCGGGTCGGATCATCGAGTCCCGGTCGATCCCGTCGTTGTGCTGGGTCGAGATGAGCACCTTGAGAAGGCGTACCGGCCGGTTGCCGTCGTACTCGAACGTGACCTGGGTCTTGGCGTCGGGGCGCAGGTACGGGATGGTCCCGGCCTTGCGAACCTCGGCGTGGCGTTCGGCCATGCGGTGCGCCAGGTGGATGGGCAACGGCATGAGCACGTCGGTCTCGTCGCAGGCGAAGCCGAACATCATCCCCTGGTCACCAGCGCCCTGACGATCCAGCTCGTCCTCCTCGCCGGAGGCCCCCGACCGTGCCTCCTCGGAGTCGTCCACGCCCCGGGCGATGTCGCTGGACTGGGAGTCCAAGGCGACCATGACGCCGCAGGTGTGGCCGTCGAAGCCGAAGTCCTCGCGGTCGTAGCCGATCTCGCAGATCGTCTCGCGAACGGTCTTTGGGATGTCCACGTACTCCGACGTGGACACCTCTCCGGCGACCACCACGAGCCCGGTGGTGATCATCGTCTCGCAGGCCACCCGGCTCTCGGGATCCTTCTCGAGCATGGCGTCCAGGACGGCGTCCGAGATCTGGTCAGCCATCTTGTCGGGATGCCCCTCGGACACCGACTCGGAGGTGAAGGTCCAGTTCCTGGTCACGTGTCGTCTCCGTTCGTGGACCGGTTCGTTCTGTGAACGGCGAGAGCAGCGTCGAGCACCGCCGCTGCCACCTCCCGCTTGTCGGTCAGTGGCACCTCCCGGGCGCCGCCGTCGGCATCCAGGATCACCACGGCATTCGTGTCGTGGTCGAAACCCACCCCGGGCTCCGACACGTCGTTGGCGACCATCAGGTCGATGCCCTTGGCCACCAGCTTCGCCGCGGCATTCTGGCGCAGATCTGATGTCTCCGCGGCGAATCCCACGATGACCTGGCCATCGACGCGGCTACGGCCCAGCCCGGCGAGGATGTCGACGGTCGGCTCCAGGAGGATCTCCGGTGGGCCGGCGCTCTTCTTGACCTTATCCGTCGCCACCGTGGCCGGCCGGAAGTCGGCCACCGCTGCGGCCATGATGACCACGTCGGCCCCGGCGGCCCGTGCCCCCACCGCGTCAGCCATCTCAGCGGCCGTCTCCACCGCCACTACCTCCAGGCCCGGTGCCTCCGCCAGCCTCTCCGGCCGGGTGGTCACGCAGTGCACCATCGCCCCGCGCTCCGCTGCCTCCAGGGCAAGCGCATGCCCCTGCTTGCCAGACGAACGGTTGCCTATGAAGCGGACCGGGCAGATCGGCTCGCGGGTTCCGCCAGCTGTAACCAGAACAGTGAGTCCAGCCAGGTCTCCGCCATCCGTGCCACGGGCCACGCCGAGGATGCGTTCGGCAGCGGCTACCACGTCGGACGGGTCCACCATTCGTCCCGCTCCCAGGTCGCCACCGGCGAGGCGCCCGTCGACGGGGCCGACGATGCTCACGCCACGGCCGGCCAGGACTTCGACGTTGTCCTGCACGGCCGGCTGTTCCCACATCTCGGTGTGCATGGCAGGACAGACGATGACCGGCGCACGGGTCGCAAGCAGGGTGGCCGTCAGGAGGTCTCCCGAGCGTCCCATCCGGTAGTCGGCCAGCAGGCGGGCGGTCGCCGGGCACACGATGACCAGGTCCGCTCCCTGTCCCAGCCGGGTATGGGGGATCGGATGGGGTTCGTCCCAGAGGGACGTCTGGACGGGCTCGGATGCCAGGGCGTCGAACGTGGCCCTGCCGATGAAGCGCATGGCGCCCCCGGTGAGGACCGGTGCCACGTGGGCGCCGGCGTCAACCAGTCGACGACAGACCTCGACCGCCTTGTAGGCGGCGATGCCCCCGGTCACCCCGAGGACGACGCGACGTCCGGCAAGTGGTCCCATGGTGGATGCCCGCGGGCGAGTGGTCAGGGGCCCTCTTCGCCCTCGACCCGGGCCTCACCGGAGGGCAGGTCGTCAGCAGCCTGCTCGGCCAGGTCGGCATCGATGGCGTCGAGCATCGCATCAATCTCCTCGACCTCCTCCGGAGGCTCGATCGGCTGGATCTTGCCAGCGGCCAACTCCTCGAAGGCAATCGAGAGAGGCTTGCGGGACGTCGAGGTCACCTGCGGTGGGATGGACGACCCCAGGCCTTCGCCCAGTTGGCCGAAGTACGAGTTGATCTGGCGCCCGCGCTTGGCGCTCACCGTGACCAGTCGAAACTTGGATTCAGCGGTTTCGAGGAGGCCCTCGATCGCCGGATTCACCAGGCTGTCTTTGCGGTTCACTTGAATCCCCTGCGTTCCTCCGAGTGCCGGTTCCTGCGACCGCCACCCCCGTCCTGAAGCCCATCCGGGCTGCTCAGACAACGGTCCAACGCGGGTCCCAATGCTAACAGCGGGACACCTGCAACCCTCGAGCAACGGAGCCGCCAGAGACCCGCCGAACCACTCCCCCGGGCCTCTCGGATAGGCCCGGAAACCGGTCCGAGGTCGACCACCGGTCAGTCCTGGGAAGCCCGGTGGTCGTGGATCAGTCCGGCGACCAGCTCCACGGTCGCCTCCAGGTTGTCGTTCACCACCCACCTGTAGCCCAGCTCGTCGGCTTCCAGACGTTCCCTCGCCGCCTCGTCCACACGGGCGTCGGCACGCTCGGCGTCATCCCCGCGACCCAGGAGCCGACGCCTCAGCTCGCCGTCGTCAGGAGCATCCACGAACAGGAACAATGCCCCAGGCAGCCGGTCCCGCACCTGTCTTCCACCTGCCACGTCGATCTCCAACAGCAGGTTCCGACCCTCGTCCGGGTCCGGCGTTGGGGTGCCGTACATGAAGCCGAGGAACTCGTTCCACTCCACGAAACCTCCATCGCTCCTCCGGGCCTCGAAGGCGGCACGGTCCACGAAGACGTAGGCGTCCGCCGAGTCGTCCATGCGTCGGGGCCTGGTGGTCCACGAGCGGCTCAGCACCAGGCCTTCGTCACGATCCACGAGCGCCCTGGCGATGGTGCCCTTTCCGGCGCCCCCCGGGCCGGAGAGCACCACGACCACGGACGACCGATCCCGGATCATGTCGTCCACCGGCCCAACTCCGGTCGGGTGCTCGAGTTCAGCCGAACCGTGCGAGCAGCTCGGACCGCTGCTGGCTGCCGAGGCCACGCAGACGACGGCTGTCGCTGATGCCGACCTCGTCCATCGTCCGCCGTGCCTTCACCTTGCCCAGCTTGGGCAGTGACTCCAGCACGGACAGCACCTTCATCTTGGACACGATCACCTCGGCGTCGGAACGCTCCAGGAGCTCCGAGAGGGTGATCGAACCCATCTTGAGGAGGTTCTTGATCTCAGCCCGCACCCGGCGGGCCTCTGCCGCCTTGACCAGGGCGGCCCGCCGTTGTTCGTCCGTGAGTTGAGGTAGTCCTGCCATGCGCCGGACCCTAGTAGGGGCCAGGGCTCGAGGTGGGATGCCCGGGGCGGTCATCAGGCCACCAGGTGGTCGATCATGGCCGCGGCTGCGGCCACAGGGTCCTCGGCCGCCGTGACCGCCCGGCCCACCACCAGGAGGTCGGCTCCGGCGGCCAGGGCATCACGGGGTGAGGCCACCCGTGCCTGATCGTGGGTGGCGCCACCCGGCATGCGGATCCCGGGCACGACCCGGACCAGCCGATCCGACCACGGGTCGGTGGCGGACAGATCCGGGGCGGCGCAGATGATCCCCTCGCACCCGCTTGCAGCGGCCAGATCGCACCGGTCCCGTAGGACGCCACCGTCAGCGACGTCGTCGCTGGTCAGGACCGTGACCCCCAGGGCACCCGGCACCGCCGCACCGGCGGCGGCGGCTCCGGCGGCCAGGCCGTCGACGGCGGCGCGCAGCATCGGGGCCCCTCCGGAGGTGTGAACGGTCACCCATCGGGCACCGAGGGTCCCGAGCACCCGGGCGGCACTCCCCACCGTGTTGGGGATGTCATGCAGCTTCAGGTCGCAGAAGACGTCGAAACCCGCCTCCACGAAGGAGGTGACCGCCTCCGGACCGGCGGCTGAGAACAATTCCAGGCCGACCTTGACCGTTCCGAACCATGGGCCCAGGAGCCGGGCCGTCCGCTGGGCGACCACGAGGTCATCCACGTCCAGCACCAGGCAGAGCCGGTGCCGGACCTCTTCGGGCACTTCGTGGTCAACCACGGATACCTCCGACCATCCCATCAGGCAGCTGCGTCGCCTCAGCCATGCGCGGCACCGATCAGCTCGCCCAGATGGGACACGCCGTGGTCATCGCACCAGCGACCCAGGTCACGCAGGATCACGGCGGGCGCCGCCGGGTCGGCGAACGTGGCGGTCCCGACCTGGAATGCCGATGCTCCGGCCATGAGGAACTCCACCGCATCGACGGCGCTGGCCACTCCGCCGACACCGATGATGGGCACGTCCGGGAGGGCCTCGTGGATGTCGAAGACCGCCCTCACCGCCACCGGTCGGATCGCCGGACCGCTGAGTCCTCCGCGGCCGGCCCCCAGGAGGGGTCGTCGGGCCTCTGTGTCGATCACCATCCCGAGCACCGTGTTGGCGACGGTCACGGCCTCGGCCCCGGCGCCGACGGCCGCTGCCGCTATGTCGGAAAGTTCAGGGGTGTTCGGACTGAGCTTCGCCCAGAGTGTCCGTTCAGCGGCGGCGGCGGCTTCCACGACCTCTGCCGTGGCCGTCGTGGAGTGTGCGAACAACGCCCGCCGATCCTCGAGGTTGGGACACGAGGCGTTCACCTCGATGGCCACCACCTCTGGTGGCGCACCGGCCAGGAGTTCGGCGGCTAGCGCGAACTCCTCAACTGTGCGGCCCCAGATGCTGGCCACGATCCGGGCACCCGTGGCAAGCAGGTCCGGCAGGTCATGCTCCAGCCATGCCTCCACGCCCGGCCCCTGCAGCCCGACGCTGTTGAGCATCCCCGCCGGAGTGGCATGCACCCTCGGCGCCGGATTGCCCTCCCATGGTTCCGCGTGGAGGGACTTGACCACCACGGCGCCCAGCAACGCCGGGTCGAGGTGGTCAGCCAGTTCGTGCCCATGCCCGGCGGTTCCAGACGCCGTCATCACGGGGTTGGGGAGCACCAGCGAACCGAGCCGTGTCGTGAGGTCCACGGCCGGGCTGCGTCGTCTCATCGCAGGCCTTCCTCCGGAGCCGCCACGATTCCCTCGTGGTACTCCTGCAGGGTCCGCACCGCCAGCGGGAACCGGCGCCAGTCGGCCAACCCACGGGCTGCCGCCAGGGCGGCGTTGGCCGTGGTGAGCAACGGGATCCCCTCGGCCCCGGCGGCGGCACGGATGTGTTCGCCATCAGAGCGCGGACCCCGGCCCCGTGGGCTGTTCACAACCATCTGAACCGATCCCGACCGGATCAGTTCCACGGCGTCGACACCGTCCTCGCCCAACTTGGCGACCAGGGTCGTCACAGGCACGTTGTTGGCCACCAGGTGCTCCGCCGTGCCACTGGTGGCGACCACGTCCAGGCCCAGGTCCACCAGGCCACGAGCGGCCTCGAGGCCGACGGCCTTGTCCCTGTCGGCCAGGGACATGAACACCGTCCCCGAGTCCGGCAGGGCGCCGCCCGCCGCTATCTGCGACTTCGTGAACGCCAGCCCGGTCGTCAGGTCGATGCCCATGACCTCACCCGTGGACCGCATCTCAGGCCCGAGCAACGGATCGGCCTCGGGGAACCGGTCGAAGGGCAGCACGGCCTCCTTGACGGCCACATGGTCTCCCACGACCCGTTCCCGCAGGAGTCCCTCGAGGCGCAACTCGTCCAGCGTGGCTCCCATCATCACCCGGCTGGCCACCTTTGCCAACGGGACGCCGGTGGCCTTCGCCACGAACGGCAGCGTCCTGGAGGCACGCGGGTTGGCCTCGATCACGTAGACCTCATCGTCCTTGACGGCGTACTGGACGTTGACAGGTCCCCGCACGTCGAGTTCCTCGGCGATGGCGCGCGTGTGCTCTTCGATCCGTTCCACCACAGCCGCCGAGAGGTGTGGCGGCGGGATGACGCAGGCGCTGTCCCCACTGTGCACCCCGGCCTCCTCGACGTGCTCCATGACCGCTCCGATGACCACCTCGCCCAGGTGGTCCCTGATGGCGTCGACATCCACCTCTGTGGCGTCCTCCAGGAACCTGTCCACCAGGACAGGCCGCTCCACGGACAGGCCACCCTCGATCCCGAGACTTCCGAGCCCGCTCAGCTCCGCCATGGCCCGGGCCAGCTGGGCGTCGTCGTAGACGATCTCCATGCCCCGGCCCCCCAGCACGTAGGAGGGGCGCACCAGCACTGGATAGCCGATCCTTCCGGCGACGGCGAGTGCCCCGACGGTGTCCACAGCGGTGCCACCGGACGGCTGCGGGATGCCCAGCTGGGAACACAAGACGTTCCACTGTTCACGGTCCTCGGCCCTGTCGATCGACTCCGGACTGGTCCCGGCAATCAACCCCGGTGGCAGCGTGGAAGCCAGCTTCAGCGGCGTCTGACCACCCAGCGAGACGATTACGGCGATCGGCCGCTCGGCGTCGATCACGTTGGCCACGTCCTCGGCGGTCAATGGTTCGAAGTAGAGGCGGTCGCTGGTGTCGTAGTCGGTGGAGACGGTCTCCGGATTGCAATTCACCATGATCGTCTCGAAGTCGGCATCACGCAGGGCGAAGCTGGCGTGCACGCAGCAGTAGTCGAACTCGAGTCCCTGCCCGATCCGGTTCGGACCCGATCCCAGGATCATCACCTTGGGACGGTCCGACGCCACGACCTCGTCCTCGTCCTCCCAGGTTGAGTAGTAGTAGGGCGTCTCTGCCGCGAACTCGGCTCCGCAGGTGTCGACCGTCTTGTAGGTGGGCCGCACCCCTGCGGCCTCCCGGACCGAGCGCACCTCGTCGGCACCCCGACCCCAGAGGTGGGCCAGCTGGGCATCGGCAAAGCCGAGCCGCTTGGCCCGCTTCCAGCCGTTCCGGTCCATCGAGTCCATCCCCAGGTCCTCCAGGTGGAGGCGCTCCTCGCTGATGGACAGGATCTGGTCCAGGAACCATGGATCCACCTTCGTGGCCGAGTGCACCACCTCCAGCGGTACGCCCCGACGCAGCAACGCCTCCAACTGGGTGATGCGTCCCGGGGTGGCGATCGCTGCGGCGGCCAGCAGGGCATCGTCGTCGAACTCGTCCAGGGCCGCCTCGGCCGGGTCGCAGTTCAGGCCCAGGCGTCCGTTCTCCAGCGAGCGCATGCCCTTCTGTAGCGACTCCGGGAAGGTCCTCCCGATGGCCATGACCTCGCCCACCGACTGCATGGAGGTACCCAGCACGCCCGAGGTGCCGGGGAACTTCTCGAATGCCCAGCGTGGGATCTTCGTGACCACGTAGTCGATGGTCGGCTCGAAGGCCGCAGGGGTCTTCCTGGTGATGTCGTTGGGGATCTCGTCCAGCGTGTAGCCGACCGCCAGCTTGGCGGCGATCTTGGCGATGGGGAACCCCGTCGCCTTCGACGCCAGGGCCGAGGACCGGCTCACCCGCGGGTTCATCTCGATGATTACCTGCTCACCGGTGGCCGGATTCACCGCGAACTGGACGTTGGAACCGCCGGTCTCCACCCCGACACGGCGGATGCAGGCGAACGATGCATCCCGCATCTCCTGGTACTCCACGTCGGAGAGCGTCTGGGCCGGGGCCACGGTTATCGAGTCGCCCGTGTGGACCCCCATGGGATCCAGGTTCTCGATCGAGCAGATGACCACGCAGTTGTCGGCGCGGTCCCGCATGACCTCCAGCTCGAACTCCTTCCAGCCGGCGATCGACTTCTCGATGAGGATCTCTGAGATCGGGCTGGTCTCGATTCCCGCCGACGCCGCCTTTTCGAACTCCTCGGGGGTGGCGGCCATGCCGGTGCCCTTCCCACCCAGGATGTAGGCGGGGCGTATGACCACGGGAAGGCCGATCGAGTCCACGACCGATCGGGCCTCGACCATCGTGTGGGCGATGCCGGAGTCCGGCACGCTCAGGCCGATCTCGAGCATGGCCTCCTTGAAGCGGCCGCGGTCCTCGGCCGTGGCGATCGCCTCGGCGTCGGCACCGATGAGCTCCACGCCGTACTCCTCGAGCACGCCGGCTTCCACCAGCTCCATGGCGAGGTTCAGGGCCGTCTGGCCGCCGAGCGTGGGGAGCAGGGCGTCAGGCCTCTCCCTGGCGATGACGGCCTCGAGCACGTCCAGCCGGAGGGGCTCCACGTAGGTGGCGTCGGCGAAGTCCGGGTCGGTCATGATCGTCGCCGGGTTGGAGTTGACCAGGATCACCCGGTAGCCGTCCTCCCCCAGTACCCGGCAGGCCTGGGTGCCCGAGTAGTCGAACTCGCAGGCCTGGCCGATCACGATGGGGCCGGAGCCGATGAGCAAGATGCTCTGGATGTCGTCACGGCGGGGCATCAGCCACGTCCTCTCGCCGGGCCGACGACCGCTGCCATCATGTCCTCGAACTCCGCGAACAGGTAGCGGCTGTCATGTGGGCCCGGGCCGGCTTCGGGGTGGTACTGCACGCTGAAGGCCGGCACGTCACGGCAACGGATCCCCTCGACTGTCTGGTCGTTGAGGTTGACGTGGGTGAGCTGCGCCGAGGGGATCGAGCCCTCCGCCACGCAGTAGTTGTGGTTCTGGCTGGTGATCTCAACCCTGCCGGTGGCCAGATTGCGGACCGGGTGGTTCCCGCCGTGGTGCCCGAACGGCAGCTTGAACGTCTCGGCTCCCAGCGTCCCGGCCAGCAGTTGGTGGCCCAGGCAGATGCCGAAGATGGGGACCTCGCCCAGCAGGGCCGCAATGATGCTCCGGATGTCGGACAGTGGCCCGGGGTCGCCGGGACCGTTGGAGAGGAAGACGCCGTCCGGCTGCATTGCCAGCACGTCATCCGCAGGCGTGTACGCCGGGACCACGGTGACCTCGCCCAGGCCGGAGAGGTGCTCCAGGATGGTCGCCTTGATCCCGAAGTCGTAGGCCACGATCCGTCGGGCCCCGCCGGTGGACGAGATGACCGTCGGGGCGTTGCACGTCACGTCGGAGACCAGGTCGATCCCTTCCGTGCCGGGCTCGGCGACCGCCGCTGCGGCGAGGGTGGACGCATCGGCCGTTCCGAAGGCCCCCGGCATGGCACCGGCATCTCGCAGGTGACGGGTCAGGCGACGGGTGTCGATGCCGGCGATGCCCGGCACGCCGTTTGCCCGCAGCAGCCCGTCCAGGTCGTCCGAGGACCGCCAACTGCTCCGCCTCCTGGCCAAGTCGCGCACCACGATGCCGCGACAGAATGGCCGCCGGCTCTCGTGGTCGTCCCGGCTGACGCCGTAGTTGCCGATGTGGGCCACGGTGAAGGTGATGATCTGGCCCGCGTAGGAGGGGTCGGTGATGACCTCCTGGTAGCCCGAGAGGACGGTGTTGAAGACCACCTCGCCGGTGGCCACCCCGCCTTCGGGTTCAGCTCCGATGGCCTCCCCCTCGAACACCTCTCCATCGGCCAGGACCAGGGCGGCTTCGACGATGTGCTGTCGGGTCACCGCCGGGCCTCGCCGTCGACCACGACGGGTTCGCCGGCACGGATGGTGTGGCGGACGCGACCCCGCAGCGTCCGACCCTCGTACGGGGTGTTGGAGCTGAGGCTCGCCATGGCCGCACCCGAGACCGTCCAGGTCTCGTCGGGGTCCACCACGCAGAGGTTCGCGGGGGCGCCCGGTACCACCGGGACACCATGCCGGTCCGCCACGCCGGCGATGGCCGCCGGGCGCCAGGAGAGGAGCGCCAGCACCTCGGGGAGGTCCAGTCCGGAATCGCCGAGGGCCAGCGAGAAGGCGGTCTCGAGGCCGAGCATCCCCGCGGGAGCCTGGTCGAAGGGCATCTCCTTGGTGTGCGGGGCGTGCGGCGCGTGGTCCGTGGCGATCGCGTCGATCGTTCCGTCGGCGAGACCCTCGCGGATCGCCCTCACGTCGACATCGGTCCTCAACGGCGGATGGACCTTGAACACCGGGTCGTACGAGGCGCAGGCGGCGTCGGTGAGGATGAAGTGGTGGGTGGTGGCCTCGGCGGTGACCGGCAGGCCCGCGGCCTTGGCACCCCTCACCATGGCCACCGAACTGGCCGTCGAGAGGTGCTGGAAGTGCAGGTGGGCACCGGTCATCCGGACCAGCGCTATGTCCCGCATGACCATCAGCTCCTCGGCCTCGGCCGGCTGGCCCGGGATTCCGAGGCGCGACGACCACTCCCCCTCGTGCATGTAGCCGCCGGCTGACAGGGCCGCCACCTCGCAGTGTTGGGCCAGCACCACGGGTCGACCAAGTCTCCTGCCGAGGCCCGTCGAGTACTCCATGATCCGACGCATCAGGCGCGGGTCCTGGAGACCGGTTCCATCGTCTGTGAAGATCCCCACCCCGGCGTCCACCAGTTCGCCCATGGGCGCCATGTCGACGCCATCACGACGCAGCGTCATGGCCGCCGTCGGGATGATCTCGCAGGTGGAGCGTCGACCCAGCGACCTCACCTGTTCCACGACGGCCACGCAGTCGGTGGTCGGATCGGTGTTGGGCATGGCGACGAGGGCTGTGTACCCGCCCAGGGAACCACCCCTGGCACCGGTCTGGATCGTCTCGGCCTCCTCGAGGCCCGGTTCACGGAGATGGGCATGCAGGTCCACGAAGCCCGGTGAGACCACGCAGCCGCTGGCGTCGAGGTTCACGTCGCCGGTGAGACCGGTGCCCACTGCAGCGATGAGGCCATCCTCGCCGATCTCGACGTCGAGGATCCGCTCACCCCCACTGTCGATTATCCGTCCACCTCTCAGCACCAGGCTCATCGGTCGCCCTCCACGCTGTCGCCGGCGTCCACCGCCTCGAGTTGGCGGCCTGAACCCAGAAGGAGGAACAGGACGGCCATACGCACCGACACGCCGTTGACGACCTGGTCCAGGATCACCGACCGCTGGTCGGTGGCCGCCTCTGCAGAGATCTCGACCCCGCGGTTGGTCGGTCCGGGGTGGAGCACCAGCGCATCGCTCCTCATCCGGGCGACCCGTCCCGCAGTCAGGCAGAAGTCGGAGGCGTACTCCCGGAGCGACGGGATGAGGCCCTCGGTGATGCGCTCGCCCTGGATGCGCAGCAGGTACACGGCGTCCAGGTCGCCGAGGATGGGATCCAGTTCGTGGACGACGGTCACCGGCCAGCCCTCAATGGCCGGGGGCAGCAGGGTCGCCGGGGCCACCAGCACCACCTCGGCCCCCAGTGCGGTGAAGGCCAGGACGTTGGATCTGGCAACCCTGGAATGCCGGACGTCGCCGATGATGGCGATCCGCATCCCGTCCAGGGATCCCCGGCGTTCCCGCAGCGTGTAGCAGTCCAGGAGCGCCTGAGTCGGATGCTCGTGGCAGCCGTCTCCGGCGTTGACCACCGACAGGTCGGTCCATCCCGCCACCCGGTGGGCGGTGCCGGCCATCGAGTGGCGAACCACCAGGAGGTCGGCTCCGTACGCGGCGATCACCTCGACGGTGTCACGGATGCTCTCTCCCTTGCTGAGCGACGAGGTGCCGGCGTTGAATGCGACCGTGTCGGCCGAGAGGCGCCTGGCTGCCACCTCGAACGACATCCGGGTCCGGGTGGAACCCTCGAAGAACACGGTGGCCACCGTCCGACCACGCAGTGCCGGAACCTTAGGGATGGGGCGGCGGCCGATCTCGGCGAACGTGTCGGTCAGGTCCAGGATCTCCTCCAGGTCGGACCGGTCCATTCCACCGATGCCCAGCAGGTGCCGGCCCCGATCGTTGTCCGCTCGGCGGTCGATGACGGCACTCACTTCTGCATCACCCCGAGGTCGACGCCTTCGGCGTGCACGTCCACCACCTCGTCACGGCGCGTCGGCAGGTTCTTGCCCACGTAGTCGGGACGTATGGGCAGTTCCCTATGACCGCGGTCGATCATCACCGCCAGCTGGATCGAGCGGGGCCTGCCGAAGTCGCAGAGGGCGTCCAGGGCGGCCCGGATGGTCCGGCCGGTGAATAGCACGTCATCGACCAGCACCACGATCCGCCCATCCAGGTCGGTCGTCAGGTCGGTGACGGCCTCGGGGACGACGGGACGAAGGCCGATGTCGTCCCGGTGGAGCGCCACGTCCAGGGTTCCGAGCAACGGATGGACGCCCTCGATGTCGGCGAGGGTCTCGGCCAGGCGCTCGGCGACCGGCACTCCGCCGGTCTGCAGTCCCACCACTACCAGGTCGTCCACACCGTGGTTCCGCTCGATGACCTCGTGGGCCATGCGACGAATCGCCCTGCCCATGTCATCGGTGCCCATGATCCGCGCGTGGGACACGAAGACGCCCCCGAACGGGGGCGTCTGACGTCGTTCTCGTTCGGCCATCGGCCTCGTTCTCCTCGATCCGTCCGGGCCTCACGGGACCCGATTCACGGTCGAAGGGGAACCCTACACGCGTCGGCCCGATCTGGTCATGGCGCCTGCCGCCATGACCAGGCGACCATCATCGCGACGACCCACCTCCCCATAGCCGGCAGCCAGCGCTACGGCCACCGATCCGGGGTTGGCGGGTTCTACCTCGGCCACCAGGACTTTCAGCCCGAGTGGTGGGCCCAGCGCCCAGGTCGTCAGGAGGTGGACCATCTCGGTGGCCACGCCCCGTCGACGGTGCCGGTTTACGGTCCACCAGCCGATCATGGCGATGCCATCCTCCGGGTCGAAGGACGAGAGCCCGACCTCGCCCAGAACACCGGCAGCCGCTTCGACGGCCAAGCCGGATCCGATGCCCGGCCCGGTGACGGGCTCCACGGCCACCAGGTCCAGCGCCAGGCCCGCACGCCGCCTGTCAGCGTCGCCGGCGATCCAGTCGGCTGCGGCAGCCTGGTCGGCATGATCGGGCACGGGCAACCAGCGTCGGATCTCGGGGTCGGACCAGGCGGCTGCGAGGGTGGCGGCATCCCCCACCTCCCAGGGCCTCAGGAGGCACCGCATCCCGGCCAGCGTCGGCTCGGGCAGCGGCAGGTACATCACGCCGGGTCGGCCCCCGACGGTCGGACCTCTTCGGCTATCCCCGACACCACGCCGTTGACGAACCGGGCCGAGCGTTCAGTCGAGTAGTTGCCAGCCAACTCCACCACCTCGGCCAGGACCGCCGACGTCGGTACATCGCTCCTGTACGACAGTTCGTAGACCGCCAGGCGCAGCAGTGCCCGGTCGACCGCAGGCATCCGGTCCGTACGCCAACCTTCGGCGAACCGGTCGATGAGAACGTCCACCTCGGCCATGACACCGGCCACGCCCTCGACGAGTTCGACGGCGTAGTCGCCTGGAGCCACGGTCTGATCGGCCAGCACCTCCAGGAGGCCCACGCCGCGGGACTCCGCCGCATAGAGGATGGCGAGCGCCGATTCCCGGGCTTCGCGCCGGGAACCGATCGGATCTGCCGTCTGGGCCATGGAAAGCCTGCTCAGGCCCGGCTGAGGTACTCGCCGGAGCGCGTATCCACCTTGACCCGCTCGTTGTTCTCGATAAAAAGCGGGACCTGGACGACCAGACCGGTCTCCAACGTGGCCGGCTTGCGTGCCCCGGAGACACGGTCACCCTGTATCCCCGGTTCCGTCTGGGCGATCACCAGCTCGACGGAGGCCGGAAGCTCCACGCCGATCACCTCGTCGCCGTACATGAGGATCAACGTCGTGCCCTGCTCGACCATGTAATTCGTGGCGTCACCCAGGGTCGTCGGCGTGACCTGGATCTGGTCGTACGTCTGGTCGTCCATCAGCACGTAGTCGGCACCGTCCCTGTAAAGGAACTGCATGGAGCGCTTGTCGATGATGGCCCGCTCGACCTTCTCACCCGCCCGGAACGTCCGGTCCACGACCGAGCCGGTTCGCACGTTGCGGAGCGTGGTCCTCACGAAGGCGTGGCCCTTGCCGGGCTTGACGTGCTGGAAGTCGACCACCTGGACCAGGCCACGGTCCAGCTCCAGCGTCATCCCGTTCTTCAGGTCATTGGTTGTGATGGTCGGCATCTCGACTCCGGCGGGTTTCGACTCGCGAGGCTGGGTTGTGGTGGCAGGGCGTCCGGGCCATGGTCCGCCGGCTCACAGTTCCTTCGGTGACAGGGTGAGTCGACGGTGGCCATCAGCGGTGACGAGCACGGTGTCCTCCCAACGGACACCGCCGAAACCGCCGAGGTAGGCCCCCGGTTCCACGGTGACCACCTGACCGGCACGCAGGGTACCAGTGGACGTGGACGAGACAGCCGGCCCCTCGTGGATGTCCAGGCCCACACCGTGGCCGGTGCCGTGGGAGAAGGCATCGCCCAGTCCCGCTGCCTCCAGGGTGGAGCGGCAGGCTGCGTCCACCTCGGCGATCGGCACGCCGTCGGCGACCACCGCCAACCCGGCCAACTGGGCATCCAGGACCGCCCCGAGGAGGTCGGCGGCCCTACCGGTGCCCGTGCCGCCGATCCGCAGGGAACGGGTCATGTCGGACCGGTAGCCGTCGACCATGGCGCCGAAGTCGCATACCACCAGGTCGCCATCCAGCATGGGCCTGGGTCCGGGACGGGCGTGGGGCAGGGCGCTGTTGGGACCGGCGGCCACGATCGTCTCGAACGCCCGGTCCGACGCTCCTCCGGACCGCACCGCATGGTCGAGTGCCGTGGCGATCTCCTCCTCCACGGCGCCTGCCAGGATCGATGGCAGGACCGCGGCGAGTGCCTCGTCGGCGATGGCCGCCGCCTCGGCGATGCGGTCCACCTCCCCCTCGTCCTTCAGCTCCCGGAGGCCCTCCACGAGGCCGTCGGTGGCCACCGGCGGCCCGGACAGGAGGTCGACCAGGCGGAGCTGCTCCGACCACGTGATGGACCCGGCCTCCAGGCCCACACGGCTCCTTTCGGCAGCCAGGGAGGTGATCGGCGACCTGTCCCCACCACTCACCACGACCACGTCCGCGACCGCACCGGCGGCGGCCACCTGGTCGGGAGCCTGGTCCCGGTAACGGCCATCGGTGACGAGGACGGCCCGGTCGACATCCACCCAGAGGCTTCCGGCAGAACCGGTAAAGCCCGTCAGGTACCGGACGTTGGTGTGGGAGGTGACCAGCAGCGCATCTAAGCCCGCCGGATCCAGCAGCCCCCTGAGGCGGTCCAGGCGCCCGTCCACTCGTAGCGGCGCCAACCCGGCCGACGGGACGGTGCTCACCCGTCCAGGAGGTCGGCCACCGCCTCGACCGCCATCCGGTAGCCGGCCCCACCGAAACCGGCGATGGTCCCGGAGGCCACCGGCGCGACCACTGAGGTGTGGCGCCACGGTTCGCGGGCCGCCGGATTGGAAAGGTGCAGCTCCACCACCGGACCCTCGAAGGCCGCCAGGGCGTCGTGTATGGCCCATGCATAGTGGGTGAAAGCCCCGGGGTTCACGACGATGCCCGCACATCGACCACGCGCCTCATGGATGGCGTCAACCAGCTCGCCCTCGTGGTTGGACTGGACGTGCTCCAGCGTCAGGCCCCGGGAATCGGCTGCGAGCCGGGCGGACTCCACATGGTCGTCCAGGGCTTCCGTGCCGTAGACGTCCGGCTGCCGCTCCCCCAGCAGGTTCAGGTTCGGACCCGAGAGGAGCAGCAGCAGTTGTTTCCTCATGGTTGACATCCTTCCACGGCTCCCGACGTGGGCGACCCCGATTCGGCGGTCACCGGACCGCCTCGATCGTGGCGCGCACGACCCCGGCATCGACGCCGGGCACCACCTCGACCCCGGAGGGGCCGTCCAGAACGAACGTCAGGCCGTCGATGGCCTTCTTGTCTCGCCCCATGGCGGCCATCAACTCGTCGGGATCGGAGCCTGCCGGCAGCGAACCCGAGAGCCCATAGCCGTCCACGACCCTGCGGTGCTCGGCCACGCGTTCGTCGTCGATGCGACCGAGGGAGAGCGCCAACTCGGCTGCGTACACCAGGCCGACGGCGACGGCCTCGCCGTGGCGCAGGTCGTAGCGACCCGTGGTCTCCAGTGCATGGCCGAGCGTGTGCCCGTAGTTCAGGACAGCGCGTCGGCCGGCTTCGCGCTCATCGGCGGCGACAACCTCGGCCTTGATCTGCACGCACCGGGCGACCCGCTGCTCCAGCGTGAGGCCGCCTGGGTCGCCGCCCACCATCTCGCCGCTTCCCGGATTGCCCCCACCCAGGTCGCCCCCGCCCAGGAAGTGGTACTTGGCCATCTCGCCCAGCCCGCAGGCCATCTCGCGCTCGGGCAACGTCTCGAGGACGGTCGTGTCGCAGACCACCGCCGCCGGTTGCCAGAACGCTCCAACCAGGTTCTTGCCCTCGGGTAGGTTCACCCCGGTCTTGCCGCCTATGGCCGCGTCGATCTGGGCCAGCAGGGTGGTTGCCACGTGCACCACCGGCAGGCCGCGGTGGTACGAGGCCGCTGCGAAGCCGGCCACGTCGGTGACCACGCCTCCCCCGACGCCCACCACCGCGTCGGCACGGGTCAGGCCCCAGCTGGCGAACGCGGAACAGAGCTCCTCCACGGTGGACAGGCTCTTGGCCGTCTCGCCGTCACCGATCCTGAACACCCGGTATTCGACCCCGGGATCCACCTCCACCGGGACCAAATCCTGGGTGACCACCGCGACCCGGCGGACACCCGTCGGCACGACGGATGCCAGCTCGCCGACGGCGCCCGGCCCGACCAGGACCGGATAGGAGCGACCTCCGGGGAGCTCCACCGTGACCCGGATCACTGGGGCACCCCGCCGGTGGCGGCAACGACGTCGATCACCATGCATCCGACCTCGTCGACCGTCAGGCCGTCGGTGTCAAGCACCACATCCGCAGCCGTCTCGTACGAGGGGCCGCGCTCGTCGGCAAGGCGCCGCAGCACCTCCAGTGGCTCACCGTCGGCCAGGAGGGGCCGTCCGTCCGGGTCCCCCACCCGTCCAGCAAGGGTTTCGGGCGTGGCCCTCAGCCAGACGACGGTGGCGGACCTGGCCAGCACCTCCCGGTTGGACTCGCCGATCAGGACCCCACCACCGGTGGAGATGACCACCGGATCCTCGGCAGCCAGCTGCATGGCCAGGGCCTCCTGCTCGTAGGCGCGAAAAGCCGCCTCGCCGCCCTCGTGGAATATCACGCCGATAGACCGACCAGCCAACTGCGTCACGGCACGGTCCAGGTCCACGTGACGACGGCCCGACCGGGCCGCCACCGCGGCACCCACCGACGTCTTGCCGACGCCCATGAGCCCGACCAGCGCCAGGTGTCGATGGGGTTGCAGCCCGGCGGTCGGTTCCATCCAGACAGGCTACTGACACCCGTCCCGACGGCCGGGACGATTCTCGCCGAGGAGGCGCCCGGTGATCAGGCCACGCCGGCGAGGAGGGCTACGGCCTCGGCGTTCACGATGTCAGTCCAGCCCATCGCCGTATCCCCCAGGAGCCATCCCAGTGGGACCGCAAGGCGGACATCGCCTCCACCCAGGCCGTCACCCGCAAGGCTGCGCACCGCCTGGAGCAGACCCCGAAGGCCGCCGCACCAATGGACGACCAGACGGCCGGGTTCATGGAGCGGGACGCCAGTCCGTCCGGGCCGGGGTTCAGCGTCGAGTCAGGGCAGCGCGTGCGGCGGCATCCATCGCCGCCACCGGCGCCTCCACACCCGTCCACAGGGTGAAGGCGTGCGCCGCCTGGTACACGAGCATCGAGAGGCCGTTGTGGGCCTCGACACCGCGGCCGCGCAGGGTCGCCAGCCAGGCAGTCTCCGCCGGGTGGTAGATCAGGTCGACGGCCACGGCTCCGGTCGCAACCAGGTCCGGATCAACCGGATGCCCAGCCCCGGAACCGGCCATACCCACCGATGTGGCGTTCACCACGAGGTCCGCCTCGGCGACCGCATCTCGTAGCGATGACAGCTCCAGCGCCCTGCCGGCCGCACCGGCCAGTTCGGCGGCCGTCACCGCGCGACCGGCGGAACGGTTGGCCACGGCCACCTCGACGGCTCCGGCCAGGCCCAGGGCATGCACGACGGCGCGTGCCGCTCCTCCCGCCCCGAGCACCACGGCACGCCGACCCGCCACATCCAAGCCCGCATCGTGTCGCAGGCCGTCCAGGAAGCCGGCCCCGTCAGTGTTGTGCCCGACCAGGCGGTCACCATCCGGCACGACGCAGTTGACGACGCCTAGGGCGCCGGCCCCGGAAGCCAGGTCGTCGACGCCGGAGGCCACCGCCGCCTTGTGCGGCATCGTGACGGAGAGCCCACCGATTCCCAGTGCCCGCATCCCTTCCAGGGCGCCGGAGGCCCGCCCCTCCGGAACCTCCAAAGCCACACAGGTCCAGTCCAGGCCGGTCTCGGCGAACGCGGCGTTCATGAGGCACGGCGACAACGAATGGCGAACCGGGTCGCCTATCACCGCAGCGAGGCGCGTCTCTCCGCCGACCGGAGGTCGCTCGTCCACGTTCGGTTCATCCACAGCCCAGATCCTTCTGCACGCAGACCCTCCTGGCCACCTCGAATTCGGTTGCGGTGACGGCAAAGGTGTGGGCTCCCATGATGCCACCCTCGTCGGTTCGCACGTAGTACAGCCACGGCCCCGGTTCCGGTGCTACCGCCGCCTCCAGTGAGGCCCTACCCGGTGCGGATATCGGCGTCGGGGGCAGTCCGACGATCACCCGGGTGTTCCAGAGCGACACAGTGTTCAGGTCCACCTTGTCAAGCGGCTCGCCGGCCGTCTTGCCGACCGCATACCGGGTGGAGGCATCGATGCCCAACCGCCAGCCGGCAGCCAGGCGGTTGTGGATCACACGGCTGATCCGGACCCGGTCTACGTCCAGCAGGGCCTCCTCCTCGACCAGCGAGGCCACCACCACCGCCTCGTACGGGGTCAGCCCGACCGAAGCGGCGCGCTCCACCAGGTCCAGGTCGGCGACCACCTTCAGGAACTGCCGGTGCATCCGGAGCAGCAGGCCCAGCTCGTCGCCGACGGTCGCCTCGTCCAACTGGTAGGTGTCGGGGAACAGCAGCCCCTCCAGCAGGCGGAACGAAAGGTCTGTCGGGTAGTGCTCCCACGCCAGCCGGTCGCTGATCAGGGCGGCTCTGAGTTCCTCCTCCTCGAAGAGGGGCATGTCGCGCAGGAGTCGGGCGATCGTCTGCTCGATGGTCAGGCCCTCCGGCACGGTCACCCGTATGACCTCCTCGGGCAGCGGACCGAGGTCCAGCACCGAAACGGCCACCGGGAACGAGAGGTGCTCGCGAAGCACGTAGTCGCCAGCCTGGAACGAGTAGTCGATACCCGAATCACAGTCGATCAGCCACCGGATCGCCTGTGGGCAGCGCAGCCACTGGCGAAACATCGCGGGGTTGTCTATTACGCCAACGTCGCCCAGGGCGGCGACCACGTCGTTGGTGGTCCACCCCTCCACGATGACGAACTCGACGTCGGCGCCGGGTAGGCCCACCGGGGTCATCTGGTCGCTGACCCAGTCCATGAACAGCCGGTAGCCAACCAGCAGGCTGAACAGCACGAGGACCAGGACGATCCCCCACCTAGGCAACGGGCCAATGGAGGGTCGGTGGCGGACCCACCGCACATCCGGCCGGACCCCGTCGTCGCTCACCCGTCCTCCGCTTCTGGTACGCCCCCGCCGCCACGCCGGCTGTCCAGCCACGCCTGGAGCATCACCGCAGCGGCCACCATGTCGACGAGCTGTCGACGTCTGGGGCCACGTAGGTCCTGTTCCATGAGGGAGCGCTCGGCGGTGACCGTGGTCAGGCGCTCATCGTAGGTCTCGACCGGAACGGCCAGGTGGGCAGCAATCTCGTCGGCCTCCGCACCCATCTTCCTGGCCATCGGGCCGACAGACCCGTCCAGGGAATACGGAACCCCGACGACGACCACGTCGGCCTCCCACTCGTCGACCAGGGCGGCTATGCAGCGGTGGTCGCCGCGCCGGTCGTCGCTGCGTTGCAGCACCTCGACCGGTGTGGCCATCAGGCCACCGTCGTCGCTGACCGCTATGCCGATCCGCTTGGAGCCGAGGTCGAGGCCCAGAGCCCTCACTGTTCGATCAGCCGGCGTGGGCTGCTGCCCGTGCCTGCTCCAGGGCGTCGGGCAGGTTCTCGGGCGACCTGCCCCCGACGAGGGTCACCTCGGGGTTGGGCCGGCCTCCCCCACCGATGGTCCGTGACGCCTCGGCGAGGATGGCGCCGGCGTCCAGGCCGCTGTCGCCGGAGACCGCTGCGACGAGGATCGCTCCGCCACCCTCGGGGGCCGTTCCCAGGATCACCGCCCTGACGCCGTCCCGGTCCCGGACTGCCACAGCCAGGTCGCGAAGGCCATCACGGTCTATGCCGTCCACCATGGCGGCCACGACGCCATCGGTGGCCGACTCCGCCAACTCGTCGGCACGTCCCAGGGCTGCCTGTCGCTTCCATGACTCCAGTTCTCGACGCAGCCCTCTGGCTTCGTCCAGCCGCTTCTGGATGCCGTCCAGCACGTCGTCCACCGGCACGCCGACCAACTCGGCTGCACGGTCAAGGGTGGCCTCGGCGTCACGGAGGCGGTCGATGGGCGCTGTACCGGTGATGGCCTCGAGCCGTCGAATGTTTGAGCCGATGGAACCCTCCGCCACGATCTTGATCGGCCCGATGTCTCCCAGGGCGGCCACGTGGGTGCCACCACAGAGCTCCGTCGAGTTGGGGCCGGCCTCGAGCACCCTGACCAGGTCGCCGTACTTGTCGCCGAAGAAGGCAATGGCACCGGTGGCCTCCGCCTCGTCCTTCGTCGTCTCGTAGTGACGGCATGCGGGGTTGGCGAGGATGTCGGCATTGGCTAGATCCTCGACGGCAATGACCTGCTCGGGCGTCATGGCCTCGAAGTGGCTGAAGTCGAACCGAAGGCGGTCCGGGCCGACATGGGAACCCTGCTGCTTCACATGGTCTCCCAGCACCCGGCGGAGCGCCGAATGGAGGAGGTGGGTGCCGGTGTGGTTGCGCCGGATGGCGGACCGGCGATCGGCGTCGATGACTGCACTTACCATCTGGCCGACCTCGGGCAACCCCTCGGAGGCATCGACCCGGTGCTGGTGGAGGCCATCGAGGGCCAACGTGGTGTCCAGCACCCTCGTAGAACCTCCCGCATGGACGAGGAGGCCAGTGTCGCCGACCTGGCCACCGGCCTCTGCGTAGAACGGCGTGCGGTCCAGGACCACGACATCGCCGAGGGCGAACAGGACCGTCGCCTCCACCTCGTCCACCTCGCGTCCGACGAAGTCGGTCACCCCGTTGGCCTCGAGCACAGCCCTCAGGTCGCCGGCCACGGCGCTGGCGGTGACGTCCCTGCGAGCCGACCTGGCCCTCTGCTGCTGGTCGGCCATGGCCACCTGGAAGCCCTCCAGGTCCACTTCCACATCCCGCTCGGCCGTTATCTCCTCGGTCAACTCCAGTGGGAAGCCGTAGGTGTCATGCAGCTTGAAGGCCACGTCGCCGGCCAGCCTCCCGTCCTCGCCGAGCTCCCCGAGGGCATCGTCGAGGATGGACAGGCCGACGCGGAGGGTCTCCCGGAAGCGACCCTCCTCACGGTCCAGCACGTCGCGTATGAAGGCATGGTTGCGTTCAAGTTCCGGATAGTCCGGACCCATGATCTCCACGACGGCATCCACCAGCAGGGGCATCATCTGGTCCTCGACGCCGAGCAGCCAGGCATGGCGAACGGCGCGCCGGACTATCCGCCTCAGCACGTAGCCCCGGTCCTCGTTGCTGGGGAACGCTCCGTCGCTGATCAGGAAGGTGGACGACCTGGCGTGGTCGGCCAGGATCCGCTGCGATACATCGGTGCGATCGCCCGAACCGTGGGGAATGCCGCTGATCTCGCCGATCCGGTCCAGTAGGCGTGAGAACTCGTCCGTCTCCCAGACGGAGTCCACGCCCCCGAGCACGCTCAGGATCCGCTCCAGACCGGCCCCGGTGTCGATGGAGGGTGCGGGCAGTTCGGTCATGGATCCGTCAGCGTGCTGCTCGAACTGCATGAAGACAAGGTTCCAGATCTCGATGTACCGCTCGTCGCCGCCGTGGGCGGGTCCGCCACCGTCGCCGAAGTCGGGGCCCTTGTCCCAGAAGATCTCCGAACACGGCCCACAGGGACCCGTGTCCGCCATCCGCCAGTAATTGTCCTCGTCCAGGCGCTGGATGCGCTCGGCCGGCACGCCCACCTCGTCACGCCAGATCGCCTCGGCCTCGTCGTCGCTGACATGCACGGTGATCCAGAGGCGCTCGGGGTCCAGGCCCAGGCGGTCCGTCACGAACTCCCATGCGAAGGCGCATGCCTGGGACTTGAAGTAGTCGCCGAAGCTGAAGTTGCCCATCATCTCGAAGAAGGTGAGGTGGCGCAGGGTCCGACCGACCTCGTCCAGGTCGTTGTGCTTGCCGCCGGCACGCAGGCACTTCTGCACCGTCACGGCCCGTGGCCACGGGGCGGGCTGCTCGCCCACGAAGTACGGCTTGAACGGCACCATCCCGGCCACCGTGAACAGCAGCGTCGGGTCGTGGGGCAGAAGGTTCCCGGATGCCTCGTGGTGATGCCCATTGGCGACGAAGAAGTCGACAAAGGCACGGCGCAGGCCGTTGGCGGTGAGGAGGTCTTCGGGAACCTGGCGTGAGTCCATGATCGGCCCAGCCTAGGGATTGCCCGACGTGATGCCGAAGACGCAGCGAAACCGGATCAGCGAAGCGGCGGGTGGGCCACCGGTCGTATCGGGCTCAGCGCAGCGACCGGATGGGCCGGTGCCGGCGGCGGTCGCCGTACTCGTGGTCCAGCGCGCTGCGTGTGCGGCCCACCTCGGCTCGACCATCCCGGGTGGCTGCCGAGAACTCGCCGGCGATCCGCCGGACGCTTCGCACCATTGCCGTGCCCTGGTCGGCCAACTCGCGTCGCAGGTGCTCGGGCGTGTACCTCTCGACGCCGCGACGTACCCGGCGACGCAACCAGACCGACGAGGCCGTACCGATCAGCCAGCCGCCCAGCAGCCAGGTGAGGCGCCTGCGCATCAGGCCGCTCCGTCCCGTCGGCGCTCGGGTCGGATCTGGATCGCAACGGCCTCGACCACCGGATCGCCTGCGCCTCGACTCGATGTTCCGCCCCTGAGTCGTCGGAAGAACCGGCCGAAGCCGGCCGCCATGGAGGCAGCCCCGATTAATGGCGGCGACAGTGCCCGATAGGTCAGGCGGGACGCCGCATCCACCGTGGTGGAGATGTCCTCGGCCGTGTCCAGCAGGTCGTCCACCCTCTCCAACCCGACCGTGGCGTGGTCCACCGCCCTGCGCAGGTCAGCGACCATGGGCACGGCTTCCTCCCGGAGCAGGTCCACGGTCTGGCGCAGGGTCCGCAGCGTCCTCACCAGGGACGACACCGCCACCACCAGGACGGCGATTGCCGCCAGGCAGACGATCGCCACCAGTACCGCCGCCAGGTCACCTGCCTCCATCGCGTCCTGCTCCTCAGTCGGCCGACGGTCGTCCAGGCATCCGGCCTGCGACCTCGGCCTCGTAGCCGTGTGGCGACGGATCGTAGTAGACGTTGCCTTCCACCTCGTCGGGCCGGTAGCACTGGTCCACCCATCCATCGGCGTGGTCGTGGGGGTAGTCGTACCCGGTGCCATGGCCCAACTGGGCAGCGCCCTTGTAGTGGCCGTCCCTCAGGTGCATGGGCACCTCACCGGTACCCGACGCCCTGGCGTCGCCCTCCGCCCTGCCCAGGGCCACCGTCACCCGGTTCGACTTGGGTGCCGTCGCCAGGTGGACGACGGCCTGGGCCAGGTTCAGCTTCGCCTCGGGCAGTCCCACGAACTCCACGGCGTGTGCCGCAGCGTTGGCCACGAGCAGCCCCATCGGATCCGCCATCCCCACGTCCTCGCTGGCCAGTACCACCAGCCGGCGGGCGATGAACCGGGCGTCCTCCCCGGCGGCCAGCATCCGGGCAAGCCAGTACAGCCCGGCGTCGACGTCTGATCCCCGGATGCTCTTGATGAAGGCGCTGATCACGTCGAAGTGGTCGTCACGCCCGTAGCGCAGTGCCTTGGTGCCGAGCGCCGCCTCGGCATCGCCGAGGGTGATCCGTCCCTCCCCCCTTCCGACGGCTAGGGCTGCCGCCACCTCCAGGCTGGTCAGCGCGTGGCGCCCGTCCCCGGCCGCCCTGTCAACCAGGAGTTCCATGGCGTCCTCGTCGGCAGCCACCTCCTCGGCCTCCAGGCCCCGCTCCAGGAGGCGCCTCACGGCATCCGGACCCAGCAGCTCGAGGCGGAACAGGGTGGAACGCGACAGCAGCGGTGGGTTCAGCTCGAAGAAGGGGTTCTCGGTGGTCGCACCGATGAGGACCAGCAAGCCGGACTCCACCGACGGCAGGAGGGCATCCTGCTGGGCCTTGTTGAACCGGTGGACCTCGTCCAGGAACAAGATGGTGCCGACGTCTCGCTCACCCAGGCGGGCCTCAGCTCGTGCCACCAGCTCCCGCACGTCCTTGACGCTGGCGTTGACAGCTGACAGCTCGGAGAACTCCTGGGCGGTGACGCGAGCGATGAGGCGGGCCACCGAGGTCTTGCCCGTGCCCGGCGGACCCCACAGGATCACCGACGAGAGGCGGTCGGATTCGATGAGTTGGCGGAGCGGCCTTCCGGGACCCAACAGGTGGTCCTGGCCGACGATGTCGTCCAGGCGCGTCGGGCGCAGCCGATCTGCCAGTGGTGCCCGTCGGGCGAGTCGTTCCTCGGCTGCGCTGGCGAAGAGGTCCCCGGACACGGCCGGAGGCTACCCGGCCCCCGGAGTCCCGCCCGGCTACGCCTGGCTGGCCGGCGGCAGGACCCTCAGGCCCAGTTCCTCGAGCTGCCAGTCGTCGATCGGCGTGGGCGCTCCGGTCAGCGGATCTGCTCCGGACTGGGTCTTGGGATAGGCGATCACCTCGCGGATGTTCTCCTCTCCCGCTAGGACCGCCGTGAGGCGGTCCATCCCGAAGGCGAAGCCGGCATGTGGCGGCGGACCGTAGCGGAAGGCATCCAGCAGGAAGCCGAACTTTGCCTGTGCCTCGGCTGCGCCGATCCCGAGGATGGCGAATATCTGCTCCTGGACCTCGCGCTGGTGTATCCGCACGCTCCCGGAGCCCAGTTCCCAGCCGTTCAGCACCAGGTCGTAGGCCTGCGACCTCACGTCCAGCAGGTCGCCACGATCCAGGGCGTCCATGTCGTCTGGGTGGGGCATGGTGAACGGGTGGTGTGCGGGAATCGGGTTCCCCGCATCGTCAATGCCCTCGAACAGCGGGAAGTCGACCACCCACAGGAAGTGGAGGCCTCCCTCCGTCACCGGTGGACGGCCCAGCTGGATTCGCAGCAGGCCGAGGATGTGCCTGGCGGCGCGGCGCTCGTCGGCCACTATGAGGATCAGGTCCCCCACCTCGGCGTCCATTGCCGTAGCGAGGGCCGACTGCTCGTCATCGGTCAGGAACTTGGCCACCGGCGAGTTGAGGCCGTCCTCGGTGACCTTCATCCACACCAGGCCCTTCGCCCCCCAAGTCCGGCACTGGTCCGTGATCTCGTCCAGTCGGTTGCGGGACGTCTCGGCACCACCCGGCACCCGGATGCCCTTCACGCACGGTGCCTGGAACGCACGGAACTCCGTTGCGGCGAACACCTCGGTCAACTCGACCAGCTCCATCTTGAACCGGATATCGGGCTTGTCGGTGCCGAACCGCTCCATGGCCTCCAACCACGACATTCGTGGGATCTCGCCGAGGCGTTCACCCGTGACCGCCTCGGCCGCCGATGCCACCGCGTGTGAGATGAACGCCAGCACGTCGTCCTGGGAGACGAAGCTGGCTTCGGCGTCGAGCTGCATGAATTCGAACTGGCGGTCCGCCCTCAGGTCCTCGTCGCGAAGGCAGCGGGCAATCTGGTAGTAGCGGTCGATGCCGCCCACCATGCAGAGCTGCTTGAAGAGCTGCGGGCTCTGGGGAAGGGCGTAGAACGAGCCGGGTTCCTTGCGCGACGGAACCACGAAGTCGCGTGCGCCCTCCGGCGTGCTGGCTATGAGCATCGGGGTCTCCACCTCGATGAACCCCTGCTCCTCCATAGCGGTCCGCACGGCGCTGTTCACCCGGGCCCGCACCTCCAGGTTCCGCTGCAGGCGGGAACGCCGCAGGTCCAGGTAGCGGTGGCGGAGGCGGAGAACCTCGTCCACCTCCGTGCGGTCGTCCAGGGGGAAGGGCAGGGGATCCGACGTGGACAGGATCGTCACCTCGTCCACGTCGATCTCGATGGCGCCCGTCGGCAGGGCCTCGTTGGCGGTGTCGTTCGGACGGAGCCGCACGCTGCCGGTGACCTGCAGGACGTACTCGCTGCGCAGGTCGTGCGCGCCGTCGATCACCAGTTGCACCATGCCGCTGCGATCCCGCAGGTCGACGAAGGCGAGGTGCTCTCCGTGCTCACGCCGCCGGTCGACCCAGCCACAGAGCGTGACGTGGCGGTCCACGTCGTCGGCCCGCAGGTCACCACAGCGGTCGGTCCTCATGGAGGTGGAGTAGTCGGTCAACGAAGCCTCGCTCGCAGGATGTCGATCATCGAATCCAGGGCGATGGTCTCCTGTCCACCGTCGCCCCTCAGGTCCCGGACGACCACCATGCCGGCCGCCATCTCGTCCTCGCCCACTATCACCGCCATTGCGGCTCCGCTCCGGTCGGCGGCCTTCATCTGGGCCTTCATGGACCGGCCGTCCCATGCCCGGTCAGCCCGCAGGCCGGCCCGGCGCAGGTCGTCGGTCAGCACCACGGCCCGCTTGCCTCCCGTGGTGTCCACCACGAAGACGTCGATGACCGAGGTGGGTGCGTCGAACACGCCCTCCGCATCACATGCCAGCAGGGTCCGGTCCACCCCGAGGGCAAAGCCCACGCCCGGCGTGGCAGGGGCTCCCAGGTCCTCGGCCAGCCCGTCGTAGCGCCCTCCGCCTCCCACGGCGTCCTGGGCGGCATCCAGAGCCTCGGAGACGAACTCGAAGGTGGTTCGCACGTAGTAGTCCAACCCGCGCACCAGGCGGGGAGACACCGTGAACGGGACCCCGAGGGCGGCGAGGGCGTCGGTGACCCGGCCGAAGTGCGCCTCAGCATCGTCGGACAGGTGGTCCAGCATGCTGGGAGCGGCAGCCACCAGGTCGGTGTCGGCCTCCCTGCGGGAGTCGAGCACCCGAAGGGGGTTCGCCTCGAGGGTCGTGCGGGACTCCTCGCTGAGGGAGTCCAGGTTCGCCGAGAAGTGGGCCCGCAGTGCCTCGACGTAGCGGGCACGGTCACCGGGACTGCCAAGCGAGTTGACCGCCAGGGTCACCCGGCGCAGGCCCAAGCGCTCGTAGAACCGCCACGCCAGGGCGATCACCTCGGCATCCACGTGTGCGTCCTCCGGACCCAGGACCTCCACGCCAACCTGGTCGAACTGACGGTAGCGCCCCTTCTGGGCACGCTCGTAGCGGAAGTTGGGTCCGGCGTACCAGGCCTTCCAGGGAACCACGGGTCGGTGCTCGGCGAACGCCCGCACCACTGAGGCTGTCTGTTCGGGGCGCAGGGCGATCTGGCGACCTCCCCTGTCCTCGAAGGAATACATCTCCTTGCGGACAACGTCGGTTGCCTGTCCGAGGCGCTGGAACACCTCGACGTGCTCGAACATCGGAGGTATGACCTCCAGGTAGCCCGCCGAGGAGACCACGTCGGCGAATACGTCGACCAGTGACCGCCACCGGGCGGAGTCCGGCCAGAGAATGTCGCGGGTGCCCTTGGGGGCACGAAAGGCGTGGTCCACCACAGCGATGGAGGCTACCGGCCCCTCTGCGGCGCAGGCTGTGGCTCGTGTCGCCGAATCAACCGGTGGCCTCCCGGCCGACCACCGACGGCCGGGTCACACGGCAGAGGTCAGTCCCCGCCGCCACCGGGGACCACCCGGTGGACGTCGTAGACGGAGTCCACCTTGCGAAGCAGGCGCAGCAGCGACTCGAGGTGCGAGGGATCGCCGATCTCGAACTCGAAGCGCATGGTTGCGACCCGGTCCACCCCACTGGTCGCCGAACTAGTAGCCAGCACGTTCACGTGGTTGTCGGCCAGCACCCCGGACACGTCCCGGAGGAGTCGGGGCCGGTCCAGCGCCTTGATCTCCACCGACACCACGAAATGGCCCGAGGAGTCGCCGTCCCAGTCCACGTCGATCAGCCGGTCGGCCTGGTCGGCCATCAGCGACACCGCATTGGCACAGTCCGAGCGGTGGACCGACACGCCCCGGCCCCGGGTTACAAAGCCCATGATCTCGTCGGGCGGAACCGGCGTACAGCACCTGGACAGCCTCACCATCATGTCGTCCAGTCCCTCGACGTGGACGCCGACGGTCCCCGTGTCACGGCGTGGACGCCGCGGCTGGAGGACCTCCACGGCGACGTCGTCCTCGGACTCGAGTCCCCGCACTGCCTTGACGACCCTCCCCACGACGGCCCGGGCCGAGACGTTGTGCTCGCCCACCGCGGCGTAGAGCGCGTCCGAATCGTGGTAGTTCATCGAGGCCGCAATGTCAGCCATCTCAGCGCCGGCGAGGACCTCGCCCACTGGGAGCCGGACCCGGCGGAGCTCGGCACTGAGGTCCTCGTATCCGGCGTCTATGGCCTCCGAACGTCGCTCCTTCGAGTACCAGTGCTTGATCTTGCTGGCGGCCCGGTGGGTGGCCACGAACTGCAGCCAGTCCCGACTGGGGCCGGCACCAGCCTGCCTGGAGGTGACGATCTCGACCGTGTCGCCCGTCTCCAACCGGGTCTCCAGCGGAACGAGGCGGCCGCCCACCTTGGCACCAACGCAGGTGTGTCCCACGTCGGTGTGGATCGAATAGGCGAGGTCCACCGTCGTGGCACCGACGGGCAGAGTGACGACCTGGCCGTTGGGGGTGAACACGTAGACCTCGTCCAACTCCAGGTCGGTCTTGAGGTTGGCCATGAAGGTGCCCGGATCCTCGGTCTCGGCCTGCCACTCCACGATGCGCCCCAGCCACGCCATCTCGTCCGACGGCGACTGGGCCTTGTAGTCCCAGTGGGCTGCCACGCCGTACTCGGCCCGGGCGTGCATCTCGACGGTACGTACCTGGAACTCCACCTGCTTTCCCTGTGGCCCCACGACCGTCGTGTGGAGGGACTGGTAGAGGTTGAACTTGGGCATCGCCACGTAGTCCTTGAACCTGCCCTGCACCGGCTTCCAGGTGGCATGGATCGTTCCCAAGGCGGCGTAGCAGTCCCGCACGCTGTCGACGATCACCCGGACCCCCACCAGGTCGTGGATCTCGTCGAACGACCGCCCCTTCACGATCATCTTCTCGTAGATGCTCCAAAGTTGCTTGGGCCGGCCGGCCACCCCGCCGGAAATTCCCAACTCGGCCAGACGGCCCTCCACCTCGCCGATCAGCTGTGCCAGGTAGAGGTCCCGCTCCGGCGAACGGTCCTGAACCATCTGGTCAATCTGGCTGTACCGCTTGGGATGCAGCGTGGCCAGCGCCAGGTCCTGGAGCTGGTCCTTCACCTCCTGCATTCCCAACCGGTTGGCCAGCGGGGCGTAGATGTCCATGGTCTCCTGGGCCACGCGCTGCTGCTTGTGCTCCGGGAGGGCGGCCAGGGTCCGCATGTTGTGGAGGCGGTCGGCCAACTTGATTATCAGGATGCGGAGGTCCTTGGAGAGCGCCACCAGCATCTTTCGCATGCTGGCCGCCTGCTGCTCCTCCCTCGTGTCGAAGTGGAGCCGGTCCAGCTTGGTCACGCCGTCCACGATCATGCGGACCTCCGAGCCGAAGTCCCGCTCCAGGTCATCCAGGCTGACAGGGGTGTCCTCAACGGCATCGTGGAGGAGGGCGGCCGCAACCGTGGTGTCGTCAAGCCCCTGGCGGGCGACGATGGTGGCGACGGACATCGGATGGTTGATGTACGGCTCGCCCGACTTGCGGATCTGCCCGGCATGTGCCACCAGGGCCACCTCGTACGCCCGCTCTATGAGCGAGGTGTCGGCGCCGACGTGTCGGTTCCGGAACTCGGTGAGCAGCGTCGAGGTCTCCTCGACCGTCGGCCTGGGGCGGCGCCGCCAGGGCAGGACCCGGGTCACCGTCGCCATGGCACGTACCCCGTCATGGCGCTACCGCCACCATGTCTCCGATGGGCCTCGTGGTCCTGTCGGCTGGTCAGACCCGAGCAGGGGCCCATTTGGGGCCGGTCGGCCTCGTCGCGCGACTCCCGCATCCTCCAACGATAGTCGCCAACGACCGATCCTCGGGGCTCCGGATCCGGTCAGCGCTTCTTCTTACGGGGGCGGGGTGGCGCCCCGCCAGCGCCGGGTGCAGCGATCGTCGGACGGCGCTTCGCCGGGCCACCCGTCGGGCTGGAGCGCGGGGCCGCCCGGGTGTCGGATACGGCCGCCTCCTGACGGCCGATGACCCGCGTCGGACCGTCCACCAACCCACGGGAACTGACCTTCTGGAACACCAGGCGCCAACGCTCCTCGCGCTCCTTGAGGCCGGCCACGATGGTCGAGGCGAGGAAGAGCGACGAGTAGGAACCCACGAAGATCCCAACCAGCAGTGCGACCGCGAACTCCCGCAGGGTGGTGGCGCCCATGGCCAGCGAACCGATGACGAGCATCGAGACGACCGGGATGGCCGACGTCACGCTGGTGTTGATGGACCGCATGGCGACCCGGTTCAGGGAGAGGTTCATCAACTCGGTGTACGTGTAGCGATCGGTGGCGCCCAGGCGACCGACTATCTCCCGGACCTTGTCGTACACGACGATCGTGTCGTACAGCGAATAGCCCATGATGGTCAGGAATGCAATGACAGTGGCGGGCGTGATCTCGAACTGCAGTATCGAGTAGACGCCGACGCTGAGGACGATGTCGTGTGCGACGGCGACCATCGCCCCGACAGCCATCTTCCACTCCAGGCGCACGGTGATGTAGAGCGCTACGACGATGAAGAAGACCAACAGGGCGCGGACGGCCTTGTCGGTCACCTCGTCTCCCCAGGTGGGACCAACCTGCTCGAATGCCTCGACCGGCCCGAGTTCCGCCGCCAGGACGTCGCGTATCTCGTTGGCCCTGGTCGGATCCTGGACGTCGGACCGGATGAGGAGCACCTCGCCATCCACTATCTGGATCCGGGCATCGGCGGCATCGAGTCGTTCCATCACCTGCCGGGCTTCGGCGACGCTGGTCCCCGGTGAGCGCACCTCGAAGGACGTACCGCCCTCGAAGTCCAGGCCCAGGTTCAGGCCACGCACGCCGAACGAGGCCAGCCCTACCAGCACGGCGACCGCTGAGACGATCACAGCGCGACGCCACAGGCTCGGAAAGTCCACTGGCGACTCGCCCCGGTAAAGGGCGCCCAGGACGCTCATGCCCCGGCCCGCCTGAGGCTGCCTGCCGTGGCCGACACGGCACCGCTGGATGGGAGGCCGAAGCGCTCCGGATGCTCGGCGAACCAACGTGTGGTGGAGAGCAGGCGAATCATCGGTCCCATGAAGAAGTAGGTGGCGACCAGGTCCAGGATGGTGGCCAACCCGAGGTAGAGGGCGAAGCCGCGTACCGCTCCGACGGTCAAGTACCAGAGCAGGCCGGCACTGATGAGGGAGGCCGTGTCCGCCTTGACGATGGTGGAGAAGGCGATCGGGAACGCCCGATCCACCGAGGAGCGGGCCGTCCGCCCGTCGCGCACGTCCTCCTTCAGGTGCTCGAAGTACACGACGTTGGAGTCGACGGAGACACCGATCGCCACGACCATTCCGGTTACCCCGGCGAGGGTCAGCGCCAGGCCCGACTGCGTCCCCAGGTGGGCGATGATCGACCAGAGGAGGGCGCCGGAGACGGCCAGGCTGGCCAGCGCCACGAGACCCAGGATTCGGTAGTAGCCGACGATGAACACGGCGACCAGCAGTAGGCCGATGAGGCCGGACACGACGCCGGCCCGCAACGAGTCCTCACCAATCGTGGCCGAGACCAGACGGATGTTTTCGGGTTCCAACTCGACGGGCAGGGCGCCGTAGCGCAGCGCCAGGGAGACGTCGTCGGCCTCGATCTTCTCGAAGCCCCCCGAGATGAGGATGGCGTCCCTGCGGAACTCAGGCGCCCGGATCGAGGGAGCGGTCACGACCTGGCCGTCCAGCACGATGGCCAGACGACCGTTGGTGACGCCTTCCGAGCGTGGACACGCCGGAGAGCCGGAGAAGCAGAGGGCGGCGATGGCGTTGAAGCCGTCGATGCCCACGGCGCCCTCGTGGAGGTCGAGGCCGACCTGCCACTGGTAGTCGATGAACAGGGCATCGGCGTCGCTTACCGCCTCACCGGTGAGGAGGCTGGGGCCGAGCAGGTAGCGTCGCCCGCCCTCGTCGCCCCTCAGGCCCAGCACCACGAAGTCCCCGGGTCGGTCGTCCTCGGGAAGGGTTACGCCGGCTGGGCCGACTGCCGGGACGACCTCGCCGGTGGCGACTGCCTCGCACGAGGCAGGTATGGCCGACACCACGCCGGAGGCCGGCCGGGAGGCGCCGCGGGCGGAGTACACGCGACAGACGGGCCGGAACCGCAGCTCGGCCGTGGTTCCCACCAGCGAGAGCGCCCGTTCCTGGTCGTCCACGCCGGGCAACGAGACCATCACGCCGTTCTCGGTCCGTGAAATCTCGGGTTCGGCTACGCCCAGGGCGTCCACCCGGTCACGGATGATCTCAACCGCCTGGTCCAGCATCTCCTCGTCGGCCGGGCCGACCGCCACCAACCTGACCGACACGCCGCCCTGCAGGTCGAGGCCTAGCAGCGGCTCGTTTCGCCAGACGACCGTCATCACCGAAGCGGCGACGGTGAGGATGACGATCCCGATCAGGAATACGAGCTGGCGACGTGGCATGGCGGTAACGGGTGGCGGGCTCGGACCGTAGTTGGGCTCAGCCCACTATCGGGCCGTCGTGTGAATCGTCGTCTGAATCGTCCTCGGAGTCGTCGGTGGCGTCGACAACCACGGCGTCGTCGTCGTCTGACGCCAAGTCGTCGGCAGCCGGCTCGTTGAAGCGACCGTCCACGGACCCTCGCAGCACCTTCAGCTCGATGCCGTCGAAGACCTCCAGCCACAGGATGTCGTCCTCCACGTCCTTTACCACGCCGAAGATCCCAGAGTTGAGGACCACCTCGTCGCCTGCCTGGATGGAAGAGACAAGCGCCCGCTGCGCCTTCACCTTCTTCTGCTGCGGGCGGATCATCAGGACGTACATGAGCCCGAAGATGAGGATCAGTGGAATGAAGCCTTCCATGGCGTAGTTCGTCCTTTCGAGGAGGTCGGCCCCTTGCAGGTAGTCGGTCGAAGACCGTGGGGCCGGTCGGGTCGGATCACCGGACCCGGGCAGCCTAGGCCCGTCGGGTCAGCCCCAGACGGCCAACGTCTCGGTCCTGAATGCCTCGAACCGTCCCTGTTCGATGGCCACCCTCAACCGGTCCACGAAGTCCAGCAGCCAGGCCAGGTTGTGGAGAGTCAGGAGGCGCCGGCCGGTGGGCTCATCGGTCATCAGGAGGTGCCGAAGGTAGGCACGTGACCATCGGGCCGCCGGGCTGGCTGGAAACGCCGGATCCAGTGGGAGGTCGTCCCTGGCGAACCGGGCGTTCCGGAGGTTCAGTCTGCCTCCGGTGGTCAGCACGGTTCCGTGGCGTGCGTGCCGGGTGGGTAGCACGCAGTCGAACATGTCGATTCCTCTGGCCACCACCTCCACGAGGCCCGCCGGGTCCCCCAGGCCCATGAAGTAGCGCGGCTGGTCCGACGGCAGCATGGAGGTGACGACGGCCAGCGGTTCCAGCATCTCGTCGCGGGACTCCCCCACGCTCATGCCGCCGACGGCGTAGCCGTCGAAGCCCACCTCGAGTGTCCGCCGGGTGCTCTCGGCCCGCAGCACCGGGTCCACTCCGCCCTGCACTATGCCGAACTGGCACTGGCGTGCGGCGGCGTCCGGGTGGTCCAGGAACGCCCGGCGGCCACGGGCCGCCCATGCCGCCGTCCGCTCCACCGCCCGGCGCAGGACGGGTTCGTCGGCGGGCAGCGCCGGACAGACGTCCAGGACCATCTGGATGTCGGCCCCCAGGTCCGCCTGCACGGATGCCGCCGTCTCCGGGGTGAGCACGTGTGTGGACCCGTCGTAGCTGGACCTGAAGGTCGCCCCGGAATCGTCGACCTTCGGCTTCAGGGAGAAGATCTGGTATCCGCCGCTGTCGGTGAGCGTCACGCCCTCCCAGCCGGCGAACTTCCCGAGTCCGCCCAGGTTCCGGACCACCTCCGTACCTGGACGCAGCATCAGGTGGTACGTGTTGCCCAGCACCACCTCGACGCCCAGGTCCACCAGATCCTCCGAGGAGAGGTGGCGCACGGCGCCACGGGTACCGACCGGCATGAAGCACGGCGTGGCGAACGACCCGCCGGGGGTGTCGACTCGCCCGGTCCGGGCTCCGCCGTCCGTGGTGGCGGTGGTGAACGCGGCCCTCATGTCGGACCGGGTCCCTCTACCTGGTTCACGCTCTGGCGTGGCCCCACGACTACGCCCCCGACCTGTCTGGACGAGCCCGGCCCACGAGCATGGCGTCGCCAAACGACAAGAAGCGGTAGCCGTCTGCCAGCGCTGTTTCGTAGAGCTCCCTCCAGCGGAGTCCGGCGAAGGCCTCGAGCATGACCAGCAGGCTGGAACGCGGTTGGTGGAAGTTGGTCAGGAGGACGTCCACGACCTGGAAGTCAAACGGTGGACGGATGAAGAGGTTGGTCCGGCCCTCCGCGCCGTAGCGTGCCGCCGACTCGAGGGCCCGCACTGTCGTGGTTCCGACGGCGATGACCCTGCTGGCATCCCGACAGGCCTCCAGGGTGGTGTCCGGCACGCAGTACTCCTCCCGGTGCATCCGGTGTTCGTCTAGGTCGTCCACGGTGATCGGGCGGAAGGTGTCCAGCCCGACCACCAGCTCCAGCGATTCGATGCGTGCTCCGGCTGCCCGGCAGGCGTCCAGAACCTGTTCGGTCAGGTGGAGTCCGGCCGTCGGGGCCGCCGCCGACGCGGATCGGCGGCTGTAGACCGTCTGGTAGCGGTCGGGATCCTCCAGGACCGTCGTGAGGTACGGGGGCAACGGCATCTCGCCACAACGGTGGACGGCCTCGAGCACCGGACCGTTGCAGAACAGCCGGACGTGGCGCCTCCCGTCGCCCAGGTCCCGGCCGACCTCAACCGAGAGGTCGTCGTCCACTGCCAGGGTCGTCCCCTCGGGCAGCTTGCGGCTGGGCCGTACCAGGGCCTCCCAGGTCCCGTCGCCCTCCAGTGCCCTCAACAGCAGCACCTCGGCGCCTCCCCCGGTCCGGCGGCGAAGTCGCAATCGGGCGGGCAGCACGCGGGTGTCGTTGACCACCAGCACGTCACCGGGTCCCAGCAGCGATGGCAGGTCTCGGACCGTCCGGTGCACGACGCTGTGACCTACAGCATCCAGCAGCCGGGCCGCCGGCCGGTCCTCCAGGGGCACCTGGGCGATCGCAGCATCCGGGAGCTGGTATGCGAAGTCTTCCGGTCCCATGGGCCGGTCAGCCTAGGTCCGGGGTACGGGGTCCGGCCCCGTCAGCCCGTCGGCTCGTATGACACCTGGGGCAGCAGGTCAGGTTGGCCCGGGGCAGCCTGGTCAGTCCTCGAACAGGGACCCGGCACCGCTCACCGGCACGGCGGGCCTGCTCATTCCCAGGTGGTCGTAGGCGGCAGCCGTGGCCACCCGGCCCTTCGGGGTGCGGTGCAGGAGGCCCTGCTGGATGAGGTACGGCTCGTACACGTCCTCCACGGTGTCCTCCGGCTCGCTGACGCTGATGGACAGGGTTTTGAGCCCCACCGGCCCACCACCGAACCGCCTGCAGAGGACCGAGAGGATCTCCCGGGAGGGCTTGTCGAGGCCCAGGTCGTCCACGCCGAAGAAGGCGAGGCCGTCGCGCGCCACCGGGCCGTCCACCACGCCGCTGCGTTCAACCTGGGCGAAGTCTCTGACCTGGCGGAGCAGCCGGTTGCCGATGCGTGGCGTACCCCGGGATCGTCGGGCGATCTCCGCGGCACCTTCCGCGTCCAGGTCCACGTCGAGGATTCCGGCGGCGCGCGTGACAATGGACTGCAGGTCGGCTGGTTCGTAGTACTCGAGTCGCGCTGTGAGGCCGAACCGGTCGCGGAGTGGTCCGGTGATCAGGCCGGTGCGCGTCGTCGCACCCACGAGGGTGAACGGTGGAAGTTCGAGCCGGATCGAACGGGCGGCCGGCCCCTTGCCAAGGATTATGTCCAGGGCGAAGTCCTCCATGGCCGGGTAGAGGACCTCCTCGACGGCCCGGGCCAGCCGGTGGATCTCGTCGATGAACAGGACGTCGCCGGGTTCCAACTTGGTCAGGATGGCCGCTAGGTCACCGGCACGCTCCAGGGCCGGGCCTGAGGTGACATGCATCTCAGCGGCCATCTCG